>OGDF01007160.1_pt1 | contig 10619 bp, 7 predicted proteins | sample 1570141 | NCBI WGS metagenome assembly OGDF01 (sample SAMEA4370581, study PRJEB24528) | human gut metagenome | reverse complement strand
ATATCACACCTGCTGCACCGCCTCCTCCGATAATAAGCCCTGCTGCTATACCCAGAACTGTTTTTCCTGCTGTGCTTGCCAAGAAGGAATGCTTTGCTGCTGTACCGGCTGATTTCGCAACTGTTCCGGAAACATTTTTTCCTTTGTCGTTCCGGTTATTATTACCGTTTCCGGCGTTGTCGCTTCCATTTCCGTTATTATTCTTATAAAGCTGCACACTTTGTCCTGCATGCTGCATAATGGTTTCTTTTCTGGAAAGCATAACTGTTTTGGCTGCATGCGTAAATGCAGGAGACTTGCTTTCGCTGCGGAGCAGGTACAGTAAGAGTGGCAGTGGAGCAATACTGTAGAGCTGGTATCCTTTCTTTTTCAGTTCTTCTGCTTTGTTCTTTAAGGCTTTTCTTCCGTAATTAAGTCTGGATTTTACCGTATTTTCAGATACATCCAATGTCTCCGCAATTTCTTTGATACTCTGCCCTTCCAGATGATACATCAGGATGCAGAATCTCTGTTCATCGGAAAGACTGTCAATCAGTTCTCTCACCAGAATCTGTGTTTCTTTTTGTGTATAATTCAGTTCCGGCTGATACGATGTATTTTCATCTTCTATCTGGAAAACGAACTCATCTCCGTCCTCATTTTCCTTTTCCAGTTCCGAAAACAGGTCCGGTTTTTTCTTTACAAGCATATTTTTGGCGGTATTTGCCACGATTCTTCCAAGCCATGCCGGAAAATGTTCCGGATCTTTCAATGTCGGCAATGACTGCCATGCTTTTATATAGGCATCCTGAAGAACATCTTTCGCATCATCCGGATTTTTCATATATTTCAAGGCCAGATAATACATATTATTCTGCGTTGATTCATAAAGTGCTGAAAACGCATCCGCATTTCCCTGAAGTGCTGCTTCCACAGCCTGTTTGTAATTCATTTATATAGATTTCTCCTTCTTTATCAGTGTCGTTTTTATTATAGATTTTTTAACATTCCGATTCAACAGTTTATTTTTTGGTATTGTCTTTCTGTTATTTCTTTTGTTTGACAGTTTTCAGATATATATGCTCTTTATCTTTCTTTGACATTTGTGTATATCCCCTTTCTCTTTGCAGCAAACTCACAAACCACTTCATAAATTTGCTCATTTCCACATTTGCAGTTCCTCCCATATAAATAAAGTTTTTTGTAAAAATAGAAATTTTTCTCCTTTCACTAAACTGACAAATGAAAAGCGGAAAAAGTTTTATATTTTGCAAAAAACTCTGAACATCCAAAAATTTTTTAGACTGAACAATGTTTCAGGATGCCAGAGTTTTTCTTTTATTTCTGATCCGCTTGATTTATATCAATATATTTACAGGCTGTATCACAAATATCTCTTCTTATATTTTTATGTTTTGAATATCTTTTCTGTTTTTTTGTGTTTCATAAAATAGATGTTTAAACATACATATAGGTAATAAGAATCATGTTAACATTTCTATTATATTGAGGTGAATGCTATGATTTCTTATGAACCATTCTGGAAAACCATTGCCGATCGTCAGATCAGCACGTATGCTTTGATCAACCGGCATGGAATCCTTCCTGACACGATCCAGCGCCTCAGAAGCGGCAGACCGATCACGACTACCACTCTGAATACGCTGTGTCAGGTTATCAACTGTGAGATTTCCGATATTATGGAATTTATACCGGAACAGAACAGTCAGACAAATACAACTAAATAATTACTGTCTGCATCCGTTATTTCACTTTAACAGTTTTTACGGTGCTCCATGTGGAATAGTATTTTTTACCGTTGGTTGTTTTATAAGTACGGATGCGTACATAGTAATTTTTTTTCTTAGCCAGATTCTTAAGGGTTACCTGTATGGTTTTTCCTTTGATTGTCAGAGACTGTGCATTTTTCATTTTCTTTGATCTGCTGTACTGGATTTCATACCCGCTGACAGATTTCGCGGTACTCCAGGAGACTGTCATTTTTCCTCTGGCGCTGGATTTCAGGGTGAGTTTCTGTGTATTAATCGGACGTACTGTGATTGTAAGTCTGACCAAATCCATTGAAAAATAATTCTTTTCCCCTGTTGTAGTGATAATAATCGTAGCTTTTCCCGGTTTCTTTGGAATAAATTTATAGCCGGAGATTTCTACGATGCCAGGAGCATCAGAGATGCAGGTTATCTTCGCATCTGTCCGGACATTCTCCATGATATTCTGTTTTCCGCTACCCATATCTACAGTCTTGTTTTTGGCCTGAATTTCAGGAGAAGCCGGTTTGATTTCGAAACTTGTGGTAACAGATCCGGTATATTTTCCTATACCAGTGATGGTCACTTTTGCAGTTCCGGCATTTACATTATTGCTGTAGGATAAGGTATAATCGGTTCCTTCTATCAGTTTATTCTCCAGCCAGGCAACGATTACATCCGGTTTGTGTGCAGTACCATCGTAGGTTTCTTCATCATCCATAACAATAAAGTCGCATTTTCCGACAGAAATCTTATCTTTATTTCCATCATCCTGGGATTTTTTCACGATCTTAAAAGTAATTGTCAGGGTGCCTGTATAATTTCCTTTTCCTTTTACAACAGCTGTTGCTGTGCCAACTTCAATGTTATTTTTATAGGAAACAGTATAATCGGTTCCTTCTTTCAGAGTTTCTGTTTCTGATGAAACCTGAACTTTTGGTTTAATTTCAAAGCCGGTATAGGTAAAAGTATCTCCTCCGATTCCCACTGTGTAGCCGCTGATGTCTTTGGGCTGTTCTGTATTTGTATCTTTATAAACAACATTAACCGGCTTTTCGATCACGCCCGTATAGTCGCCCTTTCCGGTAATGATAAGAGTTCCGGTTTTGGCTCCGACACTGCCTTTGAATGTTACAATAAAATCTACAGACTTAGTCAGAACTTTTCCATCCAGCTCTACAGTTACCTGTGGCATTTCGACTCTTTTTTCATAGTGTATTGCATCGCCGGAAATCGTGACTTTTGCTTTACTGAGATCTTTTGTTTTGGCATTTGCTTTTTTAATCGTAAAATTCAGAATGATAAGACCATTGTAAGTTCCTTTTCCGTTAATATATGCGATTGCTGTACCAGGTCCGTCATTTCCCACATAACTGACTGTATAATCCTGATTCAGTTTCAGTGTTTTTTCTCCGAATTTTACGATGATATTCGGTTCTACCGGATGCCCCTCATAAATGACCGGATTCTGCTCCAGAGATGCCACGCATTCACTTAAGAGCGGCGGAATGATGTAAAACTGTCTCTGAATCGCATCATTTCTGTAGTTTCCCATACCCTCGATCGTATTCCAGGAATGTCCCGGCTTATCGTTATATTTATAGGTAACTTTGTAGTCTTTTCCCTCTACCAGAGTTTTATCTCCGTCTTTGACTACATATTTAGGTGTATAAGCAGTTCCTTCATAATAGTAAAATGGTCCCTCCGGATCTATGACTGTACAGTTTAAAAATTCACGGGGTGCAATGGTAAATGTAGTCTTGCAGGTTCCGGTGAAGCTTCCTGTTCCGGTAATTGTTATCTCCGGTTCTCCTGCATTTACAAGATCTTTGGAATATGTAACAGTGTAATTCTTCGGATCGACCAGTTTATTGTTTACATATACATGGGTAACTGTCGGCTTGTGTTCTTCTCCATCATACACGTAATAATTTTTCGAAAGAAGCACATAAGCATTGCTGATGTCATCGTTTCCTTTCGTCTCTTCTACAATCTTGAATGTTTTGGTTACACTTCCGGTATAGTTTCCCTTTCCGGTGATCACGACTTTAGCTGTTCCGGCTTTTATGTTGTCGCTGTAGCTGACTGTGTAATCGGTTCCTGCAGTGAGGACTTTTGTTCTATTTTTTACTGTTACGGATGGTTTCTTCTCTTTCCCATCATATTTGAAAGACGTTGCTGAAAGCGTTACTGTGCACTTGCTGATATCTGGTTTGTCCGGTTTCTCCGGTTGATCCGGCTTCTCTGGTTGGTCTGGTTTGCCCGGTTTTTCAGTCGGAGCCGGAGTGATTCTGAAAGTGGTTGTGACATAGCTTGTATAATTTCCGGTTCCGCTGATTGTTGCTGTAGCGGTACCTACATTTATGTTGTTTCTGTATGTAACCGTATAATCTTTATCCGGAACCAGTGTCCTGTCGCCGTCCTTAACTATGAAATCTGGTTTCTGTTCCTTGCCATTATAGCTGACAGAATCCTTCGCCAGCGTAACTGTGCATCCGTCTTTTAACCTTTTCTGATTGATCGTAAAGTTATTCTTTAAAGTTCCCGTATAACTGCCGATTCCTGTTACAGTAGCTGTATGTGTTCCTGCATTGGTGAAGTCACCGTCATAGCTGACTGTATAATCTTTTCCTTCCTGAAGATCCTGCCATTTACCTCCTGAAAGAATCTGGAGAACTGTTTTTGGCTTCTGTTCCTTACCATTGTAAGTGAAACTATAAGGAGAAAATGTGATTTTATATCCATTATTATCCAGCAAATGCATATCGATATAAAGATCAATATTTAAGGCTGCTTCCGGATTATATTTGGGAGCGATCGTCAGAGTTACCTTTCCTGATTTTTTCGTTGTGATCACTGCATGATTCTCATCTGTCTGTTTTACAGATAAGATACTTTCATCAGAACTGCTGACCACGCAGTCATCCATAGCATTCAGGTCATTGCTCCAGTTCTTATGCTGCGTTTCCCATTCTATTTCATAGCTCTGTCCGGCAGAAAATTCCTGTCCGGATTCCAGTACACGTTTGGAATTTTCTTTTTTATAAGAAACTCTGCCTATTCCTGTTGGAACTAATACACTTCCCAGATCCTGATTACAAATCTTGCACTTTCTGGTGACTCTGCCATCATTCACTTTTCCGTAAACATACTGATGGCCATTGACGATCTTCACTGCACGTGTTGCGGAAAGAGATGACAGATTGATCTCATAAAATACATTTGCGTTATCATGCCAGGTATACCAGATCAGCTTTCCATTGATAACAGAAGGCGCACAGTCTGAAAGATTTCCGGTCATACTGTAGGTATTTCCCACCTGATTTCCATTTCCGTCCAGTACAGTATAGTAAACCGTTCCACGATTCGACCACATCAGCATAAACTGGTTGCTTCCTGTCTTGATCAGATATGGTGTGGATGCACTGTCTTCACCAGAATAATTGGTAAAATACTTTACCGTAGGTGTTGTACCTGATTTTGGTACAGAAGCTACGAAGACATTTCGGGAAGCAGTATTACTGTCCTGATTTCCTGCTGCCAGATATGCAGTATCTGAGTATTCAAATCCGCCTACAGAAACACCTGTATAGTTATTTTCTTCTTCCCCCGGGAAATCCATAAAATGAATTTCTTCACATTTATTCTTATCAGAGGTCGGAACAAATTTACCCTCACTTAAATCAGTGCCATACTTCAGAAGTACAAGTGCTCTCGGATGGCTGTCACCATGGTCTACTCCTAAAAGTTTTCCATTATCTACCTGAATAAACTGGTTAAAAGAATGGGAAACATATCCATATTTTGTACCAAGCGCATTGCTGTAATACTGAACCATGCTCATATCAGAAGTATTTACAGAAACTGTAAGGTTCGACTGATGGTTTAATCCGTCCATTACATTTCTATACATGGTGCGGCAGGTTCTGATATACAGATAATCTCCATACATTACCATTCGCGCAGAACCATTTTCAAAAGGATGTACGGTATTGATTCCTGATATACAGCAGGTTCCCTGAACTTCCCAGTCTTTGGAATACTTTGTTACACGGTAAACTTCCTTTGTCTTGTCCTGACTTTCATTATTCTGTCCTGTAAGAATATAATAGTAATTTCCGCTTTCATAGAATGCTCCAAACAGCGGAAGTCCCAGAGGAACTGTGACGGTACGCTGAATGTTATAGGAATTATCATAGTACTCTACCAGAACTTTATCATCAATTGCACCTGCCTGAACACGCATCAGTCCACCGTCCGGGCTGGTAGTGAGATAAGAACTTACACGATGACCATAATATCCATAGTCCTGTGCTTCTACATTATTTCCATTGTACACTTTACAGGTGGTCTTTACATTCGGGTCTGCCTCTATATCTGCTTCCACTGCCGAGTCTTTCATTCTGGCTTCCAGAGTAGTATCCACAGGACCTGCCACTACTTCCTCTTCTACTTCCGGAATTTCCTCTTCTGCGGAAAATTCCTGTATTTCGTTTTCATCAGAATCAGAAAATGTTTCTTCTCCGGTGTCAAATGCATCTTCTTCACTTTTTTCTGTGCTGTCCTGATCTGTAAGAGCTTCTGATTGATCAGAGGAATCTTCCTGCCCGCTCTGCGTATCTGCATTTGCCGCATCTGACGTTTCTGTATTCGGAATTTCGTTCTGTGCCGGAACTTCCTCTACAGCCATCGGTCCGGAGGAAAATTCTGCCGCACCTGCGGAAGATGTTCCCAGCATGCACACTGAGAGAAGAATTGATAAAGATTTCACTGTTTTATTCTTCATAGACGGTTCTCCTTCTTAAAATTGTGGAATTTCTTTTTATGTAACTGTCTGTAATCTGATTTTTACATTTTTGATTTCAGTGTAATCTGTGCCGGACCATGTCCTCCCATTGGCTGTATTGGTCCAAAATATACAACTACCTGCTTCCCTGGCATAAGAAAGAACTGAAAATCTGACAGGTTCATTTTCATAATGTAGGAATATCCTCTTTCAGCAACTTCTTTTGCATATTTGGTTGCAATCGTCTTCTTGACATTTCTTGCCTTTCCTGCTACTACATCCTGAATTCCCATTTCCTTTCCATCTCTCAGTCTGTAAGTTTTGCCGTACTCATATGCATAGTTGGCAGTTCCGACATACCACTCTACTCCATAGCGAAAACTGATATATCCGTTCTGGTTGTAAGATGCGCTGCATGTTGTATGGCTGACAAGTTCACGTTCATAGCCCAGATTTTTGCTGTTCTCAAACCAGTAAAATAAAGTCTCTCTGTTTTCCTGATCCTTCTGATAGTCTTTCTTCAGTGACTGATTGATTTTTTTCACTGCTGCACTGCTTCCCTTTAACTGTGGAAGTTCATATAAATAGCTGGCACTTACTTTCTTATAACTCTTCTTCTGTGTTATTTTCTTAATCGTGTAGGTAGCTTTGGAAGCTGCGGATACGGTAACTGTGCTCTGTGCGCACCATGTAAACAGTAATGTTGCTGCCAGTAAAACTGTCATGAAATATTTGCCTGCTTTTTTTATCTTCTTCATTCTCTGCACTCCTTTTCATTTTTATATGACTTTTTTATTCTCTTTTTCTTACGTCTTTTTCGGATTTTTTACTTTTTCTTTTTCACATACATCTGTTATTTGCTTTTATCCTGGCTGGTATTTGTAATCCACCAGATCCATGAGAAATCCTGTAATAAACTGCTGAATATAGCCGGAAAGCTCCTGACAGGATTTCCCTTTTGCGTTGTCTGAGATTTCTTCTGCTGCCTGAAAAAGCGGTTCCAGCATTCTCTCCCGTTCCCTTAATGGAAGTACCTCCAGCTCTTTTACTGCTATTTTCTGTCTCTCTTCCATCGTATCAATGGCATAGCGGAGTTCCAGGCAGGTTGTGGTCAGATATCTCTGAAACTGCTCACTGTGCTCCTTTTTACAGTTATCTGCCACATACTTATAGCATTCCAGCTCTTTCTGCAACAGTTCAATATCTCTCTGATAAGGCTTATCCATGTTTCTCACCTCCCGGCTTTGTTTTTGGTTTCTTTTTTTATTTCTTTTGTTGTTTCTTTTATTGAATAATCAGGACTAAAAATCTTTGTCCTATGATATTATTTAAAGGTTATTGTAAAATAAAGATATTGAATCTGCTGAGGATTTTTTAAATACATGGTAATTTGGAACGTTCCTTTCTTTCCGGATAATCTAAAAGTGCCATTTTTCCCCAGCTCTTTCATATATGGTTTCTGTCCGCTGCCACTGCGTGCAATAACATCACTTTTCTTGATATTCCATCCATCTTTATTTATCGCTTTCATGACAAATTTTATATTTTTACCTGCAAATTTATCATAGCTGAGATTAACATTTCCTTTTCTGTCCAGATCGCTTCCCTTAATTACAGTGTCACCAACCTTAACATATTCCACTGGATTCTGATATTTGATAACTGTAATTTTAATAACATACGTTTTTTTACCTTCTGGTGTTATATAAAAAGTTGCTTTTCCGGGTTTCACTGGTTTTGCTGAAAAACTTGCATAGTTTCCGGTTTTATTATCTCTTACCACACGTGCAACGGACGGATTACTGGATTTAACTTTTACTTTATCCTGACCCATTCCGGTAATACTGCCTACTGCCATCAGATCATTCTTCTCATAGGGTGCGCGAAATGCCACTGTCAGCTTTTTGAAAAATTCTGCCGAATATCCCTCCTGTTTTTTCGCATATACTGGAGCTGCTGTGAGCAACATCACAAATACTGTACATAAAGCAATTACTCTTTTCCATGTCTTTTTCTTCATAGCTTTTCTCTCCTGTCTGTGTTTTATTTTTTTGTTTTATACATGATGTTTTTGTTTGGTTGTGATTTATCGTTGTTTTGTGATTATTTTATAGTCGTTATAGCATTTATATAAATTCAAAAAAATTATTACCGTCCCCACAGACCACAGAAAAATTAATCTGTGGGGACGGGAGAAAAATTTATTTATACGATTTTGAAGTATTTCTTGACGCTGCCGGAATATCTGCCTTTGAAAGTAATTTTTACTGTGTATTTACCTTTTGCTGTTAAACCTCTGCTGTAAGTTACTTTATAATAGGAAGGACTGATCACTTTGCCGTCACTGCCGATTACTTTTACGGTTGGTTTCTGTGCGTAGCCGTTGTATTTGTATTTTGTTTTGGATAAACGAATGGTTTTCGGGCAGTAAATTGTTTTAATTGTTCCAGTCTCGCCGCAGGCGCATCTCGGAATAATTGTACCGTTTTCTGTGAGTGTAGCTTTGGTGATTTCGTTTTTCAAGCTGTGGTATGGAGTCTGAGCCTAAACTTATAATTTGCCAGAATTTCTTTGTATACTACTAAATAATAATCACCAGCATTTAAATCTATATCAGACTCTACTGAATCACTCCATCCTCTCTCCCAAACTGAAGTCATAATGCCGTCTACTTCTTCATACATTTTCCAGTGGATATCATGTTGTGCTCTTCCTATCACTTTAACAGTCTCTTTTTTCGGAACTGTAAATTTATACCAGTCTTCTTCATCATTAAGCGCAAGCTGACCTTTATATGTTTTGTTTAATGCAATTTGATTTGCATCGTCTGAATTATTATTAGAACCGCCCTGATCTTCTACAAATGATTCATTTGCACTTTTATGTGTTAATGTAAAAGAATATGCTCCAGTTGTACGATATCCATCACGATCTATTGAAATATAATAAGTTCCTTTTGTTAAATACCAGAAATTATCAAATGTTCCACGCTGGCTTAAATTATCTATAGAATCAGTTTCGTAATCCAATCTTGAGCCAAAATCATCATATATTCTCCATCTGACATGAGATGTCCTGAAAATACCTTTAATATTAAATAAACCAGCTTCATTTAATGTAATTTTATAGAAATCAGCATCATTATTATCTGATAATGCTCCTGTATACTTTGTATTTAATGAAATAGACGTTGCATTATCAATATCACTTCCAGCCTCCGCATTCAGTGTTGCATCATCTTCTCCATACTCTGCTTCCGGCGCAAAGTCAGTTACATCTACTGCTTCCTCTGTTACCTTTGCATTTCCTTCACCATCTGTACTGTCTGTGAATGCATTTTCTGTTGTAGCCTCAGTGGTCTCCTCTGTTGCCACCTGTACTGCATCGTTTTCAGATCCGCTGCTAAATTCTGCTGCCATGGCAGATGCTGGTGTGCTGACACATAATGCAGCTGTTAAAATGAGTGATAATACTTTCTGTTTTTTCATAATCTCTTTTCTCCTTTATGTGTTTTTTATTGTTTTCACTATATAGACAATGTGAGTTTCGAAAAAGTTTTAAGATTTTTAAAATTTTTTCGATTTATTTTTTTCTGTTCTTCTTTTTTCCCAAAGCCTCCTTTGCAGACATATTTTTTTACTTCTATTATAGATTTTAAATTATCTATAATCAAGACTGTACAGAGGAAAAATGTCCTATATTTTTAAGGTATTTTTCCCCTTTCACTATACTGACAAGTGAAACTGAAAAAAGGTTTTATATTTTTGGAAATTTTTTTTATTTTTTTCTGAGAAAAATTTTCCATATATATAGCCAGGAAGAATTTTACCAGTAATATCTTGATTTATTTGCCTTATTTCTCGCTGCCTGTGCCTGATATCTTGCGGTGTAGGCATCATAGGAATTGTAATCTTTGTGATTGAGTTTATCTGCATAATTTTCTCTGAAAATTGCTTCTTTCTCATCTTTCTTATACTGTTCGTATCGTTTTTGTCTGGCTACAAGTTCTTCCGGGGAACCGCCCTGGAACCAGTTGTAAAGGATTCTGTTGAGCTGTGGCTCATAGCGTGACATATTTACCGGTG
>OGDF01007157.1_pt1 | contig 10620 bp, 7 predicted proteins | sample 1570141 | NCBI WGS metagenome assembly OGDF01 (sample SAMEA4370581, study PRJEB24528) | human gut metagenome | reverse complement strand
CTACGGCACAATAACGCAATTCAAATGTAAAAATAATTTTGAACACCTACTTATCGCCTAATTCTACAAAGGTAAGTATCTTCATTGAAACTGGCAAATCATATCTGAAACAGATTGTGAAAATCATTTGTCAGAAGCCGAAAAATAACAGAACAAATAACTCGAGAACGCAAAGCACAGGGGTACGACAAAGGTAGGCTGTGGTGCTTTAACCTACAATTTGTTTGACAAAACAAGGCCATATCTGCCAAAAAAATTGTAGATTTGCCATTTAAAAACAATATGTCAATATGCTTGAACGCAATGGGTGGGGCTGCAGCAGGCAACGCTTGCATGGATTCATGCCATTTGCATCCCTGTTTACCGTTTGAAGCTATTTGATTCAATCACCTGCCAATACATTCATGAGCAATACTCACTACATCACAGCCTTACGGTTTCCGCTGGCCCTGCTCGTGGTATTTATCCATACGCACAATGCCCAGTGGCAACTCATCGAAACGGGTAGCGCACCGACTTTGGCTTCCTTTTTATCGGGCATACTGCCTACCTTTGCCGTGCCTCTGTTCTTTGCGTTGTCGGGTTATTTGTTCTTTTACAAGGTAAGTGCGTTCAGTCTTGACTGCTATGTCGGCAAAGTACGCCGACGCATGCTTACGCTGGCCGTGCCTTATTTGCTATGGAACCTCATAGCCTTTGGCCTCTATGCCCTGCAAAGCAAACTGAGCGGCCATGCACTGGCTTATCCGTTTTCGCCCGAACTATGGTGGAATTGTCGCGAACTGGCTGCACCATTCACCAATGTGTGGGGCTTTACCGTTGGGGCAAGCACGGCACCCATTCAACAGCCGCTGTGGTTCATGCGCGACCTCATGCTCATCGTGCTGCTATCGCCCCTCATCTATGGTTTGCTTAGACGTGGCGGCTGGTGGAAACTCCTTGTGCTGGGTGCTGTGTACTACACGGGCTTGTGGCCAAACCCTGGCGGCATTTCGTTCATGGGCATTTGGTATTTCAGTTTGGGAGCCTGGTTCAGCATCACCCGACGTGATGTGGTCAGTTTCACCCGCCCGTGGCTGATTCCGGCTGCCGTACTGACTCCTTTATGTGCCATTGTGCTCACTTGGTTTGGCATGGGGCACTCCACAGTTAATCAGGTGGCGCAGTCAATCTACGTGCTTTCGGCCATGACGCTGGCTATTCATGCTGCCCACATTTTTGCTTCGACACATACTCCCAGTGCTTGGCTTGCCCACAGCAGTTTCTTTATTTACGCTGCCCATACCATCGTGTTGCTGCCACTCACTGCGGTTGTTGCGCGCAGTGTGGCGGGTTCCGGCATGTTGCTTCAGGGAGTGGCCTTTGTTGGCTGTGCCTTGCTGGCCACCATGATTTGCGCCGCGACATATAGGGTGCTGCACCGCTTTATGCCGCGCCTCAGCGCACCGCTGACGGGGCAATACAAATAAGGGCGGAGAATTATTGATTTACATACTAAAATTTCTGATTACGGCTCACAACCTACTCATCAACCCAAAAATAAATTAGATTGATATGAAAACATCCACACTCTGCGTGCAGGGCGGCTGGCAGCCCAAAAAGGGTGAGCCCCGCGTACTGCCTATTTACCAAAGTACTACCTTTAAATACGACAATAGCGACCAAATGGCTCGCCTTTTCGACCTGAAAGATTCGGGTTACTTTTACACGCGCTTGCAAAACCCCACCAACGATGCTGTGGCTGCTAAAATTGCGGCACTCGAAGGGGGTGTGGCTGCTATGCTCACTTCGAGCGGACAGGCGGCTAGCTTTTATGCGGTGTTCAACCTTTGTGAGGCGGGTGACCACTTTATTTCGTCGTGCAACATTTACGGAGGTACCTTCAACCTTTTTGGGGTGACAATGAAAAAAATGGGCATTGAGTGTACCTTTGTTAACCCTGATGCTACGGACGAGGAAATCGAAAAGGCTTTCCGACCGAACACGAAGTGTGTGTTTGGCGAAACGATTTCAAACCCTGGCGGTGACATTTTCGACATTGAGCGTTTTGCGAACTTGGCCCATAAGCATGGGGTGCCTCTCATCGTTGACAATACCTTTGCTACGCCTATTAACTGCCGTCCCTTTGAATGGGGTGCTGACATCGTAACGCATTCTACCACCAAATACATGGATGGACATGCTACGGCTGTGGGTGGCTGCATCGTGGATAGCGGACGATTCAACTGGATGGAACATGCCGATAAATTCCCTGGCTTGTGTACACCCGACGAGAGTTACCACGGACTGACTTATGCCGAGAGCTTCGGCAACATGGCCTACATCACGAAGGCTACGGCACAGCTGATGCGTGACCTTGGCAGCATTCAAAGCCCCGAAAATGCTTTTCTGCTGAATTTGGGACTCGAAACGCTGCACCTGCGCATGAAGCGACATTGCGAAAATGCACAGCGGGTGGCTGAATTCTTGCAGAACGATCCGCGAGTGGCTTGGGTGAACTATGCCGGACTTGAGGGCAATAAATACCATGCCTTGGCGCAAAAGTACTTGCCCAACGGTATTTGCGGTGTGATTGCTTTTGGCTTGAAAGGCTCGCGCGAAGAGGCCATCCGCTTTATGGATAGCCTCAAAATGATTGCCATTGTGACGCATGTGGCTGATGCACGTTCGTGTGTGCTTCATCCTGCCAGCCACACGCATCGCCAACTCACCGACGAACAGCTGAAGGCTGCTGGCATTGCGCCTGACTTGATTCGATTGAGTGTGGGCATTGAGGATATCGACGATATCATCGGCGACATCGAACAGGCTCTGAACCAGCAGTAACTGCTGCCTTGAAGCATTGAAACTGTGCTTGCACCCGGCATCGGAGTGCTTGCGCTATTGACTTTCTTTACTAAAGAATCGGCACTCAACATTCGGGTGCTTCACAAAATGAACATATTCACCCAAAAACCTACGCTTATGAAAAAGGTTATGACTATGGCCCTCATGGCTCTGTTTACCCTCTCGGTAAGTGCACAAACGCCCGTAAAACGTTGCGACAAAAAGCAATGCACTGAATGTCCTTACCAAAAGGACTGCAAAAAGGACTGTAAAAATGGTCAGGGAAAGTGCAAGGATTGTCCTGCTAAAAACAAGGATTGCAAAAAACAAGACTGTAAGAAACAAGACTGCAAAAAACAAGATTGCAAGAAACAAGACTGCAAAAAACAAGATTGCAAGAAACAAGACTGCAAAAAACAATGTGGTACTCCTTGCAAAAAGCAGTGTGGCAAGAAGTAAATAGCATGAATCGGCAAACGATTCCGGCTTAATTCCATATTATGACTAAATCCCGGTGGCAAACCTTTAATTTTGCTACCGGGATTTTTGTGATAATGCATTTCAAGCCTCTACTTTAACCAGAACTGCATAGTTGGGTATTGACTAGGTCAGAAACCTTGATATGTATATATATAAAAAGACCATTGTCACGTTGTGTGGACAATGGCCTTTTAAAAGGTTTTGAATCAGGTTATTTCAATGAAATGCGCAACTTGTAAGTCATGGGTTTTTCAGGAACACGGTAAATGGGGAGCGTGTCGACATCCTGACCGCACGAAGCGTTGCCTACGCCACGCATCCACGCATCGAGGTGGAGTACGGTGTAAGGACGGGGAGTGAGTTCCCACATGTGGTTGCTGTTCATCAAGTCCTTGTCGGTGAATTTCAAAGCTGAGAAGTTTACACGGCCTTCAGTTTCGATTTTCACACCAAAACCCGACTTGTCGGTGAGTACCAGTTCACGGAGTTCTTCGCGGTTGCCGGTGCTCTGGGGCTTTACATAGCGTTCGGGCATATCGGCCACATTCGCTGTGTAACGGCCTACGAGAACACCGTCTTTGCGGTCGCAATAGTTTTCCCACGGACCACAAGCGTAATAGTTGAGCGTTGAGAGCGTAGAGTCGAGCATACATACCAAACCGGCACGGCGCAAATTGGGCGTGTGCGGAGTGAAGTGTGCTTCGACATCAACAATGCCTTGCGGATAAACGGTATAGTTAATCTGCGTAGAGCAAAGTTTGCCTTTGCGTTCGGTTTTCACAACAAGGTTGCCATTGACGGTTTCCGTCTTGATGGTACCCTTTGCCTTGAGGCCGTTGTCGGTGTTGCCGAAGCGGTCGTTTTCAATCCAGCGGTGGTTGTCGTAAACGAAGCCCTGACCGTCGGCAATGATGTTGCGGCCATTGAAAGCCAAACCAGTGAGTTGGGCAGTTTCGTTGTCGAAGGTAAGCTGTACGCGGCTGTTGCCCACCTTGGTTTCGTGCATGGCACCGGTCGACATCATCTGCGGTGCTTTGGCGTCGGCCTTGATGGCAGGCAGTGCGGCACGTGCTACGAGTTCGTATTGCTTGTGAGCCACTTCGTGTCCGGCTTCGGCATAGAGTTGGGCATCGCGGAAAGCTACGCGGAGATTGAGCATCACTTCCTCGCCGGCCGCTTCGGCTTTGCGGAGCTTCACCTTGGGCAACTTGAGCGTAAGCGTGGCTGTGGCACCGGGAAGGGTGTTGGGCAGATTCACTGACTTCGTAGCTACTACATAGCCGTTTTTCAGCACGTCGTAGTTCAACTTCATGCTTTCGAGGTTGAGGAACGAATAGGCATTGCGGATTTTCACAGTCACGGTGTTCTTGTCGACATTCTTTTCCATGCCGTCGAACTTGATGTGCTGGTAAGCAGCCTTCACTTCCTTGAGCTTGGCGCTTTCGTGGCGCGTGGCGGGAATCACACCATTGCTGCAGAAGTTGCCTTGGTGCGGGCCGGGATAGTCGTAGCCGGTGTGCAGGCGGTACTGGCCTTTTTTCATTTCCTGCGGGTCGTAAATGGCCTGGTCAACCCAGTCCCAAATACAACCACCAACTGTGGCATTTGAACTTTCAATGATGTTCCAGTACTCGGTCAGGTTGCCGATGGCATTACCCATGGCGTGAGCATATTCACAAATGAACATGGGCTTGTCGAGGTTGCTGGTGTTCTGGTTCATCCAAGCCATGCCGGGATACATCTTTGAATAGAAGTCGGAGAAGCGTCCGCCACCATACGATCCGTTCGAACGGGTTCCTTCGTAGTGAATGGGGCGCGGATCGAGCTTGCGAGCTGCATCGTAGCAGTTGCGGAAGTTTTCGCCGTTGCCGGCTTCGTTACCCAAACTCCACATCACAACGCTGGGGTGGTTGCGGTCGCGCAGTACCATGCGATCGATGCGGTCAACGAAGGCCGGAATCCATGATTTGCGGTCGGAGATGCTTTGATTAGCGTGGTCTTCGAGGTCGGCTTCGTCGCAGGTGTACAAGCCGTAGTAGTCGTACATGGCGTACATCTTGGCCTCGTTGGGATAGTGCGAGGTGCGGATGGTGTTGATGTTGTTCTGCTTCATGAGCGTTACGTCGCGAAGCATTTCGTCGGTCGTGGTGGCACGGCCGTAAAGCGGCGATGTGTCGTGACGGTTCACACCCTTGAGCATGACGCGCTGACCGTTGACATAGAACAGTGAGTTCTTGATTTCAATGCGGCGGAAACCGTATTTCGTGGCAAATGCCATTTCATCTTGTCCCTGTGCGTTTTGCTGAATGATGCGCACGGTATAGAGCGTAGGCGTTTCGGCACTCCAAAGCTGCGGACGGTCGATGCTGAACTTGAGATTCAACTGTTCGCCGTGACGGGCCTTGCTGCTGAGCGAGGTTTCCTTGACAAGCGTGCCGTCGGGGGCAAAAATCTTGGCAATGAACTTCTTTTCAGCTTGTTCGTTGTCGCGGTTGTCGATGGTGAGCTGAATGTTCACATCGGCCTTGGCGTAGTCGGCACTGAGTTCCGAGGTGATGTAGTGGTCGCGTACGGCTGCCTTGGGCGTGTTGAACAAATACACTTCGCGGAAAATACCACTCATGCGGAACATGTCCTGACATTCCAGGTAAGAACCATCCGACCAGCGGAATACCTGCACGGCCAGGGTGTTCTTGCCCTGACGCAAATGCTTCGTTACGTCGAACTCGCTGACGTTGTTGGCACCCTGCGTGTAGCCCACATATTGACCATTGAGCCAAACGAAGGCGGCTGAGTAAATACCACCGAAGTGGATGAAGGTGCGGCGACCATCCCAGTTGGCGGGCAGGTCGAAGGTACGCACGTATGAACCTACGGGGTTGATGCCGTAATTCTTGCCACCATCATTGAAGCCGGGGCGAGCCTTGATGAAGGGAGGCGTGTTGGAGTGCGGATACTCTACGTTGCTGTAAATGGGTTTGTCGTAGCCCTGCATTTCCCAGTTCGAGGGAACGGGAATGTTGTCCCAGTTCGTTACGTCGAAGCCCTCTTTGTAGAAATCGAGCGGACGCTTCGAAGGTTCGCTGACGAGGTTGAACTTCCACGTTCCGTTGAGGCAAAGGTAGCGAGCATTGCGCGGCGTTACCCACGGGGTGTCGTAGTAAGCCTTGTCGGCCAGCATGAGCGCTTCGGTTTCGTAAGGCATGTAGGTGGCAACACCGGGTTCTTTGTTTTCGGCAAAGCGCGTTTCGTCTTCCCAGTAGGGCGACTTGATTTTGGGCTTTTCCACCTGTTCGAAGGTAAACCACGCCTCGCGGTTGGCTGCATTGTAAGGCGCAACCGTGAGTTTACCGTTTTGCAAGGCATACATTTTGTCGGCCTTTTTGCCAGCCGAGCGGATGATGTAAGTTTGCTTTTGTCCCTTGACGGGTTCAAACACAAACTGCGCATTGTTCCATACGCCATCGGCTGCGGGCCATTGCAGGAGCCAGGTGATTTGCGCATTGTCGCCGCCGTCGTCGAAGTTTTGCGTGTAGAAAGCGTTTTCCACGACACGACGTTTCAGGTCGAGCATTTTGATGTTCCAGTACTGGCCACGGTTCTGCTTGTCGACCTTTTCGCCCACGATGCGGGCATTGTTCTCGCCCGAATCGCCATTACCCAACACCAGTTCGGGGTGGGCCACCGAGCGGATGCGGTAAGTGAGCGCAACGTCGAAGCCCGATGCTTCAGCCAACTGAATTTGGAACTGTGCCGCCTTGTTGCCTTTGGCTTTGGCCTTGGGCAGCAGCACCAGGTTGCCGTTCGTCACGGCAGCAGCCATTTCGGGGCGGTTGGTGGGAATAAGGAGCACGAACTTGCCGTCCGTTTCGGTTTCCCACAACTGTGCTTCGTCCGAACCGTTGTTTTCACCGGCTTCCAAAGCATCACCCTCGGTGCGGATGGCACGGTTGTTGAACGGATTGATAAAGCGCCACGAGCCGGAAAGTTCACTCACGTTGAAGTGTTGTCCGGGGTTGGCAGCATCACGTTTCTCGAGTGCTAAACGGCCTTTGGCATCAAGCGTCATGGCTTGCTGACCGTTGGCAGTGAGCAACTGGTAGAGCGCGCCGCGCTGAAAGGTTTGTGCGGTTGCAGTAACAACTGCCATGGCACAAAGCAGACAGAGCGCCAGCGTGCGACTCATGATTTTGGTAACTGTCATGTTGTTTGTAAAAAATGAATATTAGATGTGTGAGATTTTGCGTTAAAGTTTTTTTCGTTTGAGAAAAGGTCGATTATGTAGCAAAAATAGTGAAATTTACCGAAACTATCAACTTACTTACCCACGTTTTGCGCGGTTACAATGTAATCTGTCCGAAACGTGGCTGTGTCGTGGCTCAAAAATACAGAAAAAGCTTTGTTTGAGTCGCTATTTGTCGTAATTTCGCATCGAAACGAGCGGTGAGCTTTGCCCGCCGCCCACCTGCTTAACTATTCAAAATCATGACTCTTCAAAATCATGCAAAACGGATATCCTGAAAATAAAGCTCACAAGGGCATTGTTTTTCCCTCACCCATATTCGGGCCCATTCACAGCCGCCGCTTAGGCGTGTCGCTGGGCATTAACCTGATGCCGGCCGACGGCAAAGTGTGTACGTTCGACTGTATTTACTGCGAATGCGGTTTTAATAAAGACCACCGTCCGCATTTGCCGCGCCCCACACGCGCCGAAGTAGCTGAGGCGCTCGAAAAACAACTGAAATTGATGCTGGCCGAAGGACCCCAACCCGATGTTCTGACGTTTGCGGGCAACGGCGAACCGACGGCACATCCCGACTTTGCAGGCATCATCGACGACACAATCGCACTGCGCAACCGCTATTTTCCGAATGCCAAGGTCAGCGTGCTGAGCAATGCTACGATGGCGGTGCGTCCTGAGGTGCACGCGGCACTGGCAAAGGTGGACAACAACATTCTGAAACTCGACACGGTGGATGCGGCATACATTGCGCGTGTTGACCGCCCGACGGGGGCTTACGACGTGGAACGCATTATCCGGGCCATGATGGATTTTAAGGGACACGTCATTGTGCAAACGCTCTTTATGAAAGGAACGAGCATGGGCGTGAATGTGGACAATACTTCCGACCGCTATGTGCTGCCCTGGATTGAGGCGGTGAAACGCATTGCGCCGCAAAGCGTCATGGTTTACACCATTGATCGTGAAACGCCCGACCCGGATTTGCAAAAGGCTTCACCCAAAGAACTTGACGGCATTGCCGACAAACTGCGGGCCGAAGGTTTTGAAGTGGAGGTGGCTTACTAAGAGTGGAGCTAACTTACTAAAAAATATTTTTATCTGATTTTTTATGCTGATAGCTTTAAGCGGCGGGGCCGATTCGGTGGCGCTGCTGCTCATGATGCACGAACGGGGCGAAGCGGAGGCTGCAGCGCACTGCAATTTTCATTTGCGGGGCGAAGAAAGCAACCGCGACGAACAGTTCGTCAGAGACTTGTGCCAAAAACTGGGTGTCCGCCTTTTCGTAAAACATTTCAACACGGAAGAGGAGGCGCAGCGCACAGGCGAAAGCATCGAAATGGCGGCGCGTCGTTTGCGCTACGACTGGTTCGAGGCTTTGCGTAAGGCGCATGGCTTTAGCAATGTAGCTGTGGCGCATCATCGTGATGACAATGCTGAAACCATTTTGCTCAACCTTGTTCGCGGTACGGGCTTGCGCGGACTGACGGGCATGGAGTCCGAAAGGCCGGGGGTGGTTCGGCCGTTGCTGAACCTTTCGCGACGGGACATTCTGAACTACCTGCAGGCACGTCATCAGCCGTTCGTGACCGACAGCACCAATGCCGATACGCATTTTCGGCGCAACAAACTGCGCCACGAAGTGCTGCCGCTCCTGGCCGAAATGAATCCGAATGTGGTGCGCACGCTCAACGATATGGGCGAACGGCTACGAGGCGTGGAACGCATTTACCGCTATGGGGTGAACTGCCTGCTGAAGCAGCTGACGGTTTCGCCCGATAACCATGCGGATGTATTGCAACTGAAACTGCCTGAACTGAAACAGACGCCGGCACCCGATACTTTGCTTTTCGAGGTGTTGAGCGGCTATGGTTTTACACCGGCCCAGGCCGAACAGGCACTGCACATGGGGGTGGGAGCCTTCATGGAGTCGGCGGCCTATTGCTTGACGCGTCAGGCCAATCTGCTGTGCGTTGCAGCCAAACCCCAACCTTTTGAACCATTGACGTTACCGGCTTTACCCACTGAGGCAGTATGGAAGCATTCGCGTTTACTATTTCGCTGCTCCGACGGGCGGCAGTGCATTACGTTTACCCTCATGCCACGCAGCTGTTTGACGGCCATTCCGCGCAGCCGAAGCACGGTGGCACTCGATGCCGACAGCCTGTGCGGAAATTTGGTGGTACGCCGTCCGCTGAATGCCGATCGTTTCCAACCTTTCGGTATGCGGGGTACGAAGTTGCTGAGTGATTTGCTCACCGACCGCCATTATTCGCGCATCGACAAACTGCACGCACTGGTTGTGACCGACGACGAGGGCATCGTATGGGTGGTAAACGAACGGCCGGCAGCCCGCTGTGCCATTACCGACTCGACGCGGCATGTGCTGTTAGTCAGTACGGAAGCGGAAGTTGCGCCTGGTTCTTCAAAATGTTCATCTGATTGTTCATCTGAATTATAAGTTTATGAAATACTTTTCTTACCTTTTTTCAACGCTCCTTGCAGCCATGTTGCTTGCAGCCTGTGGCGAGGACCGCAGCGGCGAACAGCCTTTTGCACCCACGCTGGGCGAGATGAGTGCCGTGGTCATGGCCGATTCAGTACGGCTCACGGGCATTGTAACAGCGTCGCCAAACAGCACCCTGCTTGAATGCGGTTTTACTTATGGCAACGATACATTGCGCGGCAAAGTCCAGGCTCCGGTTCTCACTTCGCAGTTCAGTGTAACCATTGATTCGCTGTTGCCTGGCAACTATTTTGCTGTGGGCTATGCCAAAAACGGAGTGGGCACGACTTATGCCGACACTTTGCGTTTTACCATTGAGTGAACTACCGCTAAACTAAAGATTTAGCGGCTTCGGAGAGACCAATACCTCCTCTCTTTTCCTGCTTCTTTCTGTCACGGCTTTTTAGAACACGAGGTCGGTCATCCACCGTTGGACAGTCCACAGGCTTGACTTTCCCTCGCTCCGAGGGTAGGGCTTTCAAGCCAAATTCCTTGATGTTGCAAGCGGCATTGAAGTCACGGTCGTGATGCGTGCCACATTCCGGGCAAGTCCAGCTTCGCTCGCTCA
>OGDF01007156.1_pt1 | contig 10621 bp, 8 predicted proteins | sample 1570141 | NCBI WGS metagenome assembly OGDF01 (sample SAMEA4370581, study PRJEB24528) | human gut metagenome | reverse complement strand
AAAAGAGGAAAAACTTGCAATTCAAAAAGCACTTTCAAGTATATCAATATCAGATACAGAAAAACAAGCTATGTCAAAACAAATTGGAACAGCGATAGACAGTGCAATAGAAAAAACAACAAAATCACAAGAAGCTGGATTAGACAAAATAAATGATAATGAAAAAGGCGTAAAAGCAGGACTAAACACATTAAAAACACAAGCTACATCTAGCATAAAAACAGGAATAAGTGCAATATCATCTGGATTTGATTCTATAACAGACGGAACAACAAAATTAATAAAAGGCTCAAACGACTTAAAGAGTGGAACATCAACATTAAGCCAAGGAACAGCAAAACTACAATCAGGAGTTGGCACACTTGCAAGTGGTTCGAAAGAATTAAAGAAAGGACTAAACACGCTAAACTCTTCAAGCGATAAACTAAACACAGCTAATAAACAACTATTAGAAGGTGCAAATACAATATCAGATGGAGCAAAAACACTTGCAGAAGGAATATCTACATTTGATAAAGATGGAATAAACAAAATAGTTTCATTTGTAAATGGAGATGTAAAAAATTTACAAACAAGAATAGAAAAATTGCAAGAACTAGCAAACGAATATGACAGCTTTGCAGGAAAAGACGAAGAAGCGGAAGGAACAACAAAATTCATATTTGTAGTAGACTCTATAAAAAACGATAACAAAGAAGAAAAACAAAGCACAATGCCAGTGGAAAACAGTGAAAATTTAGAAAAAGGTCAAGACAACAATCAAGAAACAAATTCTGGAAAATAAAAATCAAAAAGAGACATAAATAGTATAATATTGTAAAAAATGTAAAAAAATGTAAAAAAAGAAAATACGAATATAAAAGAATATTTTGATTTTATTAATAATGTGGTATATAATAAATATATTAACAAAGATAGAAAACTATCAAAACTAGGTTAAAACGAACCTTTAATTTTATTAAAAAGAAGTTCAGTAAAAAATAGGGGATGCATTTAAAAAAATGTGTTCCCTTTTTCTATGTTGGAGGGAAATTTGTCAAAAACAGAGAAATTAAATTTTTACATAGTAGAAGATGAGTATATAGAATATGATATAATTAATAGTAATAAAGAAAATAAGACTACGTCTTTTTACAAGAAATTATGCTGCAATTTTAGATTGCTAAAAGAAAAATTGGCAGATTACTAAAAAATATGAAATACGAGACAGATTTTTAAAGTCAATTAAGCATATGTAAAGGTGTATTTGATATTTTTTCTCTTTACATTTCTTTTTCTATATGATAATATTTGCATTATTAAAATTTTGGAGGAACTATGATTAAACGAATTATTTTTGATTTAGATAACACACTAATTACTTGGAAAGATGAATATTGGAATGCAGTAAACAAAACTTTCGAAAGGTTTAATTTACAATATACAGATAAAGATATAGAAAAAATAAAGTGTGCAATCGAATATTATGAGGATGGTAGAAACGAAAGATACGACAAAAATATAATGAAGAGCACATTAGAACAGTTTTTAGAATATGAATTGCCAGAAAACTTTATAGATATTTGGTTAGAAAATTTAGGCAAGTGTGTTCCAAACAAAATTGATAAAAATGTTATAGATATATTGGAATATCTAAAGGGAAAGTACGAACTAGTCGTTTTAACAAATTGGTTCCAAAATTCACAAATAGAAAGATTGAAAAATGTAGCAATTTATAAATATTTTTCTAATGTATATGCACCAGAAAATTTTAAAATGAAACCAGATAAAGAAGGTTTCGAGATTGCAAGAAAAGACCTGCAAAATGATGAATGTGTTGTAGTTGGAGATAGCCTTAAGACAGATATTCAAGGTGCAATAAATGCTAATATGAATGCAATATGGTTAGATAATTCAAACCAAATAACAGCAGAAAAGACAATGATTAATGAAAAAGAAATTATTGTAATACATAAAATAGAAGAACTAAAAAAATATTTGTAAAATAAGCAAATTTACAGTTGATTAATAGCAAAAAAAGTAGTAATATATAGAAAGCTAAAAAAGAAACGAGACAAAGAAAGGATGTAAAAAATGAGATACACAGATCAAGACAATGAAGATGACCTAGTAAAAATAAAAGTAATAGGTGTTGGAGGAGCAGGAAACAATGCTGTAAATAGAATGATAGACGAAGAAATTCGTAATGTTCAATTTATTGCAATAAACACAGAAGAACAAGCTCTAGGACAATGCAAAGCACCATTACAAATTCATATAGGAAAAGATACAACTAAAGGATTAGGTGCAGGCTCAAACCCAGTTTTAGGAGAAATGGCTGCAAGAGAAGATGAAGAAAATATTAGAAAAGCCTTAACAGGAACAGATATGGTATTTGTAACTGCTGGAATGGGCGGAGGAACAGGAACAGGTGCAGCTCCAGTTGTATGTGAAATTGCTAAATCTATGGGAATATTAACAGTAGGAATTGTTACAAAACCTTTCTTATTTGAAGGAAAAAGAAGAAAAGACAATGCAGAAAATGGAATTGCAAGAATGAAAAACAATGTAGATGCCTTAATAGTTGTTGAAAATAACAATTTATTAAAAGCAGTACCAAAAGGAACAACTATGGTACAAGCATTCCAAGAAGCAGATGGAATTCTAAAAAAAGGTGTACAAGGAATTACAGACTTAATTACAATACCTGGATTTATAAACATAGATTTTGCAGATATAAAAACAATTATGAAAGACAGTGGAGTAGCTCATATGGGAATAGGTGTTGCAGAAGGCGAACAAAGAGCATTAGATGCTGCAATAGCTGCAATGGATAGTCCACTATTAGAAACATCTGTAAAAGGAGCCAAAGGCTTAATTGTAAACGTTACAGGTGGAATGGACTTAGGATTAAGCGAAGTTAGCACAGCAGTTGGTTATATTAAAGACTTCTTAGACCCAGAAGCCAATATAATATTTGGTACTATTGTAGACGAAAGAATACACGATGCTGTAATGGTTACAGTTGTTGCAACTGGAATAGAAGAAAACGCAGAAGAAAGAGTAATAAAATATAGAATATAATTTTTATAAGAAAGCTATTAACAATAGAAATTTTGCTAATAGCTTTTTTTTTGATAAATATTTTATAAAATTGGTCTTCACTATTTCACATACTTTACATAAAATATAATAGGCATATAAAATCTTTTTATGTACAGAATATAGAATGGAGGCTAGATAATGAATATTTCAACACAGTGGCAAGTGATAATAGGAATATTAATTCCATTTATAGGAACAACATTTGGTGCTGCTTTAGTATTTTTATTAAAAAAACAAATAAAACCAATATTGCAAAGGATAATGCTGGGATTTGCTGCAGGAGTTATGATAGCAGCTTCAATTTGGTCTTTACTAATTCCGGCAATAGAAATGGCAGAAGAACAGGGCAAGGTTGCATGGGTACCAGCAACAATAGGATTTATAATTGGTATATTAGCACTTATACTTGTAAATAATATCGCTGAAAAAATAGAAGAAAAATCATTAGAACGTAAAGATACCAAAAGCCGAGAGGAAAATGTAAATTTTAAAAGTGTCAAAGAAAAGGTGAAGAGTACTAGTTTACTAACCTTTGCAGTAACACTACATAATATACCAGAGGGAATGGCTGTAGGAGTTGCCTTTGCTGGACTTTTATCACAAAATGCAGGAATAAGCTTATTAGAGGCTTTGGCACTAGCTATTGGAATTGCAATACAAAACATACCAGAAGGAGCAATAATATCAATGCCGCTGCATAGCAAAGGTAAAAGTAAATTTAAATCATTTATTGGAGGTATGCTTTCTGGAATAGTAGAACCAATAGCTGCAGTAATTACAGTGATGCTTGCAAATATAGTAGTGCCAATATTACCATATCTACTATCATTTGCAGCAGGTGCAATGATTTATGTTGTGGCATCGGAATTAATACCAGAAGCACAAGAAGGAAAAAAATCTAATCTAGTAACAATAGGAGTAGGGATAGGCTTTGCTTTAATGATGCTTTTAGATATAGCACTCGGCTGAGGTTTAAGTAGCATAAAGCTCTTAGATAGTGGAAAAAGATGTAGAATGTTTCATTCACAATTTTAAAAGAAAAATGTCGAACGATTATAAGAAAAAATTTGAAAAAATTATTGAAAAAAATGAAAAATATAGTATAATTATAATTGTAAAATCTTTTTGTTCAAATAACTAAATTTAAAAGAAGATCATGGTAATCAAAGATTACTAAAAAACTAGGTATGTTCGCAGCATACCTAGTTTTTTGTCAATTTTTGAATAAATCAATAATCGACTTAAGCTCTTTTAAAATCTTCAAGATATATTTAAGAAGTATAACAATAATATGTAAAATCTTAAAAAAATTTTTAGAGCTTTTTTTTCTCTTGTTTCTCCTTTTGTTCAAACTGATCACCTCCTTTAAAAGAAGATGACATAATTATAGTACATAAAGCTTATAAATGTCTGTCGAAATTTGTAGTACAACTAAATTTTTTTGATTTTAGAATATAAATAGTTATGATTGACGAAGGATGCTTATAATAGTATAATTATGAATAGATTTTTTTAGAAAAGGAACAAAAATGTTTACTGTTAGATTAGAAAATATAAAAATTAGAAAAGACTTAGATAATAGCGAAGTTGCAAGAATTGCTTATGCAAAATTTAATATTTCACAAGAAAGCGTTATAGATTATAAAATTGTAAAAAAATCCATAGATGCCAGAGACAAAAATGATATTTTTTATAATTATTCTATTGTAATCACTTTAAATAACGACTTTAACATTAGTAGATTGCAAAAAAACAAAAATGCAATAATTATAGAAAAAGAAATTAACCCTGAATCAAAAACTACAGTTAATAACCTAAAGATAAATAATATGCATCCTATTATAATTGGAGCAGGACCTGCAGGTTTATTTTGTGCGCTAACACTTGTAGAAAACGGAATAAAGCCCATAATAGTAGAGCAGGGAAAAAGAGTAGAAGAACGTAAAAAAGATGTAGAAATTTTCAGGAATACTGGAAAATTAAATACAGCATCAAACATACAGTTTGGAGAAGGTGGAGCAGGAACTTTTTCTGATGGAAAGCTTACTACAAATTTACATAATCCTCTTTGCAAAAATGTAATCAATATGTTTGTTAAGTTTGGTGCACCAGAAGAAATTTCTTACATAAATAAACCACACATTGGCACAGATAATTTAGTGAAGGTAGTAGCAAATATTAGAAAATATATAATAGAAAAGGGTGGAACGTTTTTATTTAATACAAAAGCAGAAAATTTTGTGTTTGAAAATGAACAAGTGAAAGAAGTTATTTGCAAACAGCACAAACAAAAGGAAATAACAAATAAAGATTTTATACAAGTAGAAAATGATAATATAAGAATAAAAACAAACTGCGTTATTCTTGCAATTGGACATAGTTCAAGAGATATGTTTACAACTCTTTATGAAAAAAATGTATGTATGGAACCAAAGAATTTTTCGGTTGGAGTTAGAATAGAACATAAACAAAAAATGATTAACCACTCTCAGTATGGAACTAATACAAAATTAAAATTACCACCTGCCGAATATAAACTTGCATACCACGGAGAAAATCATTCTTGCTACACATTTTGTATGTGTCCAGGTGGCGAAGTAATGGCATCTTCTAGTGAAGAAGGTACAATAGTAACAAATGGAATGAGTACTTTTGCAAGAAATGGAGAAAATGCTAATAGTGCAGTATTAGTAAATGTTACTCCAGAAGATTTAAATTCTGATAAAATAATAACACAAATGAAAGAGTATTATGGGGAAAAGTTAGAACTTTGTGATAATAGCCCATTGCTTGGAATGTATTTTCAAAAAATGTTAGAAGAAAAAGCATTTAAACTTGCAGGAGCAAATTATAATGCACCGATACAAAGAGTGGAAGATTTTATTAATAACAAGAAAACAACAAAAATAGGAGAAGTAAATCCAACATATAAGCCAGGTGTTACAATGTGCAATTTGCAAGAAATATTGCCTGAATTTGTAATTAAAACTCTAAAAGATGGAATTATATATTTTAATAAAAAAATAGATGGATTTGCCAATCCTGACGCAATTCTAACTGGAGTAGAAACAAGGAGCTCTTCTCCAGTAACAATAAAAAGAAATGAAAATTATATGTCAAATATAAATGGAATATATCCTTGCGGAGAAGGTGCAGGATATGCTGGCGGAATAATGTCTGCAGCTGTAGATGGTATAAAAATTGCAAATCAAATTTTAAAAACAGAGGCTCTTAGTTATTAAAACTTTAAATTTTATGTTAAGCTATGTTATAATAAAAATATTGGTTTAAAACCGTATTAAAAAAACTTTAAAATAATTATTTGGAGGTTTTAAAATGAGTAGAAAGTTTACACAAGAGAGCAGTATGTCAATCTGAAATGTGCTAAAAGTATAAATAAATTAGACAACAAAATAGTAAAACTATTTCCAAAATAAGTTTAAAACAAGTATTGACAAAATAAAAAAATACTAGTATAATTTTAAGGTACAGAAAAATGAAATATATAATTAATATATATACATAAGCAAAGTTTGCGAGGGAGGGAAAAGAAATGGCACAACCAAAAAGAAGATGGTCAAAAGCTAGAACAGGATTAAGAAGATCAACTTGGAAATTAGAAAACAAAAACTTAGTTGAATGCCCACATTGCCATGAAATGATGATGCAACATAGAGTATGCCCAAGCTGTGGTTACTATGATGGCAAAAAAGTAGTATCAGTAGATACAGCAGAAAACTAATAAGAGAAAAAATAAAAACATAAATTTTTAGTAGCAATATCAATTTTGGTATTGTTATTTTTTTATACTATTGGTATACTAAAGAACAGTTAGATAAAAGAAAAGGACATAATATCAAATGAAGAATTTTTTTGAGGATATACGAACAAACAGAGTAATACATTACATAATAATTATAACTGCAAGCTTAATTGCGGCTATACCACTAATAAATTTAAAAATATATGGAACTGATGATGGTTTCGTGCATGTTTTTAGAATATTTGGAACTGATCAAATCATAAAATCTGGAATATTTCCACCATACATATATAGTAATTTTGCAAATGGATTTGGATATGCAGTAAATTTATTTTATGGTCCACTCGTAACATATGGTCCTTTATTGGTGCACATAATTTGCAAAAGTTACACAAAATGTATAAAAATATTTACATATTTAACAATAGTAATTTCAGGTTTTACTATGTACAATTTTATGTATGAGATTTCTAAGAAGAGAGAAATTGCAGTATTAGGAGCAATTATCTATATGTTTATACCATATAGATTAGAAACAATTTACAATAGATTTGCAATAGGTGAATTTTCAGCATATATGTTTTTTCCAATATTATTTCAGGGATTGTATAATTTATTACAAGGAGATGGAAAAAAACATTACTATATTGCAATATCTGCAATAGGATTAATGCTAACACATACAATATCTACAGAATATGCGGCGATCTTGGCTTTTTTATATTTATTGTTCAATATAAAATGCCTAAAAAACAAAGAAAAAATAAAAAAGATAGCAATAAATATTGTGTTTATACTTTTGATAACTGCATTCTTTACAATACCACTATTTGAGCATAAAATAACTGCAGAATATGTAATTTTTGACTCTACTTATATGAGGTCATTACCAAGTGATGTACAAAATTCTGCACTTAGTGTTAAACAATTTTTTGTAGAAACAGAAGAACCCAATGGAGTCAATTTTAATTTAGAATTACCACTAATAATTTGCACAGTACTTGGAATATTTGTTTATAAAAGAATAGACAAAAAATTAAAAGACGAATACATATCATTTTCGTTAATTGCATTAATTTCGCTCGTAATGGCAACCCAATATTTTCCCTGGCTTATAATGCCCAAAATATTAACAACATTACAATTTGCTTGGAGAATGCTTGCATTTGCAGAATTTGCACTATCAATTATATGCGCAATAAACGTATACTATACAATCCAAACAATAGCAAAGAATAAAGAAAAACTACAAAATATATTATTCTGTTTCTCAATAATTATAATTATTGCTTCTATGTCAAAAGTAAATTATAATTATAGATATGAAGACAAGGTTTTTGAAAATGAAGAATATGAACGTCTTAAAGAAACAAATGCTGTTTTTTCAGTTTGGGCAATAAATAGGGAGTATCTTCCTAGCAAAATAAGAACAACAGAACTATGGAACAGCTATTTAGACTTTCGCAAAAATACAACATATGTATTAGAAGGAAATGCTACGATAACAAATGAAAGCAAGAATAATTTAGAACTAGAATTTGATATAGAAGATGCCGAAAAAGATACAATACTAGAGCTTCCATATATATACTATTTAGGGTATGAAGTAGAAATAACAGAGAATGGAAATAGTACAAAAATAGAAACTTTTGAATCGGAAAATGGATTTGTTGCAATAAAAATAGATAAAGATATAGAAAAAGCATCAATAAATGTAAAATACAAAGGAACAATGATAGAAAAAATTTCTTATGTAATATCGGCAACATCTACAGTTTTATTTATAATATATATAATTTATAGTAAGAGGAAAAATAAAATTGATGAAAAATCTATTAAATAAAATAAAAAACAAAAAAGAATATATATACATACTATTAGCAAGTCTAATAGTATGTATTCCACTATTTATAAAAGGTTTTAATATTTTTAGAGATGATGGAATACAACATGTTTGCAGATTAATTGGAACAGAACAAACATTAAAGACAGGACAATTCTTACCAATGATAATGTCAAATTTTTGTAATAATTTTGGCTATTCCTGGAATCTATTTTATAGTCCATTTACTGCATATTTTCCATTGCTTTTTAAAATATTCAATTTTACATATGCAAACTCCCTAAAAATTTTTGAATTTTTTACTGTAATAATATCTGGAATTGCAATGTATAAATTTACATTAAATGTTACTAAAAATAAAAATATAGCAGTATTTGCAAGCATTATTTACATATTAGCACCATATAGAATAACAGATATGTATATTAGAAATGCATTAGCAGAACTTACATCATTTATGTTTATTCCAATGATATTTAATGGAATGTATAAAATAATAAATCAAGAAGAAAAATCGTATTTACTGGCATTTGGCGCAATTGGTATAATATTAACACACACAGTAATTACTATGTATACTGCAATATTATGCTTTGTGTATCTGATAGTATTTGCTAAAAAATTAAAGAATAAAAAAATAATAATCAATTTGTTAATCAATATATTGTTTGCAATAGTATGCACAAGCTTTTTCTGGGTAGGACTTTTGCAAAGTAAACTTGCAACAATATACGAAGTATTTGTGCCAGGCAGAATGCAAAGGCTAGATGTTTTAAAGTATTACAAAACAGAGTTTTATCAATTATTTATTACAATGAGAGATCAAACAATGATATATGCTATAGGCTTTGTAAATGTAATAGGACTTGTTCTTACACCTATAGCTTATAAGAAAATACCAAAGGAATATAAAAAGACATATATAGTATTTTTAATTATGGGACTTTTACTTACTCTTGCAACATTAACAATATTTCCATTTGAAAAATTACCAAAGATACTTACAATGCTTCAATTTACATTTAGATTATACGAATTTACTAGTTTCTTATTTGCATTTGTAGTAGCCATAAATTACGGAACAATAATAAAGAATTTTAACATAAGAGACATCTTGATATTAACATCTATTGCAGTAACAATGCTAGTTCCATATCTTGATAAAATAGATTTTAATTCTAAGTATGATGAAAACAATTATATAACTCCTGTAAGAGTTTCCAATACAACTGGCAGAGTGCATTCAGGAATGGCAAGTATGGAATATCTTCCAAGTAGAGCATTTAAAAATTTAGATTATCTAATAAACAGAAAAGATGAGCCTATTATAATAGAAAATAGTGGTGAATCCAAAATTGAAATAAGAAATTGTAATAAAACAGGTTCAAATATGACCTTTGAGATTTATCATGCTGGAGAAGAAACAACCATAGAACTTCCATACATTTATTACATTGGATATAGAATCTATGCAAATGGGCAAGAAATAAAATATGAGGAATCAGAAAAAGGATTTATACAAATAAAATTAAATAAGAAAAATGATGAATCAAAATTGAACGACTATGATATAGAAGTGAAATATACTGGAACAAATGCTATGATTAGTGCTTTTATAGTATCTTGTATTTCATTCTTGGTATTGGTTGGTATAAACATTTCTAAAAATTATAGAAAAAAATATAAAAAAGTCGAAAAATTACTATAAAATATACTTGCAATGTTATCATTGTTGTGATAGTATATGAATAGATATTAAATATAAAAAATCCCTGCGTGGTACGTGTAGAACGGAATTTTAGAACCAACAAATTCTAAAAGGGAGTCCGCCTTTGAATGTGGCGTGTAGGCTTAGAGTATACTTTAAGAAACCCAGGAGCATTCAACAAGACACCCACCTGTCTCGGCAGGTTTCTTAAAATTTCATTTAA
>OGDF01007154.1_pt1 | contig 10621 bp, 6 predicted proteins | sample 1570141 | NCBI WGS metagenome assembly OGDF01 (sample SAMEA4370581, study PRJEB24528) | human gut metagenome | reverse complement strand
GATATCACCAAAAATATTGCTGGAGATAAAATCACTCTCCACAGTATTGTCCCCGTTGGTAAGGATCCTCACGAATACGAACCCCTTCCTGATGATGTAAAGAAGACATCGCAAGCTGACTTGATTTTTTACAACGGTATCAATTTAGAAACTGGTGGAAATGCTTGGTTTACTAAGTTAGTCAAGAATGCTCATAAGACAGAAAATAAAGATTATTTTGCAGTTAGTGATGGTGTTAAGGTAATTTACCTTGAAGGTCAATCAGAAAAAGGTAAGGAAGATCCCCACGCTTGGCTTAATCTGGAAAATGGGATTATTTATGCTCAAAATATTGCCAAGCAACTGATTGCTAAGGACCCTAAAAACAAGACCTACTACGAAAAGAATCTAAAATCCTATACTGACAAACTTAGTAAACTGGACCAAGAAGCTAAAGAGACATTTAACAAGATTCCCGATGAGAAAAAACTGATTGTCACTAGTGAAGGATGCTTCAAATACTTCTCTAAAGCCTATGGCATACCATCTGCCTACATCTGGGAAATCAATACAGAAGAAGAAGGCACACCAGACCAAATCAAAACACTCGTGGAAAAACTACGCCAAACAAAGGTACCAGCTCTCTTTGTCGAATCTAGTGTCGATGAACGCCCTATGAAAACAGTATCTAAGGATACCAATATTCCTATTTATGCAAAGATCTTTACAGATTCTATTGCTGAAAAAGGGCAAGACGGTGATAGCTACTACAACATGATGAAATATAATCTGGATAAAATCACCCAAGGCTTGAATCAGTAAAAATCTTATCTAAGAAATATTCTGTATTCTTATGATAAATCTGTTATACTAAGGTGAGACTATTTTCAAAGGAAGAGAAATGACACCTAACAAAGAAGACTACCTCAAATGTATCTATGAGATTGGTACTGAAGAAGGCAAAATAAGCAATAAGGAAATCGCAAACCGTATGCAGGTGTCTCCACCTGCTGTGACAGAAATGATTAAGAAATTAATTTCAGAAGACCTCATCATCAAAGACAAAGTCAAAGGCTATCTTCTAACGAAAACTGGTAAAATCAATGTCGCTGAACTCTATCGGAAACATCGCATCATCGAAGTCTTTTTGGTGGACCACTTGCAATATACTTGCGACCTAATTCATCAAGAGGCTGAAATTTTAGAGCATACTGTCTCTGATCACTTTATCAATGCCCTTGACCGCCTACTCAATTACCCCCAAACCTGTCCACACGGTGGGCAAATCCCCAAGTCAGGTCAGCTCATAGAGGAAATCTACAACCAGACTTTTACACAAGACCTAACTCCTGGAGACTATGTACTTCGTCGAGTTCAGGATCAAATTGATTTACTCCATTATTTGGAAACTGTCAGTCTTAAAATTGGAGTAACTTTTACCTTGAAAGGCTTTGACCCTTTTACACAACTCTACCGCCTGAATATTGATGGAAAAGAAATTCAAATTCCAGAAACTGTTGCTAGCAACCTTTATATTGAATCAAACTAAAAAAGCGAGGCTGATAAACACCCTTAGAAGTGTCATCAGTCTCACTTTTTTTACATTTGTTTCAAGCGTTCCACCCGTTCTGAAATTGGTGGGTGCGTATAAAAGAGCTTCTGCAAACCAGATTCCTTTTTAGGATCGTTGATATAGAGAGCTGCGCTAGCATCATCTACGTGATGTTGCATCGGTTCACTATGATCAAGTTTAAGCAGAGCATTAATCATACCTTGCGGGTTACGTGTTAATTCGACACTAGAAGCATCAGCTAGAAATTCACGCTGACGTGAAATAGCCAACTGAACCAGGGTAGCTGCCAAAGGCGCAAGAATAATGGCAATCAAGGAAATAATGAGAAGAATAATCTCCAAGCCACTACTTCCATTACGATCATCATCATTACGACGACGGCCTCCACCCCAGAACATCATATTGCGAGCCATACCAGCTAGCATGGTGATCGCAGATGCCAAGGCTACTGCAATAGTCGAAATACGGATGTCATAGTTACGAATATGGCTGACTTCGTGCCCTATGACCCCTTCAAGTTCCTCACGATTCATAACTGCAAGAAGACCTGTCGTAGCAGCCACAGCAGCATTTTTAGGGCTAGACCCCGTCGCAAAAGCATTCATTGAAGGATCATCGACAATAAAGACACGTGGCATCGGTATTTGTGCCACCATAGCCATATCTTCAACCACATGATAAAGGTTTGGAGCGGTTTGTTCATCAACCTCTCGTGCACCATTCATAGCCATAACGACATTGGTTGATTGGAAAATCATGGTAACGGCATAGATAAAACCGATAACTAGAGCAAGAATCAAACCACCGAAGCCTGAACCTAACCAAAGATAGCCGACACCGTAACCAACAAGGCCCAACAAGAGGAAAAAGACCAGGAGCAAAAGCCAAGTCTTTCTCTTATTTCGAGCAATCTGATCAAATAACATATTAGTTACCTAGTCCACTGAAATCAACCTTAGGAACAGCTTTTTCTTCTTCAGGTGTTTCAAGGAATTCAGCAGCCTTAAAGCTAAACATCTTAGCAATAACATTGCTTGGGAATGTTTCCAATTTCACATTGTAGTTACTTGTCACACTGTTATAAAGTTGACGTGAATAGGCAATTTTGTTTTCAGTGTTCGTCAACTCTTCTTGAAGCTGGCTGAAGTTTGCACTAGCCTTAAGGTCAGGGTAACTTTCAGCTACCGCAAAGATTCCAGAAACCTGGCGTGTCAATTCATCACTAGCACGCATAGCCTCTGCTGGTGAAGTCGCAGCTGCTACTTGATTACGAAGTTCTGCTACTTTTTCAAGCGTTGAACCTTCGTATTTTGCATATCCCTTAACAGTCTCAATCAAGTTAGGAAGAAGGTCATTACGACGTTTCAATTGAACATCAATTTGACTCCATGCCTCCTTAGTCTGCATACGGCTTTTAACCAAGCCGTTATAACTTGCAATAACAAAAATTACAAGAACAACGATAATGGCAATAATAATCCAAATCATATTTTTATTCCTTTCTTGTACTGAAAAAGAGTCAATTAACCTCTCTTTCAAGTATCTTTGATAGTCTCAGTATATCAAATTTTCAGATAAAAGTGGTAAAATGTGAGTCGTTTTACAAAAAAACTGGACAAGATGTCCAGCTTTTGTATTACTCTTTAGACGTGTGTCGTTTACCTTGGGCTAGGGCATCTGCTTCTGTCATTGTAACGACATTTGCTTTGTTGGTATTGCTAGGCATACTGTTGATGTCATACCAATAAACATCTGCTGTACCATGACGCGCCACATAAACTGTTCGACTTTCTTCTTGTGCAGGTTGCACAGGCTCTGGTTCAGAACTTGGTTGTTCAGTCACCTGTGAACTCTCAGAACTAGGCTCAGATGGTGCTTCAGTAAATTCAGTAACCGTATTTGTCGCTGTCCCATCTGCATAATTGATTTCTGCATTTGGTGATTGGTTATCCAAGATAACATGCGTAACTCCCTGACTGTCAAGAGTCTCCTTATCTCCACCAAGTTTAATTTCCAAGAGATTTCCAGAACCATCAATACCAACATACTGAAGTTCTACTTGACGAGGCAACAACTCGTCTCCACTGTAGATAGCTGTTACCTTATAGTCTAACCAATAGTTAGGGTGGAGTGCTAGCCAGTTATCCAAGCGATTCTCATAATAAAGCATACCTGACTGATTACCTTCGTCGGTTCCTTTATAATTTCCAGAATTCAACCAGGCAGTCATAGGTACTAAATTCTTGCCCTCGTCATTGACACCAGAAAACTGATAGCCAATCAAATGCCCTCGATTCATTAGCCAAGATTTTGATTTACCATCACCATAATAAAACTTATAGTTATGCCATCCTACAGGATCATATTTTATTTTACCGGGACGCTTATTCTTCGGCTCGTCCTTATCTTGTAACTGTATATGAGCACTGCGGGCACGTCCTAGCTGGTCCTTCTCCTCCATGACAAACTGCTTTTGACCATTAAAAGCCAAGATACCATTGTTCTCATCCGCTTGAACCACTTGAGAGCTCACAGCCGAAGATTGTTTGCTAGTATCAACTGAAAATCCGAATCCTAAAGTAAATACTAAAACAAGGAGAGCAAATAAACAAATCCTACTATTTCTTTTTTCTTTCATCATCTTAACTCCTTAATTTTTCTTATCACTTTAATTATACAGAACCAAATCAAAGTGGATGATTAAAAATAAAGAATAATGATATTAGGTATCTTAGAGCTTGCTTAAAAACAAAAACACCCAATTTAATGGATGTTTCTTACCTATTATTTACCTGCTTTTTTACCTTGTTTTGTAAGATAAACTGTAGATATACTTAGTGCTGCAGCAACTCCGACAAGAAGGAAGACCGTTGTCGTATTAGACTTACCTTTTTCTTTTGAAGTGCTAGCTTGGCTTTCAGAACTCTTGGCCACCTGTTTTGCCTCAGTTGCTTTATCAATACGAGCGACATTCTTAGGTGTGTCATCCTTCTTGCTTTCCGCCAATTCTGACAAATCACTGCTAATCTCTTTGGCAACACCTTCAGAGCTTGTAAGTGATGCCGCTTCTGAGGCTAATGTTTCAGAGGCCATAACCGCCATAACTTTACTTGCAATCATATCCACAGACTTCTCATTCAAAAGAGAATTATAGCGAATAGCTTCTGAGGCGAGCTGACTGCTTGTTACAGAGATTTTTAGGTCATTGTTATAAGCGACCTGACTATTTGGTGAGATGCTGACAACTTCAGATCTACGTGCTATTGTTGGAGATTCAGAAACTTTGACATCAACCTGACTTGTTGAACCTTTTTCAATAACTTCTGAAGAAACCTCACTTATCGGATCTTTTTGTGTGCTTTCTGAAGTTGGAGATTTCTCTGGGCTATCAGAAGTAATTGCTACGTCAACCTGACTAGTAGATGAAGCTACCGAAGTTTCCTCATTCTTTGGTGACTCAGAGGCTGGAGCAGTTGAGCTTGCCTCACTCTTTGGTGTTTCTGATGTTGAAGTCTCTGAGATTACCTCACTGTTGGATACTTCAGAAACTGGAGTACTTGAACCTACTTCACTCTTTGGTGTTTCCGAAACTGAAGACTCTGAGATTACTTCACTGTTAGAAGTCTCGGAAACTGGGGCTGATGAACTTTCCTCACTCTTTGGTGTTTCTGATGCTGAGGTCTCGGAAACTACTTCACTATTGGATGCTTCGGAAACTGCGGTGCTTGATCCTGCTTCACTCTTTGGTGTTTCTGATGCCGAAGTTTCGGAAATAACTTCACTGTTTGATGCTTCGGAGACTGGAGTAGTTGAACCTGCTTCACTCTTTGGTGTTTCTGATGTTGAAGTCTCAGAGACCACTTCACTAGCTGATGCTTCAGAAACTGGAGTAGTTGAACCTGCTTCACTCTTTGGTGTTTCTGATGCTGAAGTCTCAGAGACTGGATTATTGACTGGCTTTGGCTCAGGCTTTGTTGGAGAAACTGTTGAAACAGCTCCAACAATCGTCGCCTTATTGTCAATCGTATTATTTGATAAACGGATTTCTCCATTACCATTGTCACCCATCTCAAAGTTTTTGGTAATCACCGGCTCAGCCAAGGTATTCAATAGCTTATTATCGTAGATAGCAACATTCTTGATTGTTCCACGAACTTGTTGGAAATCAATGGCACCACGATGGAGGTTATAGAGGTCATTAGTTGTCCCTGAACGTAGAATGGTATTGTCATGAATCTTAATTCCAGAATCATTGAGGTCAAAATTGTGTCCTGCAAAGACTGTGTTTACACGGATACCTGCTCCAGCAAAGACGTCCTTGATGAGGTTTCCTGAGATTTCATGACCCTTACCACCAAAAATACCGATACCAGCCGCACGCCAGCCTGATTCAATGGTGTTGTTGAGGAATTTATTATTTTCCTCGGCTGCGGCATTTGTCCCATCTGAAATACTTGACCAGATAGCCAAACCATCATCACCATTCCCACGGATGTTAGAGTTTTTAACCGTTGAATTCTTGGTTCCTTGAGCAAAGTTAATACCATCAGCCAAGTTATTACGGATACGAGCGTTTTCAACAACAAGACCGTCCGTATACTTCATATTCCCCGTCTGGTCGTAATCTCCAATCCACATACCAACTTCAAAATGCTGAACCCAGATGTCGTGAATTTTAGAATCCTTACCAAGTGTTCCCGAAATAGCCTTGTACTGTGCATCCTCATTATAACGAGAGGTTAAGTTGGAATCCATATAAAGATTGCTCAACTCAATACCATTACTGTTATGACCAAAGACAATACCACCACCATAGCGTTTGTCACTTGTGAAGTGTAGTTGCGTATGCCAAACACCGGCACCTGAAATTTTTAGATTATCAGCTTCGATATTAACTTGTTTGTCAAAATTGAAACGTCCTTCTGGAATATAGACAGATTTTCCGCTGGCTTTAGCTTCTTCAACAGCCGTAAGTAGGGCAGCTGTGTCGTCACTATCATCATTAGCAGATGCGCCCTTATCCACGATACTGATACTATTTTCACTTTGGGCAACTGGCGCTGGAGCCTGTTCTAACTCGATAAAGTCAATACCATAAGGGACATTGTCATCTTTCTTCTTAACGAGAGAAATCTTATCACCAGATTTTAATTGGATATCCTTGAGGAGGAGACGTGTCTCATCAAAACGAAAACGTGCACTTGAACCATCAATAGCTTGATCATACTCATGGTCACCTTTAAGGTACTGCCATGCTGAATGAGATGACAAATCAAGATTACCAACGCTTGATCCATTAACCTGGACATCCAACTGACCTGACGCACCATCAGGTATTGTATAACGCACATTCAAAGCATTGGCTGGCTCTGTAACATTGAAAGTAACTGCCGCATCCTTTTTAGGAAGCTCAACATAAGTTTGGTTAGTCGCCTCCACAGCCGTAGATTCCATATCCGTTGACTGTTGAATTGTAGCGCCATTTTCAACAGTTGCATTTTCTACTTCATGAGTCGTGTAAGGCATTTTGGCACCGTAGGTATCTGTGCTATACTCCTTGCCTTGAGTTTGATCATCAGTCGCATTAGTTAAGACATTTGCTGAGGTTTCTTGAGTTTGTGGGTTGCTTGCCTCAACCAATTGATCAATGGTCGGAGTCTGTTCAGCTGCTTGAACAGTGGTAACCTGAGGTTGAACTGGAGCAATATTGGCAGGTCGCAACGCTTGCACTGTCTCTGCTGACGCTGGCTCTGAAGTCGCCAATTGGGCCGTTGAGGCTGTTTGAGGTGTCTGTGCCTGATTTGAGGCATCAGTTAACTCACTAATCGATTGTGCCTCATCAGCCTGAGCTGCTTGCCCATTGGCAAGAGCCATGAACCCAATCAAGGCTGATGCTGCCCCAATGGAATAGTTACGGATACTGTACTTTGGTTTCGTATTTCTTTCTTTAAACAAGTTTATTCTCCTGATACTTTTTTTCACAATCTCTCTAACTTAGGACCAAGCCGTCCTTTGAAATAAAATAAAGATTCCCTCATATTAAAGATTGTTAATAATGCTGTTGTTTTTCTTATTAAAAACAAACCAAAGTAAATTATAAGGGATGAAAAAGTAAAAAAAAAGGCTAGGCTATCCATTTTAACAAGGCCTTAACAAAATTGTCATATTAGAAAGTTCAGTCATTCACGTCTAAATTATAGTCTAAAAATGTCGCACAAAAAGGTGATTTCTTTCACGTGTAAGAAAGAAAAAACTCTAAATTTCCATAAAGGCTTATTTAGCAAGAGTTATCAGGCAAAACAATCAAAATGTTTTAAATTTGTTTTCTCAGATTGCTGTCAAACGTTTGACAGTCTTTTTTAATTTTACGCTTCAAAGTATTATTTTCCGAATGTTTTAGTATTACAAATGTTAAACACCCAAAAATAAAAAAAGAGACAATAATCTGTCTCTGATTTTTCAAAAAAATAACTAACCTAACTAGATTTTACGATAACAATCCCTCTAATTCTTCAAGCGATAGACCAGTCACATCTGAGACAACTTCTAGAGATAGACCTTTTGAGAGCATCTTACGAATCATTTCTAGTTGTCCCTCATAACGACCTCGCTCTAGTCCCTGCTCTAACCCTTTCTCTATGCCTTCTTCACGCGCTTCATCAATTGCTGTTTCCATGGTCATGTCATAATTTTCTTGAATACGTATGCGTTCATCAATCATCGCCTTTTCCTCCTGTGTCCAGCTGGATGAATCCAGTAATGAATCGGCATGCGTGACCGCTCGGCTAGGTGCCTTAGAAAATGGGAGATTTCCAAAGAACTCTAGCCACTGCCGCCCTTCATCCCTGATATGCTTATCTTTATTATACTTATCCAACTCTAAAAAGGCAATCTGAAGAAGGTTCTGCTGTTTCCCATCCTTATAGTAAGCATTCAAAGGCCTCCCCGTCCGACTATTGGCCATCCAATAAGTATTAATCGGGGACTCCTCATCTGGCAACAAGGTCTTCTCCAAGATAGCAATACCATAGACCGGCTCCATCTGCTCATACATCTTATGCGTCTGCCCTTGTTGGCGTAATTGTTGTACATTTTCCACCAGCTGATTAGCCAAATAATAATGAAAACGATTGAGAAAATAATGCTGCTTACGCACCTGAATCTCAATGATAACCTCGGTTCCATCATTCAACTTGGCTCGAACATCCACCGAGGTTGAAAAGAGCTCATCCTCATCAAAGTCTTTTTTATGAAGCTGTGTCCCCTCCAAAATCTGAGCATCCACAACATCCAAATCCAAAATATCTCGAATAAATGCCACCGTCACTTCAGGCAGGCTGAAAATCTTCTTAGCCATAATATCCAAGGTCGGTGAGACATGCTTGTGTCTTTTTTCCATTTACCTCTCCTTAAGAAAAAATAGAGGGCTGCCCCTCTACTTCTATCTATTCGGAAAAAGTAAATGAAAGATGGAATTACCCCTTAAATGCTTCCACAAAAGCCTTGAGTTCTTCGTCTGCTTCTTTGGTCGTTCCATGAAGCTGACCAAGCATGTCGAGAAGTGAGGCTGTCTGACTTTCGATTGTCGCATTGGTCTCATTAATCTTAGCCACAATCTCAGTCAAGGGCTCCACTTCCTCTTCCTCAAAGGTATCCACATAGCGAGGAATATTAAGGTTGTAGTCATTTTCCACAATCTCTTCAAAACTAGCCAGATGGGCAAACTTGTCCATATCCTCACGGCTCTTATAGGCATTGAGAATCTTCTCAATATGGGCATCCGTCATGATGTTCTGATTTTTCCCCTTATCAAACTCCTTAGAGGCATCGATAAAGTAAACATCTCGATTGGTGCGGTTCTTTTTGAGAATGATAACCGTCGTTGGAATACTGGTGTTAAAGAAGATATTAGCAGGCAGTCCGATTACCGTATCAATAGCACCTTCTTCCAACAAAGCCTTACGAATGGTCCCTTCAGCGTTACCACGGAATAGCACCCCATGAGGTAGAACGATGGCCATAACACCATTGTCTTGCTTCAAGTGATAGTAACCATGCAAGAGGAAGGCAAAATCGGCCTTAGACTTTGGTGCCAGTTTCCCAAATGGTGAGAAACGAGGGTCATCCATGAAACCTGAGCTAGCAGACCACTTGGCTGAATAAGGTGGGTTCATGAGAACACCGTCAAAGTTTGTTGGCTCTTGAGTTGGCCAATCTTCATCCAAGGTATCTGCGTTGTGTAAAAACTGATTTTCAATCGGCACACCATGCAGAATCATGTTCATACGTGCCAGGTTATAAGTGGAGGTATTCAACTCTTGACCAAAGTAAACCACTGTCTGTGGTTGACGTGAATAGCGTTTGGCATTAAGCAAGAGCGATCCTGACCCCATAGTCGCATCGTAAAGGGTAAAGCCTTGCTTGTCCTCACGTCCTAAAAAGGCAATCTGCGTCATAAGCTTGGCAACAGGTTGTGGCGTATAGAACTCACCAGCTTTTTTACCCGAATCCGTCGCAAACTGACCAATCAAGTACTCGTAAGCATCCCCCAACATATCACCAGCATGACCTGCCACATCAAGGACTGCCAACTCTTTCATCACAGCCGCAACCGTCTGGTTTTGCTTTTGAGGAGTCGCTCCAAGTTTCTTAGAGTAGAGGTCGATGTCTTCAAAAAGGTTTTCATAAAGCTCGTCACTCTGCTCAATATCACGGAAGCCCTGAGCCAAGTCCTCTAACTGAAAGCTTCCATCGTTCACTCGCTCCACTAAGGCCGTAAAGGTCAAGTCAGGATGAATGGCATAGCTCATCTCATCAGTGATGACTGCCAAGAGGTCCTCGTGAGTCTCCTCATCCTCATAGTATTTACGATAGACTGCCAGTGCCTCTTCCAAGATTTCTGTCTCCTCCTCCATGGTCTCTGCCACGAAAAAGAGCATCTTGTCCGACAAATACTTGTAAAAGACCATGCCCAAGAGATAAGACTTGTAGTCGTTGGCATCCATCTTAGAGCGGAGCACATCCGCTGAGTTCCACAGGGCTTGATAAAGCGACTGGGAGGTTTGTGTT
>OGDF01007139.1_pt1 | contig 10640 bp, 9 predicted proteins | sample 1570141 | NCBI WGS metagenome assembly OGDF01 (sample SAMEA4370581, study PRJEB24528) | human gut metagenome | reverse complement strand
GCCAGGCCTTAGACAGTAGCCGGCAGAAATAGGGCAGCAAAGCAGTCATGCGTGGCAGTTTTCTCGAAGAAAAAAGGCCGCCAAAAGCGACCCCTTATGATTAATTTGCAATTCTATTCCGGCACATGCGCATGTCTGCGGCGATGGATTTTCCAATTCAGTGCTGACCTCTTGAACTGTCAAGCATATATAACAGCGCATTGCAGATGGCGGCGGCAATATTGCTTCCGCCTTTTCTTCCTTTTGCAACAATATACGGCACATCTGCCGTCATAATCAATTCTTTGGCCTGAACGACATTAACGAAGCCAACAGGCACCCCGATGATCAGTTCCGGTCGGATCCGCCCTTCCCGGATCATCTCATAAAGCTGGATCAGAGCCGTCGGTGCATTGCCAATGGCAAAAATCAGCGGCTTATCAAGCTTTACTGCTTTCTCCATGCTGGCCACCGCTCTGGTCGTGCCGTTCTTTTTTGCCGTCTCAGCCACATCCGGATCAGACATAAAACAGCAGACCTCCCCGCCGAATTCTGCAATCACTTTCTTATTAATCCCGGATCTTCCCATCTGGGTATCCGTCACGATACAAGCGCCTTTACGCAGCGCATCCAATGCTTTTTCCACCGCATGCTCTGAAAAGCACAGAGAATCCGCATATTCGAAATCCGCACTGGTATGGATCGCACGCTTGATGATCGGCTCCTGCAGAGGATCAAAAACCCGGTCTCCCAGCTCCTCCGTAATAATTTCAAAACTGCGCTTCTCAATCTCCGACGGCAATACATTTTCAAGTTCTATTTTCATACCAGTCCCTCCTCCAATATCTGATAAATCCGTGCCATATCCATACTCTCTCTGAGTCCTTCTGCAAGCTTATCATACTGCTGTTCCTTATAAACTTTCTCATCTATCCAGGATACCGTCTCCCCGGACAGCCCTTTTCTCTGACAAAGCAGCTCAATCAGTGCTTTCTGCATCTGTACAGAATCAAAAATACCATGCACATAACTTCCGGCTGCATTCTGATACTGACATCCATTGGCTGACGATCCTTTTCCATTATGTGTACCCGCTGTTTCTGCTATGGTGGAAAAGACAGCAGCTCCCGGCTCATAGGTTGTCTCACCCATATGGATCTCATATCCCTCAAAAGCAATGCCGGACAATAACTGCCACGGTCCATTCAATGCTTCTGTCATTCCAAGAACTCTGGTTCTTGTCTTCGCCTTCTCAAAAACCGTATGTACCGGCAAAAGTTCCATACCGCGCATACTGCCGCCTTCTTCCACACCATCCGGATCCTCCAGCGTCATGCCGAGCATCTGATAACCGCCGCAGATACCCATCACCAGCGTGCCATCTGACGCCTGCTTCAGCACGGCAGCCTCCAGACCGTTCATACGCATCCACTTCAGATCCCCCATGGTATTCTTTGTACCCGGAAGCAGAATCAGATCCGGGCTGCCAAGCTGATGGACCTTCTCCACATAACGCAGTGTCACTCCCTGCATGCGTTCCAATGCATTAAAGTCTGTGAAATTCGACATTCTGGGTACACGGATCACCGCAATGTCAATGACCCCTTTTCCCTCATGTCTGTCCAGACGATCTGCCAGACTGTCCTCATCATCGATATCCACCTGCATATAAGGCACAACCCCTACAACAGGTACCGGCGTATAATCTTTAAGCATCTCTATTCCCGGATCCAATATCCGCTTATCCCCACGGAATTTGTTGATGATCAGACCTTTCACCATCTGCTGTTCTTCCTTTTCAAGCAGCATCATGGTACCTGCCAGCTGGGCAAATACACCGCCGCGATCAATATCTCCCGCCAGCAGCACCGGTGCCTTCAGCAGCTTTGCCAGCCCCATATTCACAATATCTTCGGACTTCAGATTGATCTCTGCCGGACTTCCGGCCCCCTCCACCACGATAATATCATTCTCTTCTGCCAATGAATTGTATGCCTTCATAATATCCGGTATCAGCGATTTTTTATATTTAAAGTATTCTGCTGCCCGCATATTCTGACGTACTTCGCCATTGACGATCACCTGAGACCCCACATCCGATGTGGGTTTCAGAAGGATCGGATTCATTCTGACGGAGGGTTCAATCCCTGCGGCCTCCGCCTGCATCACCTGAGCACGGCCCATCTCCAGACCTTCTGATGTGATAAATGAATTCAATGCCATATTCTGCGATTTAAAAGGGGCTACTCTGTATCCATCCTGTTTAAAAATGCGGCATAAACCCGCCGCCAGCAGGCTCTTTCCCGCATTGGACATCGTGCCCTGTACCATGATTACTTTTGCCATTGCTGCTTCTCCTGTTTTTATTTTCACTGCCTGACATTCCGACAGTTTTGCCAGCACCACCAATCTGATGTCTCACTACTGATCTGCTGAGTTCCCGTCTTCTTTCCGAAAAGTGCTACCCCACCAATATATATCGGATGACAACACAGAGCACCAGACATAAAATGGAAGCACCGTACATCAGACAATTTGCCCGGATAATGTCCGCATCTTCAATATCTCTCATAGGATCACCGATAGTCGGTTTGTGATACCGCTCACCAAAATACCAGGCATCTCCCGCCAGCTGAAGTCCCAATGCACCGGCACAGGCGGCCTCTGTCTGTGCTGAATTCGGACTGGCATGGTTATACCTGTCGCGGCGGAAAATCCGCCAGGCCCCTTTGGCATTCCCACTGGTGAATGCCGACGATGCCACCATCAAAAGTCCGGAAATCCTTGAAGGCACATAATTCATCACATCATCCAGTTTTGCCGCCGCACGGCCAAAATACAGGTATTTGCCATTCTTGTATCCAACCATAGAATCCATTGTATTGACCGCTTTATAAAAAAATCCCAACGGCGCACCCCCGATAGCGATAAAAATCATCGGCGCGATCACACCGTCAGAGGCATTCTCTGCCACTGTTTCAACGGCTGCCTTTGCAATGCCTGCTGCATCCAGCCGCTCCGTATCTCTTCCCACGATCATGGACACTGCCTTTCTGTCGCCTTCAATATCCTGCCGGTGAAGTGCCCGATACACCTTCATGCTCTCATCTCTCAGAGAACGGGCCGCCAACAGCTGATAACACATGATCATTTCAAGCACAAGTGCCAGATACGGATGGAGCAGCCTTGCCGCCATTAAAATCAATATAGGAACTACTGTAGAAATCACCAGAACCAATAGAACAAGCAGGGTTCCACCTGCCAGCTCTCCGTTTTGGTTTTTCGGAAATAAATGCCTTATTTCCTTCTCCAGAAAACTGATCAAATGACCAATCAGACAAATGGGATGCCATGGATTATGCGGATCTCCAAGCAGACAATCCAACAAAAAGCCTCCCATCAAAACAATAATGCCATGCATAAATTTACTCCTTTAATCCAAGCTGAAGGTATGAGGAATTCCAAAAAACTGTCTCAGCTAAAACTTTTCAATCACAGACAATCTTCCCTGGCCTGACAGCCACTCATCCATATCCAGTCTGACACCATAGCCACATCCGTTTTTGACCTGCCAATGAAAATAGTCAAACTGCGGCACTGCCCATTTCGAGAGGATCGCCATGATCGTACCGCCATGAACAACCATTGCTGTCCGCCATTCTTTTGCCTCTGTACCTGAAAGCTGCACCTTATGATGCCATTGCCGCACTTTCGGGATCATCTCTTCCAGGATACATTTTTCAAAGGCTTTCTGTACTCTGCCGCAAAATTCTTTTTGATTTTCGCCTTCCGGGAACCCTATCATGCCGCCGCTGTCAATCCATGCCTGATAATCAGAATTGCCGTTTAGCTCCTGATAATTTCTATATTCAAATGTACCAAAGCTGCACTCCCTGAAATCATCAATAACCGTCTGTTCAGACCACGGATACAAAATCGCTGCCGTCTCCCGGCATCGCCGCATCGGACTGACATAAATGTTCTGAATATCATAATCCAAGGCTATCATTTGCCCTTTAGCCAATATTTGCTGCCGTCCTTCTTCACAGAGCGGTTCATCTGTTGTCCCGACATATCGCTGCTCCCGATTTCCGGCTGTCATTCCATGACGTATCATCCATATTTTCATTATCATGTTATCTACCTGATTTTCTGCCTGACTTCTATTCTGAGTATCCATCTGCTTTACTTAATCCGCTGCCCGATGCCGGCGATCACACGGATAACACAATCGGCCCTTTCGGCCAGCTGACAGCAGACTCTGCCGTGAACCTCCCGCCATTCCCGTTCCTTTGGATCCATAGGAACAATACCGCCGCCGATCTCATCTGTAATAATGATCAGACCCGGATTCGACCTCAGCACCGACTCGATTTCTTCTGATGGATTTTTATCCGCCAGCATCCACCGCTGTACAAGCAAATGAAAATGATCCAGCGCCTTTGCGTCTTTTATCTCTTTCGCACTGCAGACCGCACCATCTGCTATCTGAGATTGCAAAAGCTTCTCATGCGTCAGCACCCATTGCTGTTTTCCCTGATAACAGCCACCTGTTACAAACTTCATCCATTCAACCTCGCCTTCATTTTATATAGAAGCAAAAAGATACTTGCTGCAGACTGTCAAAAACAACATGACCAGCTCACAATTCTGCAGAAACCACCCTGCCAGATCACCTGTTGTCCCACCGAATTCTTTCATGGCTGTTTTATAATAGAAGGAAAACATCAGCAGCGCCCCTATGCAGCAAAGTACACCGCCCGGAAGCCATAAATAGCACATCACACATGCCGCTGCAATAGCTTCTGTCACCAGCACAACTGTCACCATTCTTTTCCTCGCCGGTTCCCGAAATGCAGTCAGCATACCGTCTTTACGGGCTCCCTTAAAATTAACCGCAGCCAATCCGCTGAGTGCCCGCTCCAGTACAAAGGCCATGACCATGATCCTGATGCCGTCCGCATCAATCTCACTCCATGCCCCCACTGATAACATCATGTATACACCACAGCCGATAACCGCAAAAGCTCCCACATGGGAATCTTTCAGGATCATCAGTTTCTTTTCCCTGTCCCCATAAGAACTTCGGGCATCTGTTGTATCCATAAATCCATCCAAATGAATCCCGCCGGTAATCCATAAGGGCACCGCCGTCAGGCAGACCCCCCGGAAAACAGATCCCACCTGCCACTCTGTCAGTATATAAAAAACAGCACCAGTCACCAATCCGATCACCAGCCCAATAACGGGAAACCAGCAAAAAGCATAGCGCATATTTTTGTCATTCCAGTCTGCTCTCGGCATGGGAATTCTGGAATACATGGCAAATGCAATAATCAATGACTGCATCTTACATCCTCCTTATAAGCAACCGGAATGGAATAAATAACTTCCACAGCTTCGTCTGCCCGTTCCGTCAGCATCTGATTCAATTCTCCAAGGCATTGTATATATGCTCCGGTCCAGGGATCATACTGCTGTACACCTTCATCAAAAACATTGATGCTGACAATGACCAGATGCTCTGCCATCTCTGCCAATGCATCAATCCCCCTCATGATCCTGTCCTGCACCTTACGGATATCAATTGTCGGATGCTGTTCTTCTTCATTCTGTGCCCTATCTGCCTGCCCCCGGCTGTATGCCCCTGTATTATCCCCACTGTTGCCGCTTCCGGAAAACATCTCATTGGCTGTGAGATTAGACATACATTCCAGCATCACAACCGCCCCTTTAGCCTGATTTCTGAAAGCTTCAGAATCCGGACCATCTCCGCGGCAGAGTGCTTCTACAGCTGTATAACGCTCTACCGTTTCAAAACCTTTGCCGGCTCTCAGCTGTCTGTGACGCTCAATTCTTTTTTCCGCATCTTTGCCAAAAGGCATCATCGCTGCCAGATAAATTAACGGTCTCTTCCCCTCTTTTGCCATCTGAAGTGCTCTGTTTTCTGCATATTCTGATTTGCCGCTGGCACTTCCGCCTGTCACCAGTAATATCATCTATTTCTCCGCCTGTTTTTTTGCATAATTTTCATACTGCGTTACATGAATATCCTCAAATGTTCCCATCTGTCGGTAAACTGCCAGTCCCATATCATACAAAGACATCGCTGCCGCTGCACCGGTTCCCTCTCCAAGACACATTCCTGCCTGGATCACCGGTTCAAGATGCAGATTTCTAAGTACTTTCCATGCAGCCGGTTCCGCTGAAATATGCGAAGCCAGAAGATAGCTGGTGCAGTCACTGTTGATCAGAGACGCACACAGAGCACCGGCTACAGAAATATATCCGTCCAATACAATCGGCACACCAAAGACGGCACCGCCCAGGCACATTCCTGCCATAGCTGCAATCTCGTAACCGCCCAGATGAGACATCAGTTCCACCGCCGCATCTATTTTGAAAAATGGACCTTCCGGAATTTCAGAATTCTCTGTTGCCTTCCAATAACGATCCACAGCCTGTTCTATCACAGCAACTTTTTTGGTATACGCCTCATCTGACAGACCTGCACCGCGTCCCGTCACTTCATTGGCCGGAAGATTCAAAAGGACAGAAACGAGCGCACTGCTTGGCGTTGTATTGCCTATTCCCATTTCTCCCATGCCGATCATCTCATATCCCTGTGTTGAAAGATCAGCAACAACTTCGATACCCGCCAGAAGGGCTTGAACACATTGCTCCTGTGTCATGGCCGGCTCCAATGTAATATCTCCGGTTCCTTCCGCCACCTTACGGTCACACATAACCATTGGTTTAAATTCTTTGTTCGGATAATGCTCACCGAGCATACCCACGTCCACCGGAAACACATCTGCACCGGCCTTCGCTGCCATGATATTGATGCTTGCTCTTCCTGCGGCAATATTATCTGCAACGATCCGGGTCACACTGCTGTCTGTCTGGGTCACGCCTTCTCTGACAACCCCGTGATCGCCACATAAAACAACGATGGCGCGCTTGTCCATTTTGACATTTACCGAATTCTCCATCCCTGCCATCTTCACAACGGCACGTTCCATAGCCCCAAGGCTTCTCAAAGGCTTACCGATACTGTCCCATCTCTGCCATGCCGCATCCATCACTTTTTCGTTCGGCTGACTGATCATAAACAACTGTTGATTTAACTGTGCTTTTAATATCCTTAAATCTGCCACTTCATGTTCCTCATTTCTAATTTTGTATTTTCTTATTCTCATTTGACGGACTGCAAATGATGGCTATACTTTCTGCATGCTTCCAGATAATGAACCGCCATTTCTCTATTGGCATTAAAATAGAAATGCGGAAATCCTGCCAACATCTGCTTTTTCTGATAAATACACTGCCAGCGGCGCCCGGTCATTGGTTTTACCGCTTCAAAACAGCCGCTTTCACATGTCGTATCCCAATAGTGAAACTCATGTACCGGCATCCGTATACCCTTCGGACCAAGAATCGTGTCCTTCTCAGAAGTCAGCACCGCATAACCGAAACGAACCAGCCGTCCTTTCTTAACAGCCTTTCCGGGAACCAGACCGACCATCCTCCAACACCTTCCATCTGCATCTTCCATCTCCTCATGCATATACATAAATGCTCCGCATTCCGCAAGGCACGGCATGCCCTGCTCCACGGCTTCCCGGATTGAATGCTTCATTGTTTCATTTTCCGACAACTGCTCTCCATGAAGTTCCGGATAACCGCCGCCCATATAAATGCCGGACAGATTCTCCGGCAAAGCTTCATCCGCCAAAGGCGAAAAATACACGATTTCCGCCCCCTGTGCTCTCAAAAGATCCAAATTATCCTCATAATAGAAACAAAAGGCTGCATCCATAGCCACACCAATACGCAATGCTTTTTTTGTACCGTCAGGTTTCTCCGAATTTCCCGCCTGATTTGATTCTGCAGCCTCTGATCCACGAAACGTCACTGCTTCTTCATCCCACTCCAGGGGTTCTGCACCGTTTGCGATCATCTTTACCTTTTGAATATCTAATGTTTCTGCAAGTAAACTTGCAAATTTCTGAATTTGTTCCCGAAGGGACACAATTTCCTCCGGCATCATCAGTCCCAGATGACGACTCGGAAAATGAATCATCTCTGTTTCAGGCACATAGCCGATCACCGCAATCCCCAGCTGCTTCTCAATCAACGGTGTCAATCGATCACAGACAGCCTTCGATACTCGGTTCATAATGACCCCCCGGATCATCTGATCCGAATACATATCCATAAATCCCCGAATCAGTGCCATCATCGAAAGACTCATCCCCCGGCCATTGACCACAAGAAGCACCGGTGTCTTTGTCTGAACAGAAAGTTCATAACTGCTGCCCTGAAGGGAAACACCGCCCAGACCATCATAGTATCCCATAACGCCTTCGATCAAAGCAAAATCTGCCGCTGTATTCATACACGCCTGTCCCATCAGACTTCTCGTCCGATTGGCCGCTGTAAAAAAGGTGACCAGATTTCTGGATGGGATTCCAAGGACAAGCCGGTCCGCATTTGAAAGACACCGGATGTCCCTCACAGCGTAAAAGCTCCAAAAGCCCGCAGGTGATCATCGTCTTGCCGCTGCCGCTCCCAGGTGCTGCGATCATCACCCTGGGTATCTTCATCTCAGCCATCATTCATCCCTTTCCTTTCTTATATTTCATAAACCGATCATCCTGCCATCAACACTCATATTCCCTATTCTACTATAAATTTGCCGCATTGTGAATCCTGCATCCTGAAATAAATTGCCACTGCTTTTGCACTATGATATGATAGCATTATATCCACCGATTGATGTTTTTGTTTCAACGTTATCCACTGCTCAAGGAGATTTTATGATGAAAAATATATTACTTTTTGCCGGTACAACCGAAGGCCGCCTTCTGGCGGAGTATCTCATTCATCAGCCGGTGTCACTGCACGTCTGTGTTGCCACCGAATATGGAGAAAAGCTCCTGCCGTCAGCACCATCCATGACCGTTTCATCTCACCGCATGGACGCTCATGAAATGGTCGATTTTATCAACGGCCGACATTTTGATCTTGTGCTGGATGCTACTCATCCATATGCAATTGAAGTATCTGCCAACATCTCCGATGCCTGTAAAAAAACACAGGTACCTTACCTGCGTATTCTTCGTGACTGTCAGGCCTCTGCGGATGTCTTATCCGGCACCGGCAAACCATCAGAAATGTTTGTTGACACAACAGAACAGGCCATTGATTTTCTCAACCATCAGGAAGGACCTGTTTTTCTGACAACAGGCAGCAAAACATTACCTGATTTTATGCAGATGACTAATGCTTCCGAACGCCTTTTTGTCCGTATTCTGCCAAATGCTGAAATGCTGTCTGCATGTGCTGCACTTGGTCTTCCGTCTTCCCACATTTTCTGTATGCAAGGGCCATTTGATATCAGCATGAATACTGCAACCATTCAGCATATCTGTAAACGCTGGGAAAAAGATCACCCTAACAGTACCCTGACTGAAACGCCTCTTTACATGGTCACCAAACAGAGCGGACGCACAGGCGGTTTTGATGAGAAGTTGGAAGCAGCCGCACAGGCACAGATTCCGGTACTGATCATCGGAAGCCCTGTCAGGGAGAAAGGTCTTTCACTTTCCGAAAGTTACCACTGGCTTTCCAACTGGATCGGAACTGATGACAATAAAGCCTCAACTGACCAGATTGTCAGTCTCATCGGCACCGGCATGTCTTCGGACCAGCTAACCCTTGAAGCAGACCGTGCACTGAAAAATTGTGATATTATCATCGGTGCCAAAAGAATGCTTGAAATGGCTGAACATTATCATAAACCGACATTTTGTTCCTACAATTATCCGGCCATCACCGATTACATGCTTTCCCACCCGGAATACCGGCATTTTGCTGTTCTATTCTCCGGAGATATCGGTTTTTACAGCGGTGCAGCCGGTCTAAGACGCTGTTTGGAAGGAAAACCTTTCAAAATCGAATCATTCAGCGGCATCTCCTCGCCGATCCACTTTTTGAATACAATCGGGAAAACCTGGTCCGATGTTCATCTGATCAGCTGCCACGGCCAAACTGCCTCCATCATCAGCCATATCCGGTGCCACACAAAAACACTGGCCCTGCTTGGCAAACCGGAAGATGTCTCGAACATTTCCAGAAAACTGATGGACTACGGCCTTTCGAATGTTCGCATTTATATCGGTGCAGATCTGAAACAGCCGGATGAACAGATTGTCAGCGGCAATCCGGCAGATTTTCTTCACCGAACATTTTCCGCCTTGTCATTGCTTTATATTGAAAACCCGAATGCTGAACCGCTTCCTGTTACTTATGGACTTCCTGATGATGCCTTTATCCGAGGGAAGGTTCCGATGACTAAATCCGAGATTCGAAGTATTGTTCTAAGCAAACTGAAGCTTACGAAAAACGCTATTCTTTTCGACATCGGTGCTGGAACCGGCTCTATCGCCATTGAAGCAGCACGGCAGATTCCCGATGGACGTGTTTACGCCATTGAACGCAATCCTGACGGACTGGATCTTATCAAAGAAAACAGTCTGAAATTACAAGCAGACAATCTTACCATTGTCAGCGGCACTGCACCGGAATGTCTTGATACGCTCCCTGCGGCTACCCATGCCTTCATCGGCGGCAGTGGGGGACACTTGAAGGAGATTATG
>OGDF01007138.1_pt1 | contig 10640 bp, 10 predicted proteins | sample 1570141 | NCBI WGS metagenome assembly OGDF01 (sample SAMEA4370581, study PRJEB24528) | human gut metagenome | reverse complement strand
CCTGTTTTAATACTGCATATGGTGCTGTGATTGCTTCTGCTCCATAGTTAAATGCGTTCTTCACCTGTTCAACGCCTTTAAATGATGCTGCAACGATCTTACAATCATATCCATCATCTTCGATACGGTCCTGAAGATTGCTGATCAGTTCCATAGGGTCTGCCCCGAGATTTCCGATACGATTTACATATGGTGCGATATAGTTAGCTCCTGCTGCTAATGCAAAATATGCCTGCATTAGATCATAAACTGCTGTTGCTGTTACGTTAACACCTTCTGATTTTAAGATCTTGATCGCTTTTAATCCTTCATAGGATACAGGAACTTTAATATATACCTGATCATCGATCTCTTCTAAGATTCTGTGGGCTTCCTTAACGATTGTTTCTGCATCTAATGAAATTACCTGTACATGAAGGCTTCTTTCTTTCCCGATGATCTCACGAACCTTTCTCATATGTCCAAAGAAATCTTCTGGTGATGTTTTCTTAACGATGGATGGGTTGCTTGTTACTCCAACGATTGGCATGTGGTCTACACCGTCTTTGATCTCTTCAAGATCTACTGTATCTAAGATAAATTCCATGATTAAAACTCCTCCTAAGTCTTATTACGTGTTTCGTTTTTTGATACTTCTATCTTACCATAATTTTCGAATATGTCAACAATTATTTTCGTTTAATGTTTTTTAACTTTCATTTGTAAGTATATTATTTACTTTTCGTAAGTTGTGTGATAAGATATACAAAAGAATCAGAAAGGAGAAATATTATCCATGCAAACAAATGGTATTGTTTTTAATATACAGAAATTCAGCATTCACGATGGACCAGGAATCCGTACAACAGTTTTCCTAAAAGGCTGTCCACTGCGTTGTAAATGGTGTGCAAATCCAGAATCACAGTTAAGTCAAGTTCAGATTTTATATGACAGAGAAAAATGTGCTCATTGTGGTACTTGCACTCATGTCTGTCCAAATCATGCAATTTCTATGGGAGATGACGGCTATGTAAACGTTGACCCATCAAAATGCATTGGATGCCTTCAATGTGTAAAAAACTGTCCTGCAAAGGCCTTAAGTTATGAAGGAGAAACAAAAGATGTAGAGGAAGTTATCAAAGTCTGTCTTCAAGATATTGATTTCTATGAAGAATCTGGTGGTGGTGTGACAATCTCTGGTGGCGAAGGAATGGTTCAGCCAGATTTTGTAAAAGCATTGCTTGCAAAATTAAAAGAACATAAGATTCATACTGCGATTGAGACAACTGGATATATCAAGGAAGAGATTTTTAGAGAATTGTCTCCGATGTTTGACTTGCTTTTATTTGACGTGAAACACTATGACAGTAATAAACATTATGAAGGAACCCATGTCCATAACGAACAGATCATTGAAAATTTAGCATGGGCGATCTCTCAAGGAATTGAAGTTCTTCCTCGAATCCCTGTGATTCCTGATTTCAATGATTCTTTGGATGACGCAAAAGGGATCGCTGCTTTACTAAATAAAGTGAGTGCAAAGAAAGTTCAGCTACTTCCATTTCATCAGTTCGGTGAAAACAAGTATCATTTACTCGGTAAGACTTATGCTTATGAGAATGTGAAAGCATTGCATCCTGAGGATCTTACCGATTATCAGCAGATATTTTTAGATGCGGGCATAGACTGTTTCTTTTAATCTTTTAAAAATCCTGTATACACAAAAAGGCCTTGGCAGAACAGCTTCTTGCCAAGGCTTTTTTAATTGTTTCTTTCATGAATATTATTTCTTCTAGTCTATCACGAAAAACAGCAGTTAACCCTACTCAAGCCAACTGCCATTCCTCTATTTTTATAAATTATAATGTCTGCTCTGTTCTTCCAATAATATCATCCTGTGTCTTCTTAGATAATACATTAAAGAATGCACTGTATCCTGCCACACGAACGATCAGGTCTTTATGTTTCTCTGGATGTTTCTGTGCATCAATCAAAGTTTCTCTGGATACAATATTATACTGTACATGATATCCATGTAAACGGTTGAAGAATGTACGGATCAACATCTCTAATTTCTGTTTGTTTTCTTCTGTTGATAACATCTGTGGTGTCATCTTCTGGTTTAATAAAACTCCACCTGTGATCTTCTCTGTTGGAAGTTTCGCAACCGTCTTAAATACTGCTGTTGGACCATTCTTATCTGCATTATGTGCCGGACTGCTTCCTTCGGCTAATGGTTCAAATGCATTTCTTCCATCTGGAGTCGCAATGGTTCCCATTCCCTGTCCAACATTCGCACTGATAGAGGATGTTCCACCATAACGAATACCTCCGATTGGTCCTCTGTGGTAACGTGTGTTTGGATATTTCTTAATCTCATCTAAGTAAGAATCGTATGCTTCTACGACTAACTGATCGACATAGTCATCATCATTTCCGTATTTTGGTGCTTCATTAATGAGCATTTCCTGAATCTTCTTGTTTTCAGGAGACTGGAAATCATCTAAAATTGCATTCCAAAGCTGTTCTTTTGTAATCTTCTTCTCTTCGTATACAAGTTTCTTGATCGCTGCAAGAGAGTCTGCCATATTAGCAATACCAACCTGAAGTCCAGAGATAAAGTCATAGACTGCTCCACCTTCTTTGATCGTTTTTCCTCTTCCAATACAGTCATCTGTTAATGCAGAACATAAAACGTCTGGTACATCTCGCTCAGATGCTTTATCAATTGCATTTTCCACAATAACACTATAACGTGTCATTTCTCTGACGGTCTTATCCCATGCTGCTAAAAGATCTTCATATGTTTCCATCTCTGTAAATTTACCATATCCTTTGGTAAATCTCTTACCGCTTGTTAAGTCAACTCCATCATTCATCGCACAAAGCAGAACTCTTGGGAAGTTAATATAAGACATACCGGTACAACGATATCCCCATTTACCTGGAACAGCTGTCTCTACACATCCGATCGCACTATAATTGTATGCATCTTCTTCTTTGACACCCCAATTGATGAAAGATGGGATGATGATCTCATCATTATTTAATGCTGGCATACCAAATCCGAGTTTCATAACTTCGATACATTCATCAAAGAAATGTTTGTCGATATTAGCATGATAACGGACTGTCAAGTTTGGCTGTGTCAGTCTTGTCTGTGCAACGGATTGTAATACTACAAAACTTAATTCATTGACAGCATCTTTCTTATCAGTTGTCTGTCCACCGATCGTTACGTTTTGGTACATTGGTGATCCTGCGGAACTTAATGTATGTGACTGGGAACGTACTTTATTGATCGTTAATGTCTTGATCCAAAGACATGTTAATAATTCTAATGCATCTTCTTTTGTGATCTTTCCTTCATTGATATCTTTCATATAATATGGATACATATACTGGTCAAAACGTCCATAACTTAAGGAATGTCCGTTAGATTCGATCTGAAGGATCAACTGGATAAACCAAACAGACTGTACAGCTTCCCTAAAGGAATTTGCTGGTTCATATGGAACCTTGGCACAGATCTTGCTCATCTGTAATAATTCTTCTTTACGTTTTGCATCAGTTTCTTTGTCTGCTAATTCTTTTGCAAGTTTGCTGTAACGCTGTGCAAAATCACGAACGGCTTCAATGACTGTTAAGACTGCTTTATAAAATACGTTCTTATCAATGCTTTCTGGATCTGTGAAATCTAATGCTGCTCTTAATTCTTTTACTCTTTTTTCATATCCTTTCAATCCATCAGATAAGATTCTCTGGTAATTCACTGCCAGATGGGCATCTCCAGCATTTAATTTTCCTTCCATTCCAAAGACACCTGTCTCCATAAAGACATCTACCTCTTCTGGAAGTAAAGCTTCTCCTCTGGCACGAAGATTGTTATTCTCCCAGAACGGTGCAATCTCTCTTAACTGTTCTTTTGTCTCTTCTGTAATATAGAAAACATCTCCGTCGCGTTTCTCAAAGAGATCTAATTCGTTCATCACAAATTCCATGGTATATTCTGGGAAGATTGGAGCATTCTTGTTCTTTGTTGCCTGATTTCCTGCGATCAGGGATTTGTCATCAATGTAAATGCTCATTCCTTCTAAGATCTTCTGTAACATTAAAGCTCTTACCATAACTCTTGGCTGATTCTGGTTTTCTTTATAAGCTTCTGTTGCCAGTACGGCTCTCTGTGCGTCAATATATGGTTTTGCATCGAGCACTTCCTCACGAAATGCCTGCATGCGTTCTGTTAATTTACCGAAATGTTCTGTGTTGTTCATGGTATCTCCTTTCAGAATGTTTCGTTCGTAACTTATTTTTGTTTTGTTTGTAATTATAAGTTAGCATTTTTTTGTTTGTATGTCAATAGATTTGGTTCATAATTGTATTGATTTTCATTTGAAACTTATTTTCTTATAAAAAAAGATGTCATATGCTCTATGACACCTTTTTTATCTTCTCTATTCTACATTTACATGATTTCCAGCAGCCATTTCGTCAGATACCTTATCTCTTCTGCTTAGTTTCAAACAAAGTTCGTCAAGTACAATATGTACAGACTGATCAAATAAAGAACTAAGCAGTTGAATGGAAGCCGTTTTTTGATCTCCTTTGATTCTTCCTGGAACCTTGATGATGCAATCTGCTAATTGTCCAAGTTCCGATTCTTCTTTGCTTGTCACTGCAATGATCTTTAATCCAAGTTTCTTTGCAGCTTTAGCGTTGCTTAATGTATTTTTTGTTGTTCCTGAACCAGAGATTGCAAGATAAACTTCATTTTCTCTTAATGCAGGTGTGATCGTTTCTCCCATAACATATGGCTGGTAACCGATATGCATTAATCTCATTGCAAAACATCTTCCTACAAATCCGCTTCTTCCTTCTCCATCAACAAAAATCTTCTTATCTTTACTTAACAATGTCATTGCCTGATCCAATGTATCTTCATCAAATTTATCCATAACTTCACAAATTTCATTCATGATCTCTTCTATCAATCTCATTTTACTACCTCTTTAAATTTCATTAATTCTTCTGCCATATTTTCTGATTTTGTGATTGCTGATCCTACGATCACAGATTGAATATCTTCTTTTTTCACTTCCTTGCATACCTCTAGTGTAATTCCACCTGCAACACAAATCTTTTGAATTTGTGGAAATTCCTGCTTAAATTTTTGGATTTCTTCTATTATATTGTGATCCCCACTTTTATCTACCGATGTATGCAGGCAGTAGATCGCATTTTTAAAATCTGCAATCTCATGAACCTTTTCCATGGAACATTCCAGCAGATCGATCAACATATATTTTTCATAAGACTGACTAACTTCATAACACTTTTCCAATGTTTCTCTGGAAGAACTCCCCATAACCGTTAAGATATCAAACCCTTGCTCGTATCCTTGTTTGAATTCATATGCTCCTTCATCACACGTTTTTAAGTCTGCTAATAATAGCGAATCTTTTTTATATTCATTTAATTTCTTTAATGCAAAGAGTCCATAATCTTTGATCAAAGATGTCCCCATCTCTATAATATCTGTTTTTCCTGCAAATATTTTTGCCATTTCTTCTGCTTTTGAAAGAGTCACTCTATCAATCGCTATCTGTAATTTCATGATCTTATCTCTCCTTAGTTCTTCTTTTGATAGGTCTTTAAAAATTCATTTAATCCATTGATCGTTGGAAGGCCTTCATTATCACTTAAATTCATAACCTGCATGGCTCCGATCGCATTTCCTCTCTCAAGGATTTTTTTGTCATCCAGACCTTCTAATGTTGCAGAGATCACTCCGGATGCAAAGCCGTCTCCAGCTCCTACAGTGTCAACCACTGGTACTTTAAAGCATGTTTCTTCACTTTCCACAAATAATCCATCATCTAATCGTTCTTTGGAATAAGATCCAGAAGTTCCAAGTTTGATCACTACCTTCTTTACACCTTCATTTAAATAAAAATCTGCGATCTCTTCTTTTGTCTGAAGTCCTGTAAATAACTTTCCTTCACGGAATCCAGGCATGACAATATCACACATACATGCAAGTTTATTTGTCTCTTTGATCATCTGTTCCTCACTATCCCATAAAACTGGACGTTGGTTTGGATCAAATGTTACCATCAAGCCATTCTGGTGTGCCATTTGGATCAATTCTTTTGTCATCTCTCTTGTCTCTTTACTTAATGCAGGAAAGATTCCTGTTACATGAAGAATCTTGCTTCCACTAAAATCAACATCTCGAAGCAGTTCTTTCGTAGCCTTTGATGCTGCGGAACCTTTTCTAAAGTAAATAACTTCAGGATCTCCAGCATCTACCTGATTCTTAATCTGAAATCCTGTTGGTGCTTCATTTGTTTCCTTAATATAACTTGTATCGATCTGTTCCTTCTTTAAGAAGTCTTTGATATATTCTCCAAATGGGTCTTCTCCTACCTGTGTCATATAAGAAACGCTGTGACCTAATCTTGATAATCCCATTGCCACATTCAATTCTGCTCCTGCGATCATCTTTGTAAAATGATCGACCTGACTTAGAGGCTGCTTTGTATCCGCTAAAAACATTACCATTGGTTCTCCGATTGTTAATACTTCACACATAATTCTTTCTCCTTTATTTTGCTTCTTTGACTGTTTCTATCTGATCTGCGATTTTTTCTTCATCCATTGGATATTCTATCAATACTTTGACTTTGTCCCCCAATACTTCTATCATCTTCTTCCATGGGATCAAACCGTCTTCTAACATAACAGTTTTAGGTTTTTCATTTTCAAATGCAATATTTTTTAAATGAAAAATAGTTATCTGGTCTTTTAATTCTTTAAATGATTTTTCTGGATCTTCTTTTTGCCAGTACCAGTTTCCAAGATCCATCGTATATCCGATCGGCAACTCATATTTCCTGATCTGTTCTAAAGTCTCTTTTGTACAGGCAAATGTTCCATTTTCGTCGGTCTGGTCATTTTCGATCGTATATGTCATCTCATATTTTGATAAAATATCCTTTAATTCTTCTGCTCCTGCCTGATCAATTTCATTCAGACTTCCAATATTAAATTTGACATTTTGAATGTTCATTTTTTTTGCTTCTTCCAGATAAGTTGTAAGATTTTTATTTGGAACTTTGTCTTCTACAATCTTTTCTGGCACGGAATAATATAATGTCATATCATTTTGTGAAACCTCTTTTGCAATTGCTTGAAATTCTGAAGCTTCTTTTATATATTCTCTTCTTACTTCTGCAAGTGAAATTCCTTGATCTTTGATTGCTTTTAATAACGTACTTTGTGCTGTACCCTGATCTAATTTTTCTTTATAAACTAAAAGATTGATTCCTAATTCCTGTCTCATCTTATGCCTCCTGCTCTTTTAATGGTTTTCTTGTAAATCCAATGATCAGTGCGGATACCAACATTCCAATCGCAATTGCTGCTAAATATAATAATTTCTGACTGATCGCTCCTTCTACCACTGGTGTTACGAAGATTCCTCCATGTGGTGCTGGAAGGGAAATCTGAAATAACATTGCAAGTCCTCCTGCAGCTGCAGAACCAATGATTCCTGCCGAGATCATGCGAACTGGATCTGTTAACGCGACTGGCATACAGCTTTCTGTGATAAAACTTGCACCTAACAGATAGTATGTTTTCCCCTGAATCTGCTGATCTTTTGTGAATTTCTTTTTAAATAATGTTGTTGCAAGTGCTACACCAAGTGGTGGAACAACACCTCCAACCATTGCTGCTGCCATTGGATAATAATTTCCATTGCTGATTGCAGCAACTGCAAATGTATATGCAACTTTATTGATCGGTCCTCCAAGATCCACTGCCATCATTCCACCAATGACCATTCCTGTTAAAACAAGATTCTGTGTTCCAAGTCCGTCAATAAATCCTGTCAATCCCTGATTTAACCATGCCATTGGAACGGATACGACACATAACATTACAATTCCTACTACAAATGTACTGATCACAGGGATGATCAAAAGTTTTTTAATACTCTGAAAATCTTCTGGAAAATTACTCAGCAATTTGTTTAACAGTTTTACAAGATATCCTGCTAAAAATCCTGCAACGATTCCTCCTAAAAATCCACTTCCCGTTGTCTTTGCGATCATACCACCGATCATTCCTGGCGCCAAAGCATCCTGACCTGCGATCGTATGTGCAATAAATCCTGCAAAAATTGGAATCATCAATAACATTGCATTGTTATGTCCAATCTCATAAAGAATCTTGGCAAACTGGTTCACAGAGTTATCTCCGATCCGCATTCCAAACATAAAAGAAATCGCCATTAAGATTCCTCCACCTGCTACAAATGGGATCATAGGTCTAAGACCTCCCATTACATCATCGTATAATACGCTTCCTACACTCTTCTTCTTTGTTTCACCGTTCATATTTACCCTCCTGAATTTTTTGTTTCTGATTTAGTTTATCGTTCTCGTTTATCGGTTTAGTTTATCGGTTAACTAAGATGCTTTTATGATACTCACATGATGTATTTTTGTCAATACATCTTTTACAACTTTGGCGTTTTAGACAAAAATTATGTGTGTTATCCTTTTAAATATCTTATATTTTTATGCAGTTTTCACAATATTTCTTAAGACATAAAAAAAGAAGAAGGAAACAAAAAAAATTCTCTTCTTCTTTTTAATATTTTGATTTATTTTAATTTTGTTGACTCATATCGACAGATGTCTGCTTTGATTTCCTCATAAACAACTTCTTTTTTCTCTTTATGTTCAATCTTATCGAACAATAATCTTGCCGCTGCTTCTCCCATGGAAAATGGATGTTGTTCTATACATGTGATTCCAGGACCACTGTATTTCGCCCATTTTTCATCTGCAAATGCACAGATTCCAACATCTTTGCCCACTTCCTGCTCCATATGATAAAGATGTGAAATGATTCTTCTTAAAACTTCATCATTATTTGCAAAAAAACAAGTTTTCTCATGATGACTAATGATCTCTGCTAATTTCGCCATAATATCTAATTTTTCTTCGTCTTCTAAAATCAGAATCTCGCCATTGATCGTATCACTCTGCGAAATATACGTTCTGACTGTTTCTTCTCTTAATTGTCTGGTGCTGATCCCATCTGTTGATTCACTTACAAAAACAATATATTGCCATCCTTGATCTTGTAATTCTCCTAACATCTTCTTTGTCACTACTTCGTTATCATTTACCACACTGTCACAGATTGCATCTTTATATGTCCGGTCTAATAAGACGACTGGCTTACTTTCTTCCATCTGACATGTGTTCTTAATAAAATCTGCATTATTCCCAACAGAATTTATGATCACTCCATCTGTCTGTTCATTAAAAAATGACTCAATATTTTTATTTTCCTGATCTTTGTTGTTATCCGCATCTGCAATCAATAACTGGCAGCCTCTTTTTCTACATTCTGATTGTACACCCTTGATCAGTAAGGAGGAAAAAGGATTGCCAATATCTGCAATCGTAAATCCTATACAATTTGATCTGTCTGATTTTAAACTTTGTGCGGCTCGATTTGGTCTATAATTTAATTCTTCCACAACATCTTGTATCTTTTTTCTTGTCTCCTCTGACATAAATTCATAATCTCCGTGAAGATATCTTGAGATGGTTGTCTTAGATACTCCGACAGCTGCCGCTACATCTGCCATTGTTGCTTTTTTACGTTTTCTTGTTTTGTTTTCCAATGTCCTTCACCTTGCATTTACTTATTTTCCGATCAGTACTTTCTTCCCATAATATCTGTTTAGATAATCACTTAACTGATATAATGCCATCGTTGCCGCATTATCATCCATATCTACACTAACAGATTCATAACTTTCTGATTAACTGAACTGTCAATTATTATCGCCTTATGTTTTATAAATTAAACAAATCACTATGTGTCCCTGTTCTAGAAAGTGTAAGAACTAGTTCATTATCTTCTACATAATAAATAAGAAGCCAATCTGGTTGTATATGACACTCTCTATGTCCACTCCAATTTCCTGATAACATATGATCTTTATATTTAGATTCTAGTTGTTCGCCATTTGCTAATTTGGATACAACCTCTTTTAGAAGCTTAATATTTAATCCTCTCTTTTTCGCTAATTTATAATCCTTTTTAAATTGTGTAGTATTTTTTATTTCATATTTAGTCATTATCTAAATCTGCAAAAAATTCATCTACGTCATGATATCCTTTAACAGATGAATCTTTTGCAATCCTTTCTGCTTCAAGCATTGCTGAAACAGTTTCTTTGCTTGGAGTTCCCTCTGTAATCTTAAAAGGAATTCCTCTTTCTCTCAGAGATTGACGAACAAAAATATTAAATGCTGTACTTAGATTCATACCAAGTTCTTCATACAAAGCTTCTGCTGCTGCTTTTAAATTACTATCCATTCGAATACTAATATTACTTGTTGTTGATTTAGCCATGATATCACTCCTTTCACTATTATTATATGTTAATTGCACGAAATTATCAATACATTGCACGAAAAATACTCATTAATGTTTTTTATAATAAATATAAGAAGCAACCGTCGGTATCAGTACAACAATCAGTATAATTACAACTGCTGCCGCAATCGGATCGACAAATTTCTGAAATCCAAGCAGAATCGTCAAAACTCCACCGATGATCCACCATTTTCCCG
>OGDF01007131.1_pt1 | contig 10654 bp, 9 predicted proteins | sample 1570141 | NCBI WGS metagenome assembly OGDF01 (sample SAMEA4370581, study PRJEB24528) | human gut metagenome | reverse complement strand
CCTTCTTTACAGTGTTCTGCAGATTCTTTGTATTTAATGTTTTGATATGCTGCATGATATAGCCTCCTTATGTATATTATCTTCGCCTAGTATATCATATCTTTTTTTATTTTTAAAGTATTTTTTTCACGAAAGCATTCCTCCCAGTGCGCCGCCCCCAAGACACATGAAAAATGTGGTCACAGCGTGCATCAGGCTCATATCCCATTTGCCTTTTACCGCAAAGGAGACCGTAATCAGAAGAAGGTAATAAAAGACTCCTACCAGGATTCCCCAGAGATATTTGTCCTTTCTTATGATTTTGCCTGCCATAAAGCCTCCAAGCAGACAGGACAGGATATACACCGCCACAATCCCGGCGGATACCGGCTTTTCCCCCAAGTCAAACTGAAACAGAAGAAACGCCAGAAGCAGCAGGGAAATTCCTGTTACTGCATAAGAAAAAAGCAGTGATCTCAAAATCGCTCTTACTTTCATAAAAACAGCCCTCCTATATGGAATATATGGGAGGGCTGCTGTGGTTATTCGCCTGTAAGCTTATTCATTTTCTTTTTATTCATTTTCTTTTCTGCGGATGCCAAATACGGCTGCCACCATTCCAGCTGCTGTCATCAGCAGAAGGACAAATGGAAGGACTGTAGTCTCATCACCGGTTTTAACTGCGTTGGATGTCTGGCTCTGTCCGTTATTGTTTGCAGTGCTGTCGGAGGACTGGCTGTTTCCATTGCTGGAACTGCTTCCGTTTGCAGAAGAGGTTCCGCCAGTTCCTGTGCTGCTGTTTCCACTATTTCCGGAAGTGCTGTTTGCATCGGAAGTATTTCCTGTGTTTCCAGATGTGCTGGTATTTCCGGAATTATCAGCTGTGCCAATTGTACTGGATGCTGAACCGCCATTGCTGCTGTCTGTTCCGGTTCCGGCTGTTCCATCAGTGCCGGTTCCTGTGGTTCCGTTTGTACCAGTCGTTCCGCTTGTTCCACCAGTTCCTGCACCTGCGGTTCCGGTAACGGATGGGGATGGTGTCGGTGTTCCGCTGATAGTCACGGTAGGTGTGGGAGTCGGAGTTCCGTTATCTCCGTAAGCGCCGTTGGCGATCTCATCTCCGATGATCGGGCGGAAGCCTGCAATTCCAAATGGGCTGAAGGAATGGGTACTGAATACCATTGTGCTTCCATTCACGCTTGGAACGATTGTCTCTGTTGCACCGTTGGCAAGCAGATGCTCGATGGAATACTCATAGCCCTCTTTTACCGGAATGGTAACACTTACATACTGGCCATCCGGAATCTCGTACTCGGTATTGTTCTTCAGATCCCATAATTTAAACTCATAGGACTGGAAAATATTGGCTTTCTCTTCGTTCTTGAATTCGTAGCTCTCGCCGCTTTCCACCTGGAACTGTACATACCACGGAAGGTCAATGCCAGATACGGTAATGCCCTCGCAGGTATGGTTCTCTGCGGCTCTTGCAGCCTGCTCTTCCTCTGTCAGATCGTCCTCTGCGGTATTCGGTCTCGTGTCAGAAACAGTGAAATCTGCCGGATTGTCAAAAATATTTTTCTCATCGGAAGAAGTATCTTCCTCTGTAGCTTCGTCCGTATTCTCAGATGGCTCCACTTCATCCAGCACAGTTGCTCCTGGCATAAGGTCTCCGAATTTATCGTTCAGCATTCCGCCTGCGCTTTCATTCTGGGCGGTATCCTCTGCCGGCACCTCGGAAGCTGCAGGTTCTTCGGCCTGATCCGGTGTGCTGTCTTCTTCAGCTGCTTCTGTAATCTTAGCGGAGGTGTCCTCTTTGGTCTCTTCACCGGAAGCAGCTGTCAGTGCATTGTCAGCTTCTGTCTCATCTGGCAGGATTGCATCTGCAGCGGACGGAGCTTCTGTAACAGGCGCATCCTTTAAAAGATCGTCTGCGGTATTTCCTGCCTTCTCTGCGGTATCAGCGTTCTCCGGCTGGTCAGCTTTGTCGGAGTTCCCGGTATCCTCTGTACTGTCGGAAGCTGCCGGAACATCCGGGTTCTCTGCCGCTGGCTCCTGGGACGGAGTCTCTGCTGGAGTCTCTGTCGGTGTTTCCGCAGGGGCTGCTTCCTCCGGGTTCTGGGTTTCTCCTGCATTTTCTGCCGGAGCCTGGGTATCAGAAGAACCATTCTCCTGGGATTCCCCGGCAGACGGAGTCTCTGCCGTGTCTGATGAAGCCTGAGTATCATCAGCGGTATCCTCCAGACTGCTTACCACAACATTGACGGTGCCTTTGACAACCTTCTTCTGGGCATCCCATCCCGGAAGATAAGAAAGATCTACATTCTCAGCCGGCTTAAAGATTACTTCGCAGGCCTGCACTCTCTTATCCGGTACGAAGGTTCCATCTGCCCAGGAAAGAGTTCCGTAGTCGCTCTTTGGCAGTGCCACCTGAGAAAGGGCTGCCGGCTGGTCAATGGTTACATTATCTGGAATAAGACTGGATGTCTCAAGATTCGCTTCAATATTTCCAATTTCTGCAAGGACCGGATAAACCTGTCCGGTCATCAGCACTGCTGTCATGGCAGCTGCTGCAAGTAGTGATACACTTTTTCTGTACATAACGTTTTTTTTCTTCTTCATCCTGGCACCTCTGTTGTATGTATATATAAAATTATATTTATCATCAATGGAACGGTGTGTTTCTGCCTGATCCGGCAGAACATTTATGTTTTTTTGCGCCCATATTTATACTATATCAAATCTTTACTCTTTTGTAAATGTTTTGTAACATTTTATTTTATTTTCTACCAAATCGAATTATAACACAGTTCCCGTTTTTTCGACACCCCTAAATTCTACTTTTTTACATATACTTTTACATTTTGTTAAAGCTGGCTTTTCCGTTTGTCTTCCAGTCCGGATGTTTTCCTAAAGTCATTTATTGCCAAAATTTTTCCTTGCTTTTTCCCACTGAATCATGTATATTTTTCTTATTATAATTATCAAAAAGGAGTGAATATAGTTTGGATTCAAGTGTCCCTATACAGGCGGTCACCATACTGATTCTGGTGTTGCTGTCCGCCTTCTTTTCCTCTGCGGAGACGTCTATGACAGCTGCCAACCGCATTCGGATCCATTCCCTTGCAGAGCAGGGGAACAAGCGGGCCATTACGTTAGAGAAGGTTATTTCCAACTCCAACAAGATGCTCAGCACCATATTAATTGGTAACAATATTGTAAACATTGCGGCATCTTCCCTTGCCACTACCTTTACTATGAAGGTGTTCGGAAGCATGTACATCGGTGTCGCCACAGGTGTTATGACTCTGCTAGTGCTGCTTTTCGGCGAGATCACCCCCAAGACCATTGCCACCCTTAAAGCCGATGACCTGGCACTTACCTATGCAAGACCGATTTATGCACTGATGGTGGTGCTCACCCCTGTCATCTACATTGTAGGGAAATTAGCCAACGGCATTCTTTTTGTTCTCCGTGTTGATCCCAATGCCAAGAGGGACACCATCACCGAGCACGAGCTTCGTTCCATGGTAAATGTAGGCCAGGAAAACGGCGTGATCGAGCGGGAAGAAAAGCAGATGATCTACAATGTGTTTGATTTCGGTGACTCTGCCGCCAAGGATGTGATGATTCCCAGAATTGACATGACCTTTATTGAGGTAAACTCCACTTACCAGGAGCTGATGGATATTTTCAAGGAAGACATGCACACCCGTTTCCCGGTTTATGAGGACAATACAGACAATGTAATCGGGATTATCAACATCAAGGATCTGCTTCTCTACCCGGAGAATGAGCAGTTTTCCATCCGGAAAATTCTCCGTGAGCCTTATTTTACCTATGAATATAAGCATACCACAGATCTGATGATGGAGATGCGCAAGGCTTCCGTGAACCTTGCCATTGTACTGGATGAATATGGTTCCACAGCCGGACTGGTCACATTGGAGGACCTGCTGGAAGAAATTGTTGGGGAGATCCGGGATGAGTATGACGAGGATGAAGAAGAGCCGATCTGTGAAATCCAGCCTGGAAGAGAATATCAGGTGCTTGGTTCTGCCAAGTTAAGCGACCTGAACGAAGCCCTTGGAACCAAACTGGAATCGGAAGACTATGATTCCGTCGGCGGCTACATTATCGAGCAGCTGGACTGCCTGCCCCGTGAAGGCGAATCCGTCACTCTGGAAGACGGTATGCGGCTGGTTGTAGAAGCCCTCGACAAGAACCGCATTGAGCTGGTTCATATCTGGCTGCCGGAACGCAAAAAGACCGATGAGAACCAAGAAGACTGATCATATCCCGATACACGATCCACAATTATATATTTAAAATGCAAAAAATCCGAACCCCTTTCGATTAAAATGGGGATTCGGATTTTTGTTTTCGAAATCACATTTTAACGCCCCTTATCTCCCAGCATCAGGCAGAACTGTTTCACGATCCGGTCAATTTCTCCAGTGACGGCTTCCACCCCGACTTCCGTTTCCCGCCAGTTTTCCCTGGTGATTCCATCCGGGCAGGCCGGGCAGACCAGAATCTTCGCCTCCGGGTACAGGATCTGATAATACATCAGAGAACGTCTGGCATGATAGGTCTTGCAGCACAAAATTGCCTTATTCACCTGAATTCCCGCCCTGTCTGTCACCTGTCTGGAATAAATGGCATTTTCATAGGTAAAGGTTGCCTGGTCTTCCCGCAGGATTGCCTCTTCCGGAACACCGTTCTTCATAAGAACGCTCTTTAAGAATTCCCATTCCGTCTCATATTCTCCGTCATAAATTTCCTGGTGAGACTGCACTCCCACAAATTTCCACAGGGTAATGCTGTATCTTCCGCTGGGCAGAATATAAGGAGCATAGCCTTCTTTATATAACTGCGCCGCACGCTCAGCCATCTGGGGAAACCCGTTTCCCGGCACAAAAATAATATCCGCCTTCTCAGGCTGATCCTCTGCAAATACAAAATCCTCTGCTGTTCTTAGAAATTCACTGTAATCCATTCTTTTGTTCCTTTCATAGCTCCTGCCAGCTTTTACCAACGAAACAGACATATCTGATCATGCATCCATTCCTAATTTAAAAGCCTGTGCATGTTGTTATCTGCATTATAATGTTTTTCCAGCTATTTTTCCACCCAGGAAATCTCTCCCGTCTTATTTTGTCACGATCAGGGTGCTGTAGCCATCATCCCGCAGCTGCTGTTCCATGCGGATCGCATTGTCCAACTGCACGAAAGCCCCGACCTGCACTTTATAGAATTCCCCATCCTGCAGAATATACGCTGGATATCCTTTTTCCTGCAGCATATACAGCATGCGGTCCGCGTTTTCCCGTTTGCGGAAAATACCGGTCTGCACCCGGTAATACAAAGGCTCCTCTCCCTGCTGCTGATCCAAAGTTCCAAGAATGGCGCCGGCAATCGCCTGGGCAATCTCCTCCTGCTTCTCATCATAAAGCTGATTGTCCTCATCAGAATTGATAAACCCGGTTTCAATCAGAAGAGCCGGCATCTTGGTTTTTCGCAGCACTACAAGCCCCGGTCTTGCCTGAACCCCGATTTCCCGAAAGCCCAGTTCTCCAAGGGCACCTACAATATTCTGTGCCATCTCATATTTCACACCGGATTTGTCGTAAACCAGCACCTCCACTCCATTGTACTGATTCACCTCCGGGCTGCTGTTCCGATGAAAGGAAATGAAATAATCCACCTTCGCCTCATTGGCAAGTCTTGCCCTCTCAAAGGGGGAAATGTAATCATCCGTAGTTCTGGTATACAGCACCTTTATCCCATTTTCGGAAAGAATTTTCCCAACAGCCATGGCAAGGGTGAGATTGTCATCCTTTTCCCTGCGGCCTTTATATACAGCTCCCGGATCCGATCCGCCGTGCCCGGCATCTATCATAATGGAATATGGCATGTCAAAATGACCTTCCTTACACTCTTTCTCTATTAGAATATGTAAAAAGCTGCCAAAAGCTACTTGACTTTTACGCTTTAAAGCGGTATTATTTTGTGCAGACAGTACTTTAAACTACGAAAATGTTTTTAAGGAGGAAACAAATTATGAAAAGAAAGGTTTTATCCGTAATTATGACCGGAGCTATGGTAGCAGGTCTTGCAGGTACAGTAACCGTACACGCTGAAGAGCAGCAGACATACAATATCGGTATCTGCCAGCTGGTTCAGCATGAAGCACTTGACGCCGCAACTGAAGGCTTCAAGGATGCAGTCAAAGAAGGTCTCGGCGAGGAGAACGTTACATTTGATGAGCAGAATGCACAGGGCGATTCCGCTACCTGCAGCACTATCATCAACAACTTCGTATCCAGCAATGTAGACCTGATCCTTGCAAACGCTACTGCTTCTCTTCAGGCTGCAGCAGCAGGAACAAGCGATATCCCGATCCTTGGCACCGCAGTAACAGAGTATGGCGTAGCTCTTGATCTTACTGATTTCGACGGCACTGTAGGCGGAAATATTTCCGGTACATCAGACCTTGCTCCACTTGAGGATCAGGCAGCAATGCTTAACGAGCTCTTCCCAGATGCAAAGAACGTAGGACTTCTCTACTGCTCCGCTGAGCCGAACTCCCAGTACCAGGTAGACACTGTTAAGGCTGCACTTGAGGATCTTGGATACACCTGCGAATACTACGCATTCTCTGATTCCAACGATATCTCCTCTGTTGTAACAAACGCAGTTGCAGACAGCGATGTCATCTATGTTCCAACAGACAACACAGCAGCTTCCAACACCGAGCTGATCAACAACATCTGCCTTCCGGCAAAGGTTCCGGTAATCGCAGGTGAAGAGGGAATCTGCTCCGGATGCGGTGTTGCTACTCTTTCCATCAGCTACTATGACCTTGGAAAAGCAACTGGAGAAATGGCAGTTAAGATCTTAAAAGACGGCGAAGACATTTCTACAATGCCAATCGAGTACGCACCTAACTTCACAAAAGAGTACAACGCAGACATCTGCGCAGAGCTTGGAATCGAAGTTCCGGATGATTATGTTGCAATCGGTGCAGACGCTGAATAATACATATTAATATTGATTTGACAGATTATTTGGACATTTAGCTGTTTCAGACAGCATAAACACAGACAGCGGGAAGGGAATCCTCTCTCGCTGTTTGTGTCGTTTCTAAACAGACTTGTCCTTAAATAAAAATCAGCTGTATTGCGCCGCAGCGCTGCCGCAGCTTGGCATGCAGGAGGAAAAAAACATGCAAATCGCAAACTTAATAATGGCACTTCCAGGTGCCGCTGCCCAGGGACTGATCTGGGGTATTATGGCAATCGGTGTATACCTTACTTTCCGTGTTCTGGACATCGCCGATCTGACCGTAGACGGTACCATGTGTACCGGAGGTGCTGTCTGTGTCATGATGATGATCAGCGGACATAACGTATGGGTATCTCTTCTGGCAGCAACCTTAGCCGGTATGCTGGCCGGACTTGTCACTGGTATTTTCCACACCTTTATGGGAATCCCGGCCATCCTTGCCGGAATCCTGACCCAGCTTTCCCTTTACTCCATTAACCTGAAGATCATGGGAAAAGCAAACCAGGCCATCAACGTTGACAAGTATCCGATCCTGATCTCCCTAAGACGAATCAAAAACGTGCCGATCACCCAGAACACCATTCTGATCGTTGCACTGTTTATTGTAGTGATCATCGCTATTTTGTACTGGTTCTTCGGAACCGAGCTTGGCTGCTCCCTTCGTGCAACAGGATGCAACCCTAACATGTCCCGTGCACAGGGTATCAACACAGATTTCTGCAAGGTTCTTGGCCTTATGGTTTCCAACGGACTTGTTGCTTTATCCAGTGCTCTTCTGGCTCAGTACCAGGGCTTCGCAGACGTAAACATGGGCCGTGGTGCGATCGTAATCGGACTTGCTGCCGTTATTATCGGCGAGGCGATTTTCAGCCGCATTTTCCGCAACTTCGCACTCCGCCTTCTGTCCGTAGCATTCGGTTCCATTCTCTACTATCTGGTACTTCAGACTGTAATCTGGATGGGTATCGATACAGACCTTCTGAAGATGCTGTCCGCACTTGTAGTTGCTGTATTCCTGGCAGTACCTTACTGGAAGGGAAAATATTTCGCAAAACCAGCAAAACGTGGAGGTAAGAACAATGCTTGAGATCAAAAACATATACAAAACCTTTAATCCGGGAACCATCAACGAAAAGGTGGCTCTGAACGGACTTTCCCTGAAATTAAATGAAGGCGACTTTGTTACTGTCATCGGCGGCAATGGTGCCGGAAAATCCACAATGCTGAACGCAGTTGCCGGTGTATGGCCAGTAGACGAGGGACAGATCATCATTGACGGAACAGATGTTACCAAGCTTTCCGAGTACAAAAGAGCCGCATATCTTGGACGTGTATTCCAGGATCCTATGACCGGAACTGCTGCTACCATGGGAATTGAAGAGAACTTAGCTCTTGCCAAGCGCCGCGGCAAAACAAGGCTTCTCCGCCCCGGAATCACAAAGGCAGAGCGTGCTGAGTACAAAGAGCTTCTGAAAATCCTGAACCTTGGTCTTGAGGATCGTCTGACTTCCAAGGTAGGTCTTCTCTCCGGAGGCCAGAGACAGGCGCTTACCCTTCTGATGGCTACCCTTCAGAAACCGAAGCTTCTCCTTCTGGATGAGCACACTGCAGCCCTTGACCCGAAAACAGCAGCAAAGGTTCTGGACATTACAGACAAAATTGTCAACCGCGATCACCTTACCACACTGATGATCACCCACAATATGAAGGACGCCATCGCCCACGGCAACCGTCTGATCATGATGATGAACGGAAAAATCGTTCTCGACAGCCAGGGTGAAGAAAAGAAAAAGCTTACCGTGAAACAGCTTCTGGATAAATTCGAGGAAGCCAGCGGAGAGGAATTCTCCAATGACTCCGCAATTCTTGGATAAGCAAAATACTTTCCGAAAAAAAACCTGTATTTCCTAAAATTTCTGGAAACTGCCGTCAGACTTCTGGTTCTGGCGGCAGTTTTTTGCCCTTAAAAGCTTTCCCAGGTGATAGACGCTTTACTTTGTCTCCTTCTCGTCCTCTTCGTGGGGGCCTCCCACCTGCAGAAACACAGTTCCCTTATACACCATAAAATCCCCGGTTTCCTGGCAGTACCGATATACCTTATCTGTGAGAAAATCCTCCTCCGGCGTAGCCTCCCGTAATGTGTCCCTAAGAACCTCCTGCAGATCCTCTGGATAGGCCATACGCACGCTGTGGACCATCACCTCATGAATACTGGTAAACACCAGATAAAAGTCTCCTTTCATCAATTCCGCCAGTCTTTTTGCCACGCCTGGTAAAAACACCGCTACCGCTCCGTTTGTCCTTCTTACTGTGCTGAGACAGTTTCCCACATTCTCTCTTCGCAATTCAAATTCCTGGTTCAGATCCATAAAGCATTCTCCGTTGTACTCCGGGTTTCCGATCAGTTTTTCCCACAGGAAAATTCTGGGCGGGGAAATAAAATATGTATTCAAAAGAGCCGCCTCAAAAACCGTTTTCTCGTCAAGCCCCCAGTTATCCAGACAATCACGGCGTATTTTCATGCTGGTGGTGCATCCTTTCACCTCTCCTACCTGCATGTACAATACCAGGGCAATGTCCCCGATTACCCGGTATACCGCTTTTGAAAGCTCTTTCTTGTGCTTCTTCCGGTTCAAAAGCCGGATGAAAAGGTCATTTTTCACCTTCTCGTAATTGTTCAGATTTTGGGTTTTCTCAAAAAATCCGGCATTTCTCAGTTTGCGGATTTCTTTTTCCACTGTGTCTGCAATTTTCTCCAGAGACACACCGTCCTCATAGTCATCAAAAAGCTCTTCCGTATGGATTCCGCACACTTCTTTTCCTGCCGGGGAAGCATGGCATTCCACAAACAGCCGGTCACCGCTAGGCGTCATCCCCTGTTCATCCTGCTCCTTGAAAAAAATCTGTTCTTCTTTCAACCCCAAACGTTCTAGTAACAGCTGGCGCAGATTCTCCACAAATGCATCATACTCTTTGCTCATATTCAGTTCCTTTCTGCTTGAAAATATCGCTTTGAAATAAAAGGGGCGAAACGCCCTGATGATCGCTGGCCCTGCTGTGCATTGCAGACGGCCTGCTTATGAAAAAAAGATGGAAGCTGTGAATTGCTTCCCTTTGAGTTGCTGTATGGATAGTATATAAGAAATGAGCAGATTTGTAAAGTAGTTTTCATCGACAGAATACAGCGAAATTTTCCACAAAAACGGGCCTGCCGCATACACGGCAGACCCGAAATCATTCAATCTTATAAAGTTAGATTAAGCCTGAGGACCAGCAGCAACAAGTGCTTTACCAGCTTCATTTCCTTCGTATTTCTTGAAGTTCTTAACGAAACGGTCTGCAAGGTCTTTTGCTTTTACTTCCCACTCAGAAGCGTCAGCGTATGTGTCACGAGGATCAAGGATGCCTGTGTCAACGCCTGTAAGCTCTGTAGGAACCTCAAAGTTGAAGAATGGGATCTTCTTAGTCGGAGCTGTTAAGATAGCGCCGCTGAGGATTCCATCGATGATACCACGGGTATCTTTGATGGAGATACGTTTTCCGGTTCCGTTCCATCCTGTGTTAACCAGGTATGCTTTTGCTCCGCTCTTCTCCATTTTCTTAACAAGCT
>OGDF01007129.1_pt1 | contig 10656 bp, 7 predicted proteins | sample 1570141 | NCBI WGS metagenome assembly OGDF01 (sample SAMEA4370581, study PRJEB24528) | human gut metagenome | reverse complement strand
AAGAAGTTCAATACGCCAACGCTGATGCTGGCCATCGGACTTATCAGTCTGATCATTTATTCGCTTGTAACCGGGACAAGTGTGCTGGGTGACAAGACGACAGGAAGCACGTTCCTGGATGTATTTGAGCTCGTCAAGAATAAATTCTCCAGCAACCTCTCCGGCACCTGTCTGCTGATCATGTCCGTCATGGGCTTTGTGAAGTATCTGGACCACATCAAAGCCTCGAAGCTTCTAGCACTGTATGCAGCAAAGCCGCTGAAGAAGCTCGGCAAGCCTTACCTGGTCTGCGCGCTCGGCATTGTCATCGCTTCTGTTCTGAAGCTCTGCGTACCTTCAGCATCCGGTCTGTCGTCGCTGCTGATGGCAACGATGTATCCGCTGTTTATTGCAGCTGGCTGCACCAAGCTAACGGCCATTACAGCAATCAACATTGGTGTCTGCTTTGACCTCGGTCCGGCCTGCCCCATCACCACATGGGCTTGCAGCCAGGAGCCTGTCGCGGCTCTGACAGATGTCACAAGCTTCTTTGTCAACTACCAGTTATGGCGGACGGCGATTGTGATCCTTGTGAGCATCATCGTTTTCGTCATCGTCAACAAGCGTGCCGATCAGAAGCTCGGTGCGGTTGACGCGGAAGAAATTGAAGAGGTCGACCCGAAGAGTCTCGGCGTTCCGGCGTTCTACGCGGTCCTGCCGCTGCTGCCGCTGGTACTTGTGCTGGTGTTCTCCAAGCTGATCACCGGCATCGTGCTCAGCGTCCCCGCCGCAAACTTCCTCGGCTTCACCGTAGCGTTCATCGTCAACCTCATCTGCGCCAAGGGTGACAAGAAGGCTGTGTTCAATGGCGGCGGTGAGTTCTGGAAAGGCATGGGCGCATCCATGGCAAACGTGGTCTGCCTGATCTGCTGCGCGTCCGTGTTCTCTGCCGGTCTTGATATCATCGGCGGCACGAAGCTTCTCATGTCGGCCATCGGCAATTCGTCGCTCGGCGGCTACCTGATCGTGTTTTTCGCAGCGACCGTCAACTTCCTGATGGTTGTCGTGACTGGCTCCGGCGTTGCCTCGAGCTATGCCATTCTGCCGATGCTCTACCCGGCGGTAGAGGCCTCGAACATTAACCTTCTGGTCGTCGTCTTCGCGATCGTTGCCTCCGGCGGTCTTGGCCGCGCAGTCAGCCCCGTCGCTGCAAACAACATCATCGTTTGCAGCTCAACCGGCTCTGATGTTATGGAGGTCAGCAAGCGCGGAACGCTTCCCATGGTCTGCAGCTTCGTTGTGATGTTGGTTCTCGCACTCATTGCGCTTTAATACAGGGGGAATTATCGTGAATCATGAAAGAAAAACATATGAAAATCCAGAAGCGCTCCGGAAATACAGAAAACAGCTGATCCAGGATGCTATTCGCCACGACAAGAAGCCGGACCGCGTGCCGATTTTTTCCAATGCATGGACATGGAAATTCCTTGATGCCGGCTACAGTCTGCGTGAGGGTCTGTATGACTATGACAAAGCATATGATGCAGTCTGCGAGCACCATGAGAAGTATGAGATGGACCTCTACATCGACATGGGCGCGAGAAACCCGGTTCAGGTCACCGACTGCTACGGCGAATCGCTGTACATCATTGACGACAAGAAGAACCTGATGAACATCAAGGACTTCCAGCTGATGGACGAGGACGACTATGATAACTTCCTCGCCGACGGCCCGATCAAGTACTTCTTTGAGCGTGCAGTGCCTGCGGGTTACGGCATCACCGATCCGGAAGTGATGATCCAGAAATATGGTCAGGCAGCGCACGAATATCAGCGTTTCCTCGCGTTCAACAAGCGCGTGGCCAATCAATACATGAACGTCTACGGAGTTCCGAGCATCGGCCTTGGCAAGCCCAACACGCCGATGGACTACATGATCAACGGTATGCGCGGTATGCGCGGCACGGCGATGGACATGCGTAAGCGTCCGGAAAAGCTTGAAGCTGCGCTGGAGATGCTCTCGGATTTCCTGTATCCGGCCGTTACAAACGCATTCAAGAACTACGACCCCGACGATGACCGCTACGCGCTGTTTGCCCGTATCACTTCCCTGGCGCATACCATGCTCAACAAGAAGCAGTTCGGCAAATACAGCTGGCCGTTCTATCAGAAGTTCTGCCAGGACGTTGCCGAAAGAGACTGGTGCGGCTGGTTGTTCTTCGAAGGCACGGTTGCGCATCTGGTTGACTATCTGCGTGAGATCCCAGCTGGCCATTTTGCGCTGCTCATTGAACAGGACGATCCGGTCATGCTGAAGAAGGCACTGCCGAACCTGACGATCTGCGGCGGCTATCCGATTGAGCTGCTGCAGAACGGTACAAAGCAGCAGTGTATCGATAAGGCCAAACAGCTCATCGACGACATGGCATGGGACGGCAACTATATCTTCTCCACCGACAAGATGATGTCCTTCCCGCAAGATGGCAAGGGCGAAAATCTCAAAGCCGTGATCGACTTTGTCAAGGAATACGGCAAGTATTAAGGAGGTTTCACCATGAGAGAACGTGTTATGGACATCAACGTCCATTGGGAGCGGATCAAAAACGAACAGCTCGCCTTTCTTCTGGAAACCAAGGACGAAAAGGGCGGCATGAACCCTGTTATGACAGTTTCCAGCGGCGATGCGCGTGAGAGTATGCTTAAAACGCTCGTACAGCAGGCAGCAAGAAACTAAGGCAGATACCATCGTCCCGGTCGGATTTCCCGGCCGGGGTAATCTTTTTTGGTTAAAGAAAACCACCGTCCAGGAGACGGTGGTTTTTGTTACAGAACTTCTCCTTTATTCTCTTCCCGCAGCCGGGGGCAAAAGCACGTCCGCGTCGGTGATGACCGTGTTTTCGGGGATGCAGATGAACCGCCCCGCGTCCCAAGGGCCTGTCAGCAGGGTTTCCAGATACCGGCTGTCTCCGGGAACGACCCGGTGGGTCAGATGAAGCTGTTCGGCCAGTGCCTGCGTCCTTGGAAGAATCGACTCCACCGGGTAAGCCCCGGTGTCGATGACATTCAGGGAATCAAAATTCCGGTACATCAGCCGGATGATCGTCTCCACCCGCTTGGGGGGATAGACCCGCCGGATGCGCTCCAGCTCCCGCTCCATGCTCCGGCTGCTGCTGAGCCAGCTCTCCGTCAGGAAAATGCCGAAGCCCCCCTGCAGCGCGGCGTAGCGCTGCTCCATGGAGCCCATGAGCAGGGACAGGCAATCATCCACCCGGGGCAAAATCAGCTGAAAGTTTCCCGTGCGCAGTCCCACCATCGCGCCGCCGCAGGTGCCGAAGGCCATCAGCACCCGGTCCGCGTCCCGAATGCCGTCCAGCTCCCGCTGAATAGCCTCCCGCAGCCGGTTCGGCACATCGTGATTGTTGTCCGTCAGAATGTGAAGGGGGTAGGAGATTTCTTTGCGCGCCATGGCGAGGCGGACTTCCTTTTCCAGCGACGCGCAGCATAAAATTACCGTCTTCATGGGCAAAACCGCATACTTTGGGCGAAGGTTCGCTGGAACTCCGGCAGCGCCGCCAGTTCCAGAAATTCCGCTCTGTCGGCAATGGTCTGCGCCCGCTGCAATTCTGCCCCGGAGCAGGCCACCCGCCGTGCGCCGCTGCCCGCCGCGTTGCCGATCGCCTGAATGCGATCCAGCAGCTGCGGCGGCAGAAGTCCGATCCGACAGGCGCTTTCCGGACGGATGAAGCTGCCGAAAGCACCGGCAAGCAAGACCCGCTCAATGGTCTCCACCCCGCCGCCCAGCTGCGCCGCCATCAGTTCGATGCCGGACGCGATGGCGCCCTTGGCCATTTGCAGCTGACGGATGTCGTCCTGCGTCAGATAAACGCTGTCCGTCAGGCAGAAACACCGCTGCCCCTCCGTCTCGAAAATCCGGTCGCCCAGAGGAAGCGCCGTCCCCGGCTCGGCCAGCCTTCCCCGGGCGTTTACCACGCCCGCATCCAGCAGCACCGCGGCAATGTCAATCAGGCCGGAGCCGCAGATGCCAGCGGCCTCCCCGCCGCCGATCACGGACAGGGACAGCGTATTTCCCACCAGCGCGGCGTGGTCAATGGCCCCCGGCTCTCCCCGCATACCGAAGCGGATTTTCGCGCCCTCCAGCGCGGGACCGGCGGCGGTGGCACAGGCGATCATCCGTTCCCGGTTCCCCAGAACCATCTCCCCGTTGGTGCCGATGTCCACCAGCAGTGTACGCTTCTCCTCCCGGTCAAGGCCGGATGCCAGAACGCACCCCACCGTATCCGCCCCCACATAGCCGGAAATATCCGGCACGGTGACGAGCGCCGCGTGGGGACAGCAGGGAAAAATGTCTCCCGCCTCCCCGACCTCAGCTTTGGTCAGCACCGGGGCAAAGGGAATTTTTGCCAGATTTTCCGGCATAATTCCCAGAAACAGCTGCTGCATACAGGGATTCCCCACCACGCTGATAACGCCCACCGTTTCCGGCAGCACCCCGGCCTGACGGCAGGCGTCCCCCAGCAGGGACCCCATCTGCTCCCGGATGAGCCGGGTCTGGGCTTCCATCTCCCCCGCCAGCGCCCGCTGGATGCGGCTGATGACATCCGCGCCGTAGCTCTGCTGGGGATTCACGGCAGAGGCCGCCGCCAGAAGATGACCGGTTCCCGCTTCCAGAAGGTAGCACACCACGGTGGTAGTCCCGATGTCGAAAGCCGCCATTGCCCCATCCCGCAGGGGCTGGGGTTCTACCTCTGCCCCGTAACCGTCAGTGAGTATCCGGGCGTGGGTCTTGGCTGCGGTTACGTGGACGGTCACGTCCCCTGAAACCGTATAGCCGCAGGCAAGCACCGGCTTTCCGCCGATCAGGACGGTGCATTTCCCGCACTTTCCGTTGCCCCCGCAGGGCGCTTCCGGCGCAAGGTTCGCGCTTCGCAGCAAAGTAAGCAGGTTCTCTCCCGGCTGGGCGGAAAGCTTCCTCCCGGCGGGCAGAACGGTAACAGTACAGGTCATAAAAGCCCTCCCTGCCTGAATTCCGGCCTTCTGCGCCGGGGTTCAGGCAAATTGCTGAATGTAATAAAAATATTCGTTAAAACGTATTTTTCATTGCAGAAAATCAGAATTATCCACAAATATCATGATAATTTTACCGCATTTCCCCGTCCATGTAAAGGCAGCGGCTATTGGCATTCCGCACAAAATTTATGCCAAAATTTCTACATGAAAGGCGGCTGCCAGTTGGCAGCCGCCCTCGATATTACAGGATTATCGCGCCGCGATCTCCGCGACCATTTTCTGATAGGCTTCTTCCGTAATTTTGTACTTTTTGCGGATCAGAACATAGGCACACGTCAGCGCCAGAACCGGAATGACCACCATGCCGATTCTCAGCAGCAGCGTCTGCCGGGGCTGCACCTGCGCCGTGAAAGCGTTGGCCTTCTCCAACGCCTGGGCGCTGGTCATGCCGCCCTTTCCCACTTCAATTTCCAGCCCCGAGATGTTCTGGCTGACGGTGTAAATGCCGCTGATAATGAGCACCAGCGCGGAAATTCCCTGATTCACCGCCCCCGCCAGCTTGACGGAGAAGGAACGGATCGCGGAAATGACACTGTCGTGGCGCTCCCCGAAGCGAAGCTCGTCGTACTCGATGGTATTGTTGAGCATCACGATCACCGCCAGATTGTACAGCCCCTGGAAGAAGAAAATGATGAATCCAATGGCGTTCAACAGAACCACGTTTTTGGGCAGCACATAGCCGAAGCCCATCAACATCCCGTAGCCCACAGCGATGGCCGCCATGCAGATTTTCAGGATGGTCATGCGGTGCATCCGGCTGGAAAGGAAGGCATACAGCGCCTGCGAAAACAGCGTCCCCAGCCCGTACATCACCGTGAACAGGAAAATCAGATCACCGCTGTCCGCGTAGCCAAACTCAAAATAGAAGAAATTCACGCCGAAGATAATCAGCAGTCCGTTCCCGATATTGAACAGCAGGGACGCAATGCCGATGGGCACCAGCTGATCGTTCCGCATGAAAATGGTGAACATCTTCCGAAGCGTCACCTTCTCCGCATCGTCCCTGCGGGGTGCTTCCCGAACCCCCAGAACCACTAAAGTCTGGAACGCGATAAACGCCAGCGCGACGATCAGCGCCGTCACCCGGTACGCCTGAATCGCGTTTCCCGCCACCACCGTGGGCACGATCCCCGCCACCGCGAACTGGCCGACGCAGATGAATACGCTCATCAGCGTCACCAGCGTGTCCCGCTCTTTGGGGTCGCTGCTCAGACTGGGCAGCATTCCCCAGTAGGCGATGTCGTTCATGGTGTAGGTCATGCCCCAGAGAAGATACCCTGTGGCGAAGAAGGCGACAAAGCCCCAGCCCTGCGGCCGCAGGGTAAAGAGCGCCACGATCACCAGCGCGTTCAGAACCGCGCCGACGATGATCCACGGCTTGAATTTCCCGCTTTTGAAGTGGGTGTTCTCAATGATAATGCCCATCAGCGCGTCGTTGACCGCGTCCCAGATCAGGCAGACCACGATGGCCGCGGAGATCACGCCGAACTGGGCGACGGTCAGCTTCATGGTGTACTGGACGTAAGTGAGCAGATACATGCTCACCAGCGCGTAGGCGGCGTCCCGCCCCGTCGCGCCGATGCAGTAGCACCATTTTGTTCTCTTATCCAAACTGTTTTTCATCCGCGTTACCCCCTTATGAGCTTCCGCAGTGCCTTGCCGCGATGGCCGTTCGCCTGCAAAACCATGGCTTCTGCCACCCGCATGGGCAGCATTCCGCCGCTCTGGGACACCACGCTGTCGATCATGCCGTTTTCCATGCCCATCAGCACCATAACGACCTGCGGATCATCGTGGGGGATGCCCTTGAACATGGAATACACCAGCGGCCGCGCCGCTTTGCGTACCATTCTTGCGATGGGGGACGCTTCCGCCAGCTGGTTCAGGGAGTCATACAGGCTGTATTCCCCCGGCTTCCGGTCGTCAAAGTGGCTGAGGGGCTTTCCGTAAAGCGCCGCGAACTGCTCCCGGGTCACGCCGTGCAGATCTTTCTGGAAGTAGTCGGAAAGTCTCTCCCGGTCATTGCGCGTACAGGCTTCGCCCTGCACCGTTACCGTCTGCGCCAGACGGATATCCTGCACAGAGCTTCCGATAAGCATCCGGTATGTACCGCCGATCATCCGGAACCGGCCTTCGTCGAACATGGAGAAGCTTCTTTCGTCCAGCTCCATCGTGACGCGCTTCGTCTCGCCGGGCGCCAGCATGACCTTTTGGAAGCCTTTCAGCTCCTTCTTTGCCCGCAGATAATCGGCGGGCGGATTTTCCACGTACAGTTCTACGATCTCCGCCCCCGCCGCGCTGCCGGTGTTGGTCACATCCAGAGAAACTTGCAGCTTTCCGCCCTCGTAGGTTTCGCTGCTCAGTTTCAAATTGTCGTAAGCAAAGGTCGTATAGCTCAGCCCAAGGCCGAAGGGGAACCGCACCGGAATCCCAAAGCTGTCATAGTACCGGTACCCCACGTAGATGCTCTCCCGGTATTCGATGTCGTCGCTGCCGGTGGCAAAAAATCCATGGCATGGCGTGTCCTCCACCGCGTAAGGCCAGGATTCCGCCAGCTTTCCGCTGGGGTTCACCCGACCCGTCAGCAGCTCGCCGCAGGCTTCCCCCACGGCCTCGCCGCCGAGGTACATCTGTAAAATGCCCCGCACCCTGTTCTCAAAGGCCATGTCATAGGGTGCGCCGCTGAAGGACACCACCGCCACATTTGGGTTCACTTCACAGATTTTGTTCAGCAGGCGCAGCTGATTTGCGGGCATGGCAAGGCTTTCCCGGTCGTAGCCCTCCCCCTCGTACTGGTCGGTCAGGCCGCCGAAGAACAGCACCGTTTTCTGACCCGCAGCCAGAGCCAGCGCCTGTTCCTCCAATTCCCGGTTTTCCTCGTCCTTCAGAGAATACCCGGGGGCGTAAGCGACCGTCACCCCCAGCTTCCGCAGGGCGTCCAGCGCATTGGGGAAGCTGGCCGTGTTGATATGGCTGCTGCCGCCGCCCTGAAAACGCATCTGCTCCGCCAGAGCGCCGATGACCACTACGTCCGCATCCCGAGAAATCGGGAGTATCCCGTCGTTTTTCAGCAGGACGGCGCTTTCGCAGGCAAGCTGCTTTGCAATCTCGTGGGCGTCCGACGTATCCTTTTTCGCTCTGTTGTCCGGCGCGTACTTTTTCACCAGTTTTTCGATTCTTCCGGCGGCCTGGGCGATGTCAGCTTCCGAGATTTCTCCTGCCTTGAGCGCCGCTTTCAGCTTCCGGGCATGGATTCCGTGGCTGTCCGGCATTTCCAGGTCCATACCCGCCTTCACGGCTTTCGCCAAGTCCGCGCAGGCGCCCCAGTCGGAAATGACCACCCCGTCAAAGCTCCATTCCTCCCGGAGAATTTCCGTGAGCAGGTGGCGGTTTTCACAGGCATAATACCCGTTCAGGCGGTTGTAGGACGCCATGATTGTCGCGGGGCGCGCCGTTTTCACCACGTATTCAAAGGCACTGAGATAAATCTCCCGCAGGGCGCGTTCGTCAATCTGGCTGTTGGCGGTCTGTCGGTTGGTCTCCTGATTGTTGGCCGCGAAATGCTTGAGGGAGACCGCCACGTCTTCGCCCTGGGCGGCGCTGACATATGCCGCGCCCAGCCGTCCGGCCAGAAAGGGGTCTTCGCTGAAATACTCAAAATTCCTGCCGCACAGGGGGGAACGCTTCATGTTGATGCCCGGCCCCAGCAGCACGGCAACGTCCGCGTTCCACGCTTCCTTCGCAACCGCCCTGCCCAATCGCTCGGCGGCGGTCACATCCCAGGAACAGGCCAGGGCGCTGGCCGTGGGATAGCAGGTGGACACCAGACTGACGTTGTTCTGGCGCTCTTTTTCCTCCTGCTTGCGCAGGCCGTGCGGCCCGTCGGACAGATGGACGGAGGGCAAGCCCTCCACCTCCTGCGTGTGCCACATGCCGCTTCCCGTCAGAAGTTTGATTTTCTCGTCGATATTGCTCTTTTCCATGAAAGTCCCTCCTTCAAATTGGTGCCCTTGTAAGTATTATCATACCACACCCAAGGACCCGCCGCAAGGGTTCCCGGAACCTCCCCGGTATTTTTCTACCGAAAAAACATGGCTCCATTCAAATTGCGCAAATTTTTCGTTTTCCCTCTTGACTCTCCCCCAACGTCATAGTTTATACTGTTTTCATCGGGAGGGATGGAAATGAAAACCGTCAAGGAAGTCAGCCGTATCACCGGCGTGAGTGTGCGCACGCTCCACCATTATGACGCTATCGGCCTGCTGAAGCCAACCGCGGTGACGGAAGCGGGCTACCGGCTGTATGACGACGCGGCGCTGGAGCGGATGCAGTCTATCCTGCTTTTCCGGGAGCTGCAATTCCCGCTGAAGGACATCAAGCGGATTCTGGATGCCCCGGATTTTGACCCTATGACCGCCCTCGCCCAGCAGGTGCACCTGCTGGAAATGCAGCGGGAGCATCTGGAACAGCTCATTTCCCACGCCCGGGAAATTCAACAAACAGGAGTGTTTTCTATGGACTTTTCCAAATTTGATACCAGTGAGATTGAAAAATACACAGCGGAGGCCAAGCAGAAGTGGGGCAAAACTCCGGCATGGCAGGAGTTCGAGGCGAAAAACCTCCCGCCCCGGCAGGCGCAGGAGAGCGCCGACGATCTGATGGACATTTTTGCCCGTTTCGGTGCCATCCGGGACACCTCTCCCGCTTCCAAGGGCGCACAGGCGCTGGTCGCCGAGCTGCAAACCTTCATCACGAACCACTATTACACCTGCACCAAGGAAATTCTGCAAAGTCTGGGGCAGATGTACATTGCCGGTGACAGCATGACGGAAAACATTGACGCCGCCGGGGGCGCCGGAACGGCGCAGTTCGCCCACGCGGCAATCACGGAATTCTGCAAATAAACGGTTAAGCGTCTGCGGTCAATGATCGCAGACGCTTCGTTTCACTTTAATGCCTGTATCCGCCGGGTCAGCGCTTCCGCAAAGCGTCCGATGTGTACCCCGTCAATCAGCCGGTGGTTGACCTCCACGGAAATTCCCAGATACACCCGGTCGTTTTCCAAAGTATACTTCCCCCAGCAGATTCTGGGAATGGAATCGTCTCTGGCGTTTGGGGCCAATAAATCCCGTTCGTTGGTCACGGCGGTGACGTCCATCCACGGCAGACAGGAGAAATAAATCAAATCGTCCGCCTGCCCCGCCATGTCGATGAAACAATCCTGCTTGCCGCTGACCTCTCTGGCTTTCCCGCAGAATTCGACGATTGAGCCGTCACAGGGCATGGTCACGATATGAAACAGCTCGCTTCCCTTTTTGAGATCGGTAAAGCTGGGCTTCTGCTCCCCCAGCTCCACGACGTTTTCTCCCCGTATCCGGCAGGCAAAGGCCGGTACGTCCTGCAATGCCTTGCAGCAAAGATAAATCAGGCCATAATAAAAGGAAATCTTCCGCTCCCTGCAATAATTCCGAAGCTCCGTCACGTCCTGGCGGAATGTGACGGCGTAAAACGGGTTGGAAATTCCGCTGAAAAAGTTAGGGTCTATCTGAAAACCGGAAATATGACCAACAGCGAGGGATTTTTCGTCTG
>OGDF01007121.1_pt1 | contig 10667 bp, 14 predicted proteins | sample 1570141 | NCBI WGS metagenome assembly OGDF01 (sample SAMEA4370581, study PRJEB24528) | human gut metagenome | reverse complement strand
ATCATATCCTCCGTAAAGAAAGCGAAAAACGGGAAGCGTCCGATCCGCATCATCATATCGGGGTCGGACGTCAATGCCCAGTTTACGGTATCTTCCGCGACTGAAACATACAAGGAAGGTCAGACGGACATTTATGTGTCGTGGAGCTTTGTGGAGAACCGTGACCTGAACACGCAGCCGGTAGCAAGCTGGGTTAAGCGTTACACGGAAACAGGGATCTGCGAACGTAACACAAAAGCGAGTATCCCGAAGACGGTCATAGCAAAGGCGGGGGACTCCCTCTGGAACCTTGCGTGCCGGTATTATGGGGACGGCAGCCGCTGGAAGGAGATCGCGGCAGCCAATGGCATGACAGAAGATGACCTGACTGGCGGGGAAAGGCTGGTGATACCGGATTGAATGTGAGCATAAACGGGAGCAATGTAACAAAATATATCGAAAGCATCAGTTGGTCAGGGGACGAAAACCAGCTGGCGCGCAAGGTTACGATCAGTTACCTGTATGCGCCGCAGGATCCGAACGTCCACAACATATCCGTCAGGAAAGGGGACAGGCTGATCCTGGAGGATGGCATCATCCTGTTTGACGGGATCGTACTCACGGAGGAGCGTACAGAGAATGACATCAAAATGCAGTCAATGGCTTATGACTATGCCTGGTATCTGCGCGGGAAGGCATTTGGCGTATATAAGGGCAGCCCGGCGGCGGTAACGGCGGCAGTCTGCGCAGAAGCCGGTGTAGCATGCGGGACGCTGTATGACCCGGGTGGCGAGGTAGAAGTGATCAGCACAGTGGAAAAGTCTATCGCGCAGGTCATCCAGACGGCTTATGAGGGTAAGGATGCCAATTTGTACATGCAGGGGCAGACGGTGTGCGTGGAGAAATATGGCGAGCAGCTTGCTGGGACAGTGACCGGGGATGATGCGGTCATGGATGCCCAGTATAAGAGCAGCATCGAAAATCTGGTAAACCAGGTCGTGATCCTTGGGGCGTCTGACCAGCCCATCGGGGAGGTTTCCAACGGTCTCACAGGGTATGGCATCATCCGTGAGGCTTATAAACAGACCGGGGATGAAAAGGATGTGGCGGGGGAGGCGCGTAAATTGCTGAAAGGGATCGAGGATTCCGGAAAGGTGGTTGTGCGCGGCAATCCCGCCTACCAGACCGGACGGGCGATCGTGGTGGAAAAGGTAAATTCCAAGATCCGCGGGCGCTTTACGATCATATCGGATGAGCATGCATGGACAGGGTCTGACTATCAGACGACGCTGGGATTGCGGTTTTTGGAGGTGGCATAAAATGGCGCAAGGAAATCCCTACGCACGTTTTGTGGAGGTCATGAAACGGCAGGGGCGGGCAATGAATGAGCCCGCCATGACGGTTGGAATCGTAACAGGAGTGGATCCGGTCAGTATTTCGGTTGATGGCGTGCCGATCGCAGAGCATATCTACTGCAATCAGGTAACAAGTTCCAACAAGGATGAGGAGCTGGCGGCAATTTTGGAGCAGGAGGAATATGTATCCCCTGCCCTGAAGGGGTTTTTGAAAGAACTGTATGAAGGTATCCGGGTACAGCCTGGGGATTATGTACTGGTACAGCGGGTCGGAAATCAGTTTCTGATCTGTGGGAAGGTGGCGGCGTTATGAGTATTTTCCCGTTTACACAGGACGTGCCGGAACTGGAGGAGCGTGCTGCGCAGGAGCTGCCGGTGTTCCGGGAACTGGCATACGACTATGAAAATAACTGCCTGAAACGTAAGGGAGGGAAAACCTATCTGGTCGAAAAGGATGAGGCTGTCCGAGTCTGGATTTACAAGGCATTGCTGACGCGCCGCTTTGTGTGGCCTGCCTATACCCATGCTTATGGAAGCGAGCTGGAGGCTGTTATAGGATATTCAAACAATAGGGACATCCTTGACAGTGAGGTAAAACGCTACATCACAGAAACCCTGATGGTAAATCCGTATATTCAGGAATTGTCAGGATTCCGCTTTGAACACAGGGGATCGGAGATGACGGTAGCGTTTGACGTCACGACAGTTTATGGGCGTTTTACCCATGAGACGGAGGTTTACAATGAGTGAAAACAGCTTTATAGCGATCTTAAACCGTATGAAAAGCCGGATAACAACGGAAGCGGACAGGCGGGAAGGCACATGGACGGCAGATAACCTGCAGGCGGTTGCAAATGAACTGGCAAGGGTTTATGCGGAGGACATCGAGGACATCCTGCCGCAGGCATTTGTTGCTACGGCGGTTGGGAAGAATCTGGACAGCGCCTGCAGTGATTATGGAATAACCCGCCGGGAGGCAACGAAGGCAGAGACGGTCGTGGAAGTGACCGGGGATCCCGGGAATTACAGTGGTGTGACAGGGTATGCCGGGGAGATCGCTTTTTTGCTGGATGATTTTGTGATCGAAGGTGCAGGCGCGGTACAGGTCCGGGCGGTCTGCATGACGGCAGGGGAGCAGGGAAACGTGGCTGCTGGAAGCATTACAGAGGCGGACAGCATCCACATCAGGAAGATCACAAATCCGGAGGATGCAGAGGGGGGATATGATCGGGAAAGCGATAACGTCCTGCGGCAGAGGGCGCTGGAGCATATCCGTACCCCAGCGATCAGCGGCAACATTGCCCACTATATCCAGTGGGCAAAGGAAATCCCCGGCGTACATAAGGTAAAGGTATTTGACCTTGTGCGGGGGAACGGGACGGTAGATGTGGTGCTGATTGCAAATGACAACGAACCGGCGCCGGAAAGCCTGGTCACTGATGTGGCGGAATATATAGAGTCCCAGCGGCCGATCGGGGCGGATGTACTGGTAACAAGCGCGGAGGCGGTGGAGCTGCAGGTAGAGGCGGCGGTGCTGGTAAAGAGTGGATACACGGAATCCATGGTAACAGCACGTCTGCAGGAGCTGCTGGACAGATACTGTGAGGATACGGCATTTTTATCCACAGTGGTGTCTTATCTGGGGATTGTGGCGTTGGTTTTTGACTGTCCGGGGGTGGTGGATGTGGAAAATGCCAGAATTAACGGGCAGGAAAAGAGCCTGATCCTGACAGCAAGACAGTTTCCGGTAGCGCTGCCCGTGCGGATCAGCGTAAAGGAGGTTGCAGATGCTTAAAAAAAGTGTGCCGCCCTTTGTCGCCCAGATGCGGGAGATGGCAGAACTGTTTGGGGCAGAGCAGCCGGAATTGGACAGGCTGGAGGGGATCCTAACAGAGCTTTTAGCCCAGTTTTATATCAAAACGGCAACGTACAGTCTGAACCAGTGGGAACAGGATTTTGGGATTGCTGAGAACCCAGAGCTTACGCAGGAGCAGCGCCGCGCCCAGGTACTGGCAAAGCTCAATATGCGGATGCCCGCCACGGTAAAAATGCTCGAAAATCTGGTACGCCAGACGGTGGGTGCAGAAAACGTCTGGATCGAGGAGCATCCGGCGGAATATGCATTTACGGTGTATGTGCAGGAGGATAAGTTGTCGGACTTTTTGGGGATTGCCCGCAGGGCGGTGCATGATGCCCGTCCCGCCCATCTGAATTATAAATTTATTGAGCGCCTGATCCGGAATGCCCGGCTTGACTTGTATGGGGCAGGGTATGGGCGGATCATTCACATGTCGGAGTCGGAGGTGGACATCAGCGGGCTGTTTTCGGTGCTGCATGCAGGAGGCTACGGGACATTCATTTCGGTGCGGCAGGAGGAGGTGAGTATGGTATGAAATATGTATTAACGGCATCAGGGGAAAGATACCTGGCCCGCGTCAATGCCCAGATGATACGGATGCATCTGGTCAGGGTGGAAGTGGGGAGCGGTGTGTCGGCTGCACCCGAAAAGCTGGAAACCCTGCTGGATGTAAAGCAGCGGCTGCAGATCGAATCCGTGGAGCAGGATGTGAATGAGGCAGTCATCCACTGTATGCTGACGAATTTGGAGTTGCATGAAGGGTATCTTTTGCAGCAGTCCGGCGTATATGCGCATGATTCGGTTTCAAACCGGGACGTCTTGATCTTTGTGGGACAGGATGCAGAAGGCGAATGGATTCCGCCTATCGAAGAAAGAGAAGTACAGTATCTGCATAATATTGCAGTCCGGGTCAGCTCCACGGACAAAATCACCTTTGATGTGAGTGTCAGCGATTTTGTGCGGAAGGACTATCTGGAGCAGAAGTTGGAAGAGCATATGCGGCATTCCGGGCATATTTTTGTGGGAGCAGCAGCTACGGAAATCCGGGAAGGTGACGTGCTGCTTATCATGGACATAGGTGGGGAGCCTCTGGTTCCAGCTGAGGACTTTGTGGTGGCAGCCCCTACGAATCTGGTAATTTCAGACCAGCCCCCGACAGATGGGGATAACTGGGGAATAGTAGAAGGTAAGATGACTGTAGGTAGTACCCCGGAGGAGGACACGACCTTTTTCGGGAAGATATAAATGTTAAGGAGGACTAAGAAATGGCAAACGAAAGAGTAACAATGTCGCGCAACACGGCACCAAAGGGAGAAGCACCGAAGTGGGAGAGATACTTCCCCAAAACAGTTGTGGATGCCATCCTTGCGAGTGACAGGGAAGGCGAAGATAAGACAGTCATGGATCTGGTTAATGAGCGGATTCAGGCAGTAGTAGGCAGTGCGCCGGAAAATTTTGATACTTTGCAGGAGATTGCAGCCTACATCGAAAGTCACAAGGAAGTGGCAGATGCCTTACAGGCGGCAGTAGGAAATAAGGCAAACAAAGATGAGGTTGTTTATAAAAACAAGACGGCGAGTACCGTGGCGGTTGGAGGTATCCCGAAGGGATATGTACCTCCAACATCGGGGATCAGTGCTGCGGAGCTTTTAGATAAGATGCTCCATGCTTATGTTGCACCGACGGTATCTGCCAGCGCAAAGCCGGTGAACGGAGGCGTTTTTGAAATCGGGAAATCGCAGTCCGTGACGGCGGTGGATGTGAACATCACAATGGGGTCTGCAGGGGTAAAAAAGGTAGAGGTATTTGATGTTGATACATCCCTGGGGGTGCTTACCTCTGGGATCAAGGCGGGTGTCAATACGATGACGCTCACGAAGGCTTTAACTGTGACGGCAGCCAAGCAGCTTACTGTTAAGGTAACCGACAATGAGGATAAGGTGGTAACGGCAAAGACAGGATCCTTTAGTTTTGTATCCCCGTATTACTGGGGTGCGGTGGCAGCAGGTGTGACAGCAACAGAGAGTGTGATCAAGGCAGCTACTAAGGTCGTGCAGGGCAAGGGTAACAAGTCCTTTGTATATAACTGCAACAATCAGCGGATGCTGATCGCTTATCCCAAGAGTTACGGCGCGGTAGCAAAGATTCTGGACGCAAATAGCTTTGACGTGACAGGTACCTTTGTGCAGACGACGGTGCAGGTAGATGGCGTGGATTACTACGCATATCTTAACGACCCGTCTACAGTAGCGGCATTTAAGATGAGCTTTAACTATTGATTAACCACGTTTTAAGGAGGATTTAACCATGGGATTTAAGGATAAAAAAGGTATAACAGTAGCGAGCGGGTTTAAGCTGCAGGCAGCAGCTTTGCTGGATGCGCGCGGTCAGGTAAAAACCATCGCAGAGAGGGATGAGCTGGTAACCCTCAATGCGGTAACGCCAGGTTTGCGGGTTTACGTTGAAGAAACGAAGACATCTTATGTATATAATGGTTCGGGCTGGGATGAGCTGACCAAGGGTGCCGGATATACCCATCCGAACACGCCGGGTAACAAGCATATCCCGGCGGGCGGAGTATCTGGGCAGGTGCTTGGTTGGTCTGCAGACGGTCAGGCAAAGTGGGTAGAGGATAAGGACACTACATACAATCCTGCCACAACAGGCACGAACGGCCTGATGAGTGCTGCAGATAAGGAAAAACTGGATGGTATTGCTGAGGGGGCAAATAATTACTCCCATCCCAAGACTCATGCAGCAACGATGATTGTGCAGGATGCAGAGCACCGTTTTGTCAGTGATGTGGACAAGCAGGGCTGGTCAGACAAGTACACCAAAAATGAAGTGGACAACAAGCTTTCAGCGCTGGAAACAAAGCTTGACTGGAAAGAAGCGGTAAAAACCTTTGCGGATATTGCCAAAACCTATCCGAACCCGGAGGATGGGTGGACGGTAAACGTCAAGGATGATGATGTGACCTACCGCTATACCGGGAATAAGTGGGTGGCGATCTCAGCCAACAGCATCCCGCTGGCAACAAAAGACTTAGATGGCCGTATGAGCAAATCGGATAAAGCAAAGCTGGACGGTATTGCGGCAGGGGCAAACAACTATACGCATCCCGACACGTCCGGAAATAAGCATATCCCGGCGGGCGGTGCATCGGGACAGGTGTTGGGATGGTCTGCAGACGGGCAGGCAAAGTGGGTAGAGGATAAAGACACTACCTATAGTCCTGCCACAACAGCCACGGATGGTCTGATGAGTGCTGCAGATAAGGCAAAACTGGAAGGGGTAGCTGAGGGGGCAAATAACTATACCCATCCGGAACATCACCCTGCGACGGTTATTACAGAGGATGACAACCATCAATTTGTGACAAAGGCGCAAAAAGAAGCGATTGACAATATGCCATCTATCGGATTTGGCAGAGAATATCCGCAGGAGGCAGCACCGAATTCCCTGTTCTTCCTGATTGGATAAAGGAGGACAATATGAATCTTTTAACGCAGATTAAGCACAAAACACAGAAAGGTGAAGAAGTTATTATGGACATCGGGGCGAAAGCCTCGAATGTCCTGCCGGAAAATTTTGTTGAGCAGAAGGAACGGAGCAACCTCACATATAAGGACAAATTGCCGGTTATATTTGGTAAGCTGTCGAAGTGGTATGCGGACCTGAGACCGGTGGCGTGGTCTGGAAGCTATTCGGATCTGACAAATAAGCCTACTATCCCGGAAGGGTCGGCGGCGAATTATCAGGTGGCGAACAATGACACCACAGAGGCGGAGGGGTTTGTGGCGGATGCTCGGATCGTGAGGACACATGGGCTGGAGATTGATGGACTAAGTAGGGATTTGGGCGGTCTGTCTTTTGGTCAGGATGCAGACGGCAGCTGGGGATACAGGATTGGAGGTGCTGATCCAGTAATCCCTTTTAAAAGTTCCAAAGTAGCGATGGGAGGTTTTAAATTTCTAGGCAATAACGGGAATCCGAATGGCGCGACCGTCGATGTTGGTTTTAAGCCAGATTTCATCATGTATGGATTTCTTGGCGGAAGCGATATAACCAAAGCTTTTTACAATGGGAATAGCGGAAACGATCGAACTCTGGTGCTGTGGTGGACTGAATTACAAAAGGAATTCATCTGGGATTCTGGGTCTTCAAACCCGCCAAAGTGCATCAGAAGATCATTTCCTACTGGCCCAAGTACAGGAAACCGGCTCGCGTTACAAGAAGTAACGGATACTGGGTTCAAAGTATACGGCGGATACGGTTCAGGTGCGGCATTCTATGTCTGTATTAAACTTGAATGATTTACTTAAAACCAAACGCCCTGACAGAAGTAATAAGATAAGTATCGAATGATTGCGCCGGTGTTACGATAAAGCATAGGTTGTTATTGTCGTGGCTTCGTAGGAATGCCCAACATTTCCGGAATGGCTGGCAGTAACAGCAAGCTTTATATGATCATACCCTTTGATATTTACAGTTACATCTGCATTAAGTGTAGTTATCTTTTGGATTTGTTTATAAGTGCTTGTACCAATAGCAGTACCATAAACAGTCACAGAATTTGCATTTCCTCCATTGGGAGGAGTTTTTACGTTTAAAACTAGTGATACGTAATCCCCAGTATTGTTAAAAATATAATTCCTTGTCATTACAGTTCGGTCTCTTACTGCAACGGTTTCTAACGTTCCGCCAATCCCGCTGCTACCCAATTTTTTTCGGACTGCATCAGCACCTACTACATAAAAATTATCGCCTTCCTGCTCAAATGAGCAGCCACCCAAATCCCTACTTAATACTCTCGCTGCCTCTCCGGCATCGTTGCACCGGTGCAACTTGTCCCCATAACCTCTCTTAGACCGTCTTGCGGCGGCCTTAAAAAATTCCATATAATACGCTCAAATCACGCCGCCATAAAGCGACGATGCGATGCCCTTACCTGCTCCTTTGTAACCGTGCAGTATATCCGCGTGGTCTCGATTTTAACGTGCCCCAGCAGCTCCTGTACCTGCTCGATCGGCATTCCCATGCGTAGCAGATCCGTGGCCGACGTCCGCCGAAAGCGATGTGGGTGTACCTTGCTTACCCCCGCCGCGTTCCCGACCTTTTTTAAGATGTTCCTGATACCAGATTTCGTCAGGCGCTTGTGCGGCGCTCTAGTCCCCACAAACAAGGCAGGATTATCGTCCGCCCTGCTTTCCAGATACTGCTTTAGGTGCAGGTGTGCTCGCGCATTAAGGTACACTTCCCGTTCCTTATTGCCTTTCCCCAGCACCATGACATCATCTGACTCCCAGCATATGTCGTCCCGGTTTAATCTACACAATTCCGAAACGCGCACGGCACTGGAATACAAAAACTCAACTATGGCCAGATCGCGCTCCTGCTCGCAGGCACAACGTACCTTTTCCAACTCCTCCGGAGACAATGGCTTTTTTACAGCCTGCTTGTACTTGATTGGTTCCAGCCCATCCACAGGATTTCGCATAATCACTTTTTTGCGCTGCAGCCAGCGGAAAAAGCTGTTAAACACAAGACGGATATTATTCATGTATCTGTTTGACACCTTCCGAATCGACTTATATTTTTCCATATACTCGATCAGATCATCATCCTCTATATCTTCCACATTTTTTCCGACATACGACAGCATGCGGCTTAAATGCAGCTGATACTGTTCGATCGTGCCCTCAGATTTCCCGTTCTGCCGGAACGCATCTAAAAATACCCGCAGATAATTTTGACCATTCTGATCAACACGCATTAGCCCTGTCTCTTTTTTGCTGATGTCATAGCCGCATAATTGCACCCGGACAACACTTTTTAAGCGCGCAAGTTGCTCTTGGTCCAAAACAGGCGTCATCGCCTGTAGGATTGCCATTACAATTTCGTCTTTCATGGACATTCACCTCCTGCCGCCATGTTATCAGACGGCAGGGGTAAGATACATTATTCAGTTGTTTTCTTTTGCCAGTTCAGCCTCTACTTTTTTCTTCCAGAGGCTCGGCACTTCATCAATCGTCATTCCACCGTTTTTGATTCTGTTGACATAAAATTTTACCATTATTTTTTCCTCTCTTTCTCAATGTCAAAGGCTTACGCCCTGTGCTTCTGCCATTCCGGACACGACATCCCCCAGATCCTGGATCGCGCCATCCTGAATACCCTGACCAGCTTCCAGATGACGCAGTCTCATTTCAATCAGACTCTCCTGCTCTAATGTCACTGTAACAACATCCTCCTCCGGAGTTGCCCCGATTGTCTTTGTAATCTCACGAAAGATGTCATAACGCTCATGTGTCGCCTGCACATGGCCTTCTGCATCGCACTGCTGGATCAGTTCTAAGTTGTTCTGACCGGCGTCTCTAAAAGACTTTTCCAGTGTGGTAATATCGCCAGCTTTAAAGCTGATTGCAAGAGTACCAGTTCCAAATCCGATGCTGTCATAAGGCAGCTCCACTTTGTTTCCTAAGATAATTTTTTCTTTCATGTATTTTTCCTTTCTCCCGGTTTTCCGGGTAAAAAATTAAGACCCCTTTCGGAATCTTATTGACATAGTTTTTTGTCCCCCTTACTCAATTAAGTAGGGATTTAAGCGCCATGAACGACAATGGCGCAATTACTGGCATGGATGCCAGGGAGGATGGCGTGTACATCACATATGTACCTGCAGATGGTGCTGATCCAGTATCAAAAAAATTGGGTAGCGAACCTCAACTGCTCGGAACGCTAACTGGCAACGGAACTTTTGATTGTAAAAAAATTGCAAACTATAAACAGCTTACAAAAGATAATTTTTTTATAATTCCCAAAACAGTCAGAGCCAGATTCAACGCACCTAGGGGAACGGATTCCAGCAATATGGGATGGAATAGTACAAAAGAATTAAAAAGCATCGAATACAATGCGGATACAGGTATTCTTTCGTTTTATCTAGCTACTTCTGATAGCTATTCGTATGGCAGCTATTGGACAAAATCATATTCAATAGATATTACAGGTGATTTATATTGCGTTTTTTAAATATAATGAACACGAACTGTTCTTTGCTTTAATCCAGTACCGTATTGTATTAAAACGCACTCCGTATGGCGCGATGATATGGAAAGAATTCCTTTATCAGCATCATAATTCCAGTCATATCCGACTCCTGTTCTTAACATGGAAGTGTTCCAGTTTGCCATATCAAGATCTGAAAGCATTCGTGGGAACAGAGTTTCCCATAAAATCAAATCCTTGTAGTTAGGTATATCAGATATATCTATCGACATTGAGCCAGAGTTTGCAGTGGGGGTTACAGTAAAATCTCTATATGTGAGAGACCCTAATTTTACCTTCATTCCATCGGCTGTAGTTCCCCAAAAGTTAGTGCCGTCCCACTGAAGTCCCGTCCCGTCTGGAAAACGCTGGTTCAAATCCCTACTTAATATAGAAGCAAAGGAGAAAATAGATATGAAAAAAAT
>OGDF01007119.1_pt1 | contig 10677 bp, 8 predicted proteins | sample 1570141 | NCBI WGS metagenome assembly OGDF01 (sample SAMEA4370581, study PRJEB24528) | human gut metagenome | reverse complement strand
CCGGGGGAATAAGTTGGTGCCCTTCAATCCTAACAGAAATCCCCCCCCCCTGTATTAGGAAGAGGTTTGCCGCAGCAGACGCAATAACTCGCTCCTTCAGGATTCTTGGCTCCGCAAGCAGGACAGAACATCGGTAGCTCCTTTCAGCTCTTACCTTCCGTTGAAACCAGCGTATACGCTATAAGACGATTTTTGTTGCGCAACATGGATGAACCTAGACCCATTCCGACAAAACCCGGTCGAGAAAGGTTCCGACTGAAAAAGAGCCGGAACCGCAAAGGATTCCAGCTCTTCATTCTCAAGATAGTCTGAGTTCATCCGCTTAAGGCAAACCCCGTTAGAGATCGATATGCGACTCCTTGATGGGGAACGGCGCGGCAAAATGACAGGCGCACTTGTGGCCGGGAGCGACCTCTTTGAAGTCGGGTTTCTCCTGCGAGCAGATTGCCTGGGCAATCGGGCAACGCGTATGGAAGCGGCAACCGCTCGGCGGATCGAGCGGCGAAGGCGGGTCTCCGGCAAGGATGATGCGCTTACGGTTCTTCTGGATATCCGGATCGGGAATAGGCACAGCCGAAAGCAGTGACTGCGTATACGGGTGATACGGCTCGGCGTAAAGCGACTTCCAGTCGGAAACCTCGACGATCTTGCCGAGGTACATAACGGCGATACGGTCGGAAATATGCTGAACGACGGAGAGGTCGTGCGCGATAAAGAGATATGCGGTGCCGAACTGGTCCTGAAGGTCCTTAAGCAGGTTGAGAACCTGCGCCTGAATGGAGACGTCGAGCGCCGAAACAGGTTCATCGCAGATAATCAGCTTGGGCTTAAGTGCGAAGGCGCGCGCGATACCGACGCGCTGACGCTGACCGCCGGAGAACTCGTGCGGATAGCGATTGATGTGCTCGGGGTTGAGGCCGACGACGTCGAGCAGTTCGCGAACGCGCTCAATGCGCTCTTCCTTGGTACCCACACCGTGAATCGCCATCGGCTCGGAAATGATCTCGCCAATCGTCATGCGAGGGTTAAGCGAAGCGTATGGGTCCTGAAAGATGAACTGCATGTCGCGACGCATGGCCTTGAGCTCTTTTTTGTTCATCTTGGAGACGTCTTTGCCCTGGAAGAACACCTTGCCCTCGGTGGGATTGGTGAGGCGCATGATGGTACGGCCCGTGGTCGACTTACCGCAGCCCGACTCGCCGACGAGGCCAAAGGTCTCACCGGGGAAGATCTCAAACGAGACATCGTTCACGGCGGAGACGACGCGCTTGTTGAGATGGCTGGCGATCATGCCCGCCTCTGCAGGAAACTCCTTAGAAAGGTGCTCGACTTTGAGCAACGGCTCCTTTGAGGAATCGAACGACATTTACGCCTCCCCTCCTTCCTTGACTGTCTTGCCCGTTTTCTCGCGCGTGCGGCTCGTCTCCGGTGCGTTCTCGGAAACGAAGGCATCGTCATCGGCAAAATGGCAGAGAGAGTAATGCCCGCTGGACATCTGATACTTCTTGGGCTTCTCCTTATGGCAGATCTCGCATGCATAGGGACAACGAGGAGCAAAGGCACAGCCCTCAGGAAGGTTGACGAGCGAAGGCGGGTTACCGTGAATCGGCGTCAGGGAGTTCTTCTCATCGGTCGTCTGGTCCGGGATGGAGCGAATGAGGCCCCAGGTATACGGATGGCGGCTGTTGTAGAAAATCTCGTCAGCGGAACCGAACTCAACCGGATGGCCCGCATACATGACCATGATCTTGTCGGCCATGTCGGCAACGACGCCCAAATCATGTGTGATCATGACGATAGCGTTGCCGTTCTTCTTCTGCATCTCCTGCATGAGCTCGATGATCTGAGCCTGAATGGTCACGTCGAGAGCGGTGGTGGGCTCATCGGCGATCAGGATGTCGGGATCGCATGCGAGCGCCATGGCGATCATGACACGCTGGCGCATGCCGCCGGAGAACTGGTGCGGATACTCGTTGACGCGTTTCTCGGGCTCGGGGATGCCCACGAGCTCGAGCAGCTCGGTCGCGCGCTCAAGCGCCTGCTTCTTGGAATAGCCGCGGTGCAGGCGGAGGCCCTCGCCGACCTGCTTGCCGATCTTATAGACCGGGTTGAGCGACGTCATCGGGTCCTGGAAGACCATGGCGATGTCGTTGCCGCGCACGTGGCGCATCTCCTCCTCGCTCATGTCGAGCAGGGAATGTCCACGATACAGGACCTTGCCGCCATGGATCTTTCCCGGAGGCATGGAGATAAGGCCCATGATGGTCATGGCCGTCACGGACTTACCCGAACCGGACTCGCCAACGATGCCGAGCGTCTCGCCGCGGTCGAGCGTATAGCTCACGCCGTCTACCGCGTGAACAACGCCGTCCTCGGTGTGGAAGTACATCTTGAGGTCGTCCACCTCAAGCAGATGCTGCCCCTCGGGAATGGGCTGCGTTTTGAGATCCACGTAGGTGGAATCTAGCTTCTTCTTTGCCATAGGTAAATTACGCATCCTTCATCTTGACGTCGAGAGCATCGCGCAGGCCGTCGCCCAGAAGGGTGAATGCAAGCACGGTAGTGAGGATTGCAAGACCGGGCATGATCATCATCCACGGTGCGTTCAAAAGATAAGTCTGCCCATCCTGAATCATGGAGCCCCACGAAGGCGTCGGCGGGACGACGCCCATACCGAGGTAGCTCAGCGCGGACTCGGTAAGGATGGCGCCGCCGATGTTCATCGTGGCGTACACGACGATGGAGGCGACGGAGTTCGGCATGATGTGGCGAACGATGATGCGGAAGTCGGACGCGCCCATCGCACGAGCGGCATCGACATAGTCGTTTTCCTTGACCGTGAGGATTGCCGAGCGGAACACGCGGGCGATCGAAGGCCAGCCGAGAATACCGACGGCGATGAACACGTTGGTAAGCGAGCGGCCGACGACGGCAATCATGGCGACGACGAACAGAACATACGGGAACGCGAGGAACACATCAGCGCAGCGCATGATGATCGTGTCCCAGATACCGCCGTAGAAACCAGCGAGAGCGCCGAGCACAAGACCGATCACCGTCGAGATCGCGGTGGCCATGATGCCGACGGAAAGCGATGCGCGGGCACCGTAGATGACGCGCACGAGAATGTCGCGACCGAGCGAGTCCGTGCCGAACGGGTGCTCTGCACAGGGGGCCAAAAGCGAATTCTGCGCCATGGTGGTCGAGTCGGATGCCGTAGGAGATCCGAGCCACTGCTGTGCCCAGAGATCGGCAGTCAGCGCGACGATGACAACGAAGATGATCCAGCAGATACCGATAACGGCGAGCTTGTTGTTGCGCAGACGCTTAAACGCATCGCCCCAGAGCGTACGGGTCTTGCCCTCGCTCGTGGCCTGCTGCGCGGCGGGAGCCGCAACCGCAGCGGCGCCGTCTGCCTTGCTCCTGTAATTCTTGTATTCCATATTCTCTCCCCCTCGTTATTTCTCGCTCGAGCCGCCGAGGCGGATGCGGGGATCGAGGAATGCATAGCTGATGTCGACGATAAGGTTAACGATCATGACGACCACGACGACGAGCGTGACGCCGCCCATGACGATGGGCCAGTCGCGCTGGCTGATGGCGCGGAAGATCTCGTAACCGACACCGGGCCAGTTGAAGACCGTCTCGGTAAGGATTGCGCCGGAAAGCATGGCACCGAAGTCGACGCCGATATACGTGACAACGGGGATGAGCGCGTTCTTGAGCGCGTGGTGCAAGATGATCGAGCGATTGGAAAGTCCCTTTGCCTTAGCCGTGCGGATGTAGTCCTGGTTCATGACGTCGAGAAGCTGCGAGCGCATGATGCGCGCGGTGTACGCCATGGAGACGGAGGCAAGGGTGATGGAAGGAAGCACGTAGTGCATCCAATCCATATACGGCGAGGACGGACCGCCCGCGCCGGAAATCGGCATGCATTTGAGATAGACGCCGAAGAACAGCTGGAGCAGCATACCGAGCCAGAACGCAGGCACCGAGACGAGCACCGACGTCACAAGCGTAACGAGCGTATCCCAGAAGGAATAGCGCTTGATTGCGGAGATGATACCCGCACCGATGCCGACAACCGCCTCGATGACGATTGCACAACATGCAAGTTTTATCGTGTAAGGGTATTTTTCCGCGAAGATGTCCGACACCGGGAGCTTACGGGAATACGAGGTTCCCAGATCGCCGTGGAGCAGCCCGTTGATGTAGAAGACGTAACGGTTGAGCAGCGTCTCCTGCTCAGGTTTACCGTTCTCGTCAAGCACCGGGTCGCCCTTGTCGTCCACTTTGACCAAGTGGTACTTGGCACGCAGTTGGAGCTCGACCGCGGGATCGAGCGCCTTGTCGCCGGCGATAAGCTTGATCGGGTCGCCGGGCACGATGTTCTGAAGCGCAAACAGAATCAGCGTCACGCCCAGAAATACCGGAATGAACTGCAGCACACGTTTAACAATGTACTTTCCCATATCACTCCCTTGTCGTAGGGACACAACTCAAAACGGGATGCCAGGCGAAAATGTCTGGCATCCCGTCAAACAACAAGCAAGTGTACCCCATTCATGCGGTACTTGATTGCCTGCCATGAACTTTACGCAAGTAAAGCTATTAAGCGTTAAGCTCGGCCGTGTTGATGTAGGCGTGCTTCTGCGGATCCATGTAGAACTTCTTGATGCGGTCGGAGCCTGCGGTCACGTGGGTGTAGAACATCAGCGGGATGACCGGCATGTGCTCGGAAACGGCCTTGTCTGCCTCATGCATGAGCTCGAGGCGCTTGTCGTCGTCAACGGTGGTACGAGCCTCGTTGATCTTTTCGTCGACCTCGGCGTTCTTGAAGCCGCTCTTGTTATCGCCGCCGATGGAATCGGAGTGGAACAGCGGATACAGGAAGTTATCGATGATCGGGTAGTCGGCGACCCAGCCGAGACGACCGAACTGATAGTCGCCGTCGCTGTACTTCTGGAGAACGGCCTTCCACTCGGGGGTATCGGAGTGAACGTCGATACCGACCTTCTTGAGGTCGCCGATGACGGACTCCATGATCTCCTTGTGGCCGCCGTCCTGGTTGTAGGACAGTGTCACCGTAATGCCGCGGTCGCCTTGGGCGTTTGCCTTGTAACCGGCCTTGTCGAGGTACTTCTTGGCCTCATCGACGTCGTACTTGGAGAACTCCCAAGCACCCTTCTTGTAGCCGGCGATGCCCGGAGGAATGATGCCGTCGGCGGGGGTACGGCTGCCCTTGAAGATGGTCTTGCAGATGGCCTCGCGGTTGATGGCGAGGGAAACGCCCTTGCGGAAGTCCTCGTTATCGAACGGGGCCTTGTTGTTGTTGCAGGTGAGGTAGTAGGTGGAAGGCTCGCCGCCGAGCAGCATGCGCTGGCCGTCGGACATGGTGTAGCCGTCCTTGGAGACGCCGCGGTCCTTCTTGGCGGCAGCGATCTGTGCTACGGGGACGTCGCAGACATCGAGGTTACCTGCCTGGAACTCTTTCCATGCGGTCTCGACGTCCTTGATGATGGCGAAGTGGATGCCGTCCACCTTGGCCTTGTGATCGCCGTAATAACCGTCGAACTTCTTGAGGTTGATCTCCTGTCCGTCTTTCCACTTACCGTTCATCTGGAACGGGCCGTTGCCGATAGGAGCGAGGTAGTAGTTCTTCGCATCGCTCTCGGCTGCCTCGGGAACAGGAGCGAGCGCGGGGTGCGAGCAGACGTACGGGAAGTCAGCATAGCTCTTGGAGAGCTTGACGACGAACGTGCTGTCGTCGGGGCAGGAAACGCCCTTGAGCTCGGTTGCCTTGCCGTCGACGAGGTCCTGATAGCCCTCGACGAGCGAAAGGTGGTAGCTGATCTCGGACGGGGTGTAGGCGGTAGCGACCTTGGACTTGGTGTTGACGACGCGCTCCCAGCCGCGCTTGAAGGACTTGGAAGTAACCTTCTCGCCGTTGTGGAACTTGGCCTTCTTAAGCTTGAAGGTGAACTCGGTGGCGTCGTCGTTGGCCTTCCAGGACTCAGCGGCGAGCGGGACGATCTCCTTCTTGTCGAAGTCGTAGTTGGTCAGCGAATCGAACAGCTGGAAGCAGACCTGGGTGCCCTGGTCCTCCTGAGCGTTGTACGGGTCGATGCTGACGGGGTTGTTGAGGTAGTAGTTGAGCGTGCCGCCCTTAGCGGAACCGCTGTCGGAAGCGTCTCCGCCCTTTTTGCCGCAAGCGGCGAGGAACGCGAGCGAGCTCGCTGCGAGGGAGCCGCCGATAAACGCGCGACGACCGACCACCGGCTGGTGGAACTTAGAATCAGCCATGCCATCCTCCTTAAGATGTAAACGAGACGGATCGCCCAAGCGCGTAAAAGCGACCGTATGCGGGCAAACCGCCAAACGCCATCCTCCACCTGTCAGGCTGTTGTACGCAAGCGAGGTTACAGCGTTTGGAGTTAACTTTACCGTAACAGAGGGCTAACTCAATAACGATTTAGGCGGACGGCCTTTTTTTCTTTAGTTCGACAAAGTATTACCTGCGAAATAAGCTGTTCCGAATGCGCTATCGACTCACGGACATTCAGGTTTAACGCACCGGAAACATGCTCGCACAAGATTTCACCGGTCTGTTTTGACCTGTGCCTTGGCAAGGTCGATCTGTCCCTGCCCCGCAACGGACACGCGCTCGAACCTATCGGACACCGCAACGAACCGTGCCGGATGGGCGATAGGAGCCATAGGTACCTGATCGGCAACCATATCCTCTACTTTTTGATATGCGGCAACCGAGGTCTCGACATCTGTGGATTTGCGCGCCGCGATGAGCTTGGCATCCGTCTCCGCATCCGAATAGCCCGAATAGTTGAAGCAGTTCTCATCACCGGAATAAAACAGCGGGTACAGCCACATGTCCATCGACGGGACGGGGACATCCCAGCTGGTAAGAAGCAGATCGAAGGCGCCCTTGGCCGCCTCGGATGCAAGCTCTTTTGACGGATGCGTCTCGAGCGTGATATCCATGCCGACATCTTTGAGGGCGTCGACGATCGATTCGGCGACCTTGCTCGCTATCCCCTCTTTTGCGCAAAGCAGCGTAAAGGTCAAGCCACGCGAACCGTCTCTGTCGGGATGGTCCTTGTCGAGAAGCGCCTTTGCTCGGTTGACGTCGAGGGAGCAGTACTCCCATGTCTTCTCCCGATAGCCGGAGCAGGTCGATGGGATAAGGCCGTCGGCAGCGATATACGTATCCCTCAAAAGCGTTTTGACGTAGCCGTCTCGATCGAGCAGAAGCGATATGGCACGACGAACGTTGACATCCGCAAGGACATCTTTACGCGTGTTGAACACGAGGCTGAGCGTGGAGAGCTCCTCGGACAGTCCACGCGAGGTGGCAGCAGATTTGGCCTGTTCGATGGGAACCTCGCACAGATCGAGTTCACCCGCCTGGAAGAGCTTGTATGCCGAGCCCGAATTCTCTTGGATCTTGAACTTGGCGGCCTTTACCTGAGGCTTATCTCCCACATAGTGCTTATTCTGCTTGATCTTGAACGAGGGCACATCTTTCCAAGTCGAAGCAAATGCATAGGGGCCGTTTCCCACGGGCTTGGAAAAATACGAAACCGGGTCATCGATTGCCGCTTGGGGGACAGGCGACAGCGCAACGTGAGACACGAACACGGGAAACTCCGCAAACGGTTGCGTGAGTTTGACCTTAAGGGTGCGCGAATCCGGACAGGAAACACCCGATAGCCCCGTGGTCTTGCCGGAGCTGAGCTCAGCATAGCCCTCGACAAGCGAAAGAAGATACGCCGCAGCGGAGGATCCATGAGTCGAAACGACTGAGCTCTTGGGGTCGACCAGACGTTCCCAGGCGCGTTTGAATGCGGACGAATCCACCGTTTCGCCATTGGAAAACTTCCCTTCGGCGATCGTGAAAGTGAACTCATCGGAAGATGCGTTGGCGGAATAGCTTGACGCGGCAAGAGGACCGGCAGCCCCACCGACCGGGTCACACGTCGTGAGCGGCTCGAACAGCAGGGATGCAACCTCGATATCAGAGGATAGCGTGGCATTGTACGGGTCGACGCACGAAGGCGCGGAGATGCCGAGCTTTAACGTCTTGGACTCATCGGAATCACCATGGGAGGTAGGAAGGACCGAACGCTTTCCGCAGCCGGATACCAAAAGCAGGGACAACGCCGCAGCAGAGCCCGCTACAAACGACCTTCTGCTGAACAGAGGTCTATCCGTGTTTGTTAAAGCCATACGGCACTCCCCTTTACAGGTTTCATGGGTCAAACGATGCCATCCAACGCGATAAGAAAAAGCTCCCCAAGCGTAAACCAACTTACGCAAAGGGGAGCTCCAAACGTATTCGTCTGCAGATTACCTGCCGACAATTCCCTGGGGGAAGAAGAACATGGCGAGCACGACGCACACGGCGAAAACAACCGCCATAATAACGGTCAGCTTATCGAGGTTCTGCTCCATGACACCCGTGGCGGAACTCGAATTGTAGAGGGAGGAGGCGATCATGTCGGAAACGCCCGTGCCCTTGCCCGAGTGCATGAGCACCAGGATGATGAGAGCGACCGTTGAAAAAGCCCAAACGGCGAAAAGAAGAATCTGGAAGGGACCCACGTAAACTCCTATCGATTTCAAATCATACAAAATATCATGCTAGCACAATCGTTCTCAAACGGCGAGATAGCGAGTCGGACCTGATTCAAATGCCATAAAGATTCATGCCATAAAAAAAAGACGGCACCGGGGAAACCCGATACCGTCCTGATGAGCCTATATGAGCTCGAGAAGAGTGAGCTACTCCTCGGTGGCGAGCACGCGGCCCGTCATTTCCTTGGAGGGCTCAAGACCAGCCATGGTCAGAAGCGTCGGGGCGATGTCGGAAAGACGACCGTCCTCGATACCGGTGAGCTTGACCTTGTCGTCGACCACGATCAACGGCACGCGGTTGGTGGTGTGCGCCGTGAACGGGTGCTTGGTGCCGTCCGCAGCAACGTCAAACATATGGTCCGCGTTGCCGTGATCGGCGGTGATAAGAGCAAAGCCGCCCTTGGCGACGATTGCCGGGATCACCTTGGAGAGCGCGGTGTCAACTGCCTCGACGGCCTTGACGGCAGCGTCGAAGACGCCGGTGTGACCGACCATGTCGCAGTTGGCGAAGTTAACGATATAGAAGTCGGCGCGGTCCTCATTGATGGCCGCAACGAGCTTCTCGGTAACCTCGGGAGCGCTCATCTCGGGCTTGAGATCGTAGGTAGCGACCTTGGCGGAAGGAACGAGCACACGCTCCTCGCCCTCCTTGGGCTCCTCGATACCGCCGTTGAGGAAGAACGTCACGTGGGCGTACTTCTCGGTCTCAGCGGTGTGAAGCTGCTTGAGACCGTTTTGGGCGATGACGTCGGCGAGAACGTTCTCGGGGAACGTCTTGGGGAAGGCAACCTCGACATCGAACTCGGGATCGTACTCGGTGATGGTATCGAAGTGCGAAAGCTTGATCTGCTCGCGCTCGAAACCGTCAAAACCCTTGTCCGTGAAGACACGCGTCATCTGACGTGCGCGGTCGGGACGGAAGTTGAAGAAGATCACCGCGTCGCCCTCGTGCACGCCCTCGTTGTGGCACACGAACGGCTCGACGAACTCATCGCCGCGCGGATCCTTCTCGTAGTAGGCCTTGATACCTGCGACGGGATCGACCTCGGCATCAGATGCGTTGACGATCACATCGTAGGCGCGCTTGATGCGCTCCCAGCGATTGTCGCGGTCCATGGCCCAGTAACGACCGGAAACGGTGGCAACGCGAACGTCGCAACCGGTCTCCTCGGTCACCTTGGCCAGGAAGGACTGGAGTCCTTCCATGATGCCGGCACCGGACTGCGGGTCGACATCGCGGCCGTCCATGAACGCATGGATGCGAACGGTCTTGACGCCGCGCTTGGCAGCCATCTCGACCAAAGCCTCGAGATGGTTGATGTGGCTGTGCACGCCGCCCGGGCTCACTAGGCCCATGAGGTGCAGCGTCTTGCCCGAAGCCTTGACATCGTCCATAGCCTTGACAAAGACAGGATTCTCGTTGATCGAGCCGTCCTTGATGGCGTTGTTGATGCGGCTGAGCTCCTGGAACACGATGCGACCGGCACCGATGTTGAGGTGACCGACCTCGGAGTTGCCCATCTGGCCGTCGGGCAGGCCGACGTCCTCGCCGGAAGCACCCAGCGTGGTGTGCGGATACTTGGCGTACAGGCTATCGAGGAACGGGGTCTTAGCGCTGGCAACAGCGTTCTCGCAATCGGCCTTGGCGAGGCCGCAGCCGTCCATGATGCACAGAAGCGCAGGAAGATGACGATTGGCCATGTAAGTTACTCGCCTGCCTTAACGACCATGGAGGCGAAGTCGGCAGCCTTGAGGGAGGCACCACCGACGAGGGCACCGTCGACATCGGGCTTGGCGACAAGCTCAGCGATGTTCGCGGGCTTAGCGGAACCGCCGTAAAGAACGCGGATCTGGTCGGCAAGCTCAGCGCCGAAGAGCTCGGCGAGCGTCTTGCGGACGGCAGCGCAGACCTCCTGGGCGTCATCGGCGGTAGCGGTCTTGCCGGTGCCGATGGCCCAGATGGGCTCGTAGGCTACAACGAGCTGCTTGGGGCATTTGATCTCGAGACCCTCGAGACCTGCCTTG
>OGDF01007116.1_pt1 | contig 10684 bp, 8 predicted proteins | sample 1570141 | NCBI WGS metagenome assembly OGDF01 (sample SAMEA4370581, study PRJEB24528) | human gut metagenome | reverse complement strand
CAAAGATGACGGCGGGGCGCAGGCGTACGCGCTCCTCGTCCTTGAGCTGACGGATACTGTCGTTGCCGTAGGTTGCGCTGCTTTTTGCCATGCTCGCTCTCTCGGTGCTCCTTCTTACGCGTTTTAATCATATAGATAGTCAAGTTAGCATAGCCCAGCCCATAGTGGATTCCATCCAACACGAAATCCATCGAACAATCGTTCGCTACCGTAACGAAAACGGGCTGATTTGCCTACTTAAAAATCCGCGCCGGGTCGGAAGGGGTGATCTTGCCGCCCCGTTGAGCTCGAAGCCTGAACGGGAGAGGGACCCGTAGCAATGGGACTGTGTTGAGCCGATCGCTGTCTTGTCGGCTGATTAAGTGCGTGCTGTTGCAGACCATCTTCAGGGCTGCTGCCCTCTTGTCGGCTGATTAAGTGCGTGCTGTTGCAGACCATCTTCAGGGTTGCTGCCCTCTTGGCAATATTGGCTGCTGTTACTTATAGCCTTGAGGGATAACGAGCAGCACCAGGAGCGAAATGCCGAGCATGATGCCTGGTAGGGCGCCTGCAACGAAGGCGCCGAAGTCGCCGCCGACAAAAAAGCCGATGTAACCGATGGCACCGCAAATGATCCCGAGTATGCCAGTGATGCGCAGGGCCTTCATAATGCGATTCACAACAACCGTCCTCAGATTTCGTGTGCCGTCTATTGAATTAGCATATAGATGGCACGTGTCGAAGTCATTTGCGTTCGGTAAACAATGCGTAAGAACTTGGCTTTTCTTTGGGGGCGTCGTGCTTCGGCAATGGAGAGATACGGGTGCGTTTGTTTCGCGGTTCTGTTTACCATGTTGCCCGTCGCAGAACTCGTACGGTTCTTCTTTGAAAATGAGGCATGCCACGGAAGTCGAGAAGATCTACGTCAAGCGCTACGACGAGCTGCTGTAACCGGACGTTATGGCGCCGCGGGCCTTCGGGGGTGATTTTCCCAAAGACCCGTGGCGAAGAAACCTCAGGTGTTCTTGCACATCTACACGATATTCGCGTGGATGGCGGCGACCAAAAAGTCTGTGGCGCCCTTGCCGGCGCGCGAGTCGTAATAATCGACGAAGCGTTGATCTGCCAGATAACTATCTGCGAGACCGTTATGCGCTTCAGGGGTGTAGGCGCCTTCGCCGGCCTGCGCCGCGATCATCCGGGCGTAACCGTTGAGCTCTACACCGGAAATGCCGACGCCGTGGAGGAGCGGCTCGAGCGTGGCCTCATCGATTTTGCGCTGCTGCTCGAGCCCGTGAATCTCGATAAATACGAATGGTTACGCATGCCGATATCCGATCGAGTGGGTGTGGCCGTGGCAGCTGACGGTCCGTGGGCTGCACTCGATGTGGCAACACCTTCCGAGATTGCCGAGATGCCGCTTTTGCTGAGTTCACGCACCTCGAATAAGGCGGTAGACCTTGCGGCATGGTCGAGTGGCGCCATCGACGTCGACAATCTCAATATCGTGGGGCGCTTCGATTTAATCGGCAACGCGTCGCATCTCGTGCGCTCGGGCGCGGCATGCGTCATGGGCATCGACCATCTGCTGCAGTTGGATGATGCCTCCGATCTGCGCTTTATTCCACTTGATCCGCCGATGGAGATTGCATCGTTCTTGGTTTGGAAGAAGTACCGTCTGCGTTCCCGCGCGTGCGAGGAGCTGCTCTGCCGTCTGCGTTCGGAACGATAGGAATCAGAAAGCTCGTTGAGAGCAGTGATGCCAGAAAATACTGCAATCATGCGGGCGTCTTGCTGTTTGCGGGAATCGAGCGGTATCCTATGCCGACATATATGCGATGGCGACAACGAAAAGGGGTGCGGGATTGCCGCAAAATCGGAACGAACGGGAGACTTCGGTCGGGGTGTCGCCGCCTAGGACGGCATCGGCCGATACAGACTCGATCGTGGCCGCAAAGGTTCATGCTCCGCTCAATGCTCGAGATGCCGCACTAAAAGCGGCGCGATTAACCGACGAGACCGCGGCTTTTTACATGCGCGCTGCCGCCGGGGGCAAAGTGTATCGCTCTCGCGCAATGCAAAAACCGCAATCGCCCCAACGGCTGCGCTACGTATATTTAGCTGCAGTTTTGATTGGCGCTGTATTGGCTTTTGTTACGGTAACGGGTCTCGTCAACGCCGTGCGCAACGTTCTTCTGTACGACGGCGCGGATGCCGCAGACGCCGCCGAGGCAACCGCCGGCGAGGACGACCGGGTATCAAAATGTGCGAGCGGAACCAAGGCAAAAGTCGTCCTTGCAGACTACAAATATGCTTTCGCCAAACGCAAGGGCACATGGACGCTCGTCAGCCGTATCACCAATTCGGTCGATAAGGCGGCAGCGCATACGGTGACAAAACTTGCTGGTAAACCTGCGGGGTTGGCTCGAATGGACGGCAGCCTTTACATCGTCAGCAATGGGAAAACCACATGGACGGTGACGAGCTTTATGCCGGGATACGGCTCCATGCCGGTCAAATACAAAACGGGTACCGGCGCTGTCGAAAGCGTGAGCCTGGACGGTAACCGTTTGATGCTCGGGCTGAAAGGCGGAGGCAACGCCGCGGTTGACCTTCCCAATGCAAGCTAGCCTTTGCCGTTTGCGCACTATCTACTTTAAATAGCCAAGATAGCCCACATACGACCGGGCACTGCTGGGAACGGAAAGCGTGACGTCCTGACCGGCGGCGTTAACGGTGACGTAGGACGGGTCGCTGTACGTGGTGACCGTTGCCTGCGTGCCGCCGTAGTTGGTGCTAAACGAGCCCGTTCGCTGGGCGTTGCTCGGGAGCGACGTGACGCTCCACGACTGAATGTTAAGCTGGTCGATCGCGCCGTTGACCTGGCTTTCGGAAAGACCGGTGGCGGATGCGATGGACGAGGCGTTGCTTCTGAGCGCGGAATCGAGCTTTCCCTTGACGCCGGTCGAATCGATTACCGCATTTGCGGCGCTGTTTTTCATCGACTGAATGAATGGGACGTCTGCAAGCACGGTGTTTCCCAGCACCGAGAACACGCCGAGCGCGATAACGACAACGGCAAGGACGCCCGCGAGGGCGCGTGTAAACTGCTTCATGTCTGCTCCTAACCCATCGGTATAAAACAGGACGCGACATAGTGACCATAACACGGTCGCTGTCGCGTCCCTCAAAATCCTATGTTTGCAAGCGCTAGTTCTTAAGTGAGTTGAGCGGGGCGGGGAAGCGTCCACCGCGGTGGGCGAGCACGGTGCCCGCATTGGGGTTGACGGGCATGATCGGCGCGCGACCGAAGAGACCGCCGTAGTTGACGTCGTCGCCCACGCCCTTGCCGATAGCGGGGATGACGCGAACGGCGGTGGTCTTGTTGTTGATGACGCCGATCGCCATCTCGTCGGCGATGATGCCGGCGATCGTCTCGACCGAGGTATCGCCGGGGATGGCGATCATATCGAGGCCGACCGAGCAGACACAGGTCATGGCCTCGAGCTTTTCGATCGAGAGCGCGCCCGCCTCGACGGCGGAAATCATGCCGGCGTCTTCGGACACGGGGATGAAGGCGCCCGAAAGGCCGCCCACGCTCGAGCTCGCCATGACGCCGCCCTTCTTGACGGCATCGTTGAGCATGGCGAGGGCGCACGTGGTGCCCGGGCCTCCGCATTTACCGACACCGATGATCTCGAGGATGCGTGCCACGGAGTCGCCGATAGCGGGGGTAGGAGCGAGCGAAAGGTCGACGATACCCTTTTCGACGCCCAGACGGCGGCTCGCCTCGCGGCTCATGAGCTCGCCTGCGCGGGTGATCTTGAAGGCAGTCTGCTTGATCTTCTCGGCAACTTCCATCATCGAGGCGGAATCGGGCAGCTGCTCGAGAGCTGCCGCCATGACACCGGGGCCCGAGACGCCGACGTTGATGACGGCATCTGCCTCGCCGCCGCCATGCACGGCGCCCGCCATGAACGGCGAGTCCTCGACCATGTTGGCAAAGCAGACGAACTTAGAGGCGCCGATCGAGTCGTTGTCGGCGGTGAGCTTGGCGGCGTCGATGACGGTTTGGGCGGCCATGAGCACGGCATCCATATTGATGCCGGCGCGGAGGCTCGCCACGTTCATGGACGAGCAGACGCGGCTCGTCTGTGCGAGCGCCTGGGGAATCGACTTGATGAGCCTGCGGTCGGCATCTCCGATGCCCTTTTGCACGGTTGCGGAAAAACCGCCGAGGTAGTCGATGCCGAGGGTCTCTGCGGCGCGGTCGAGAGCATGGGCGAGCGGCGTGAGGTCCTCGTCCTTGCAGCACGCGGCGATCTTGGCAACGGGCGTAACGGAGACGCGCTTGTTGACGATGGGGATACCGTACTCGTTTTCGAGGTCCTCCGCGGTCTTGACGAGGTGCTCCGCCGTGTGCGTGACGTGGTCATACACCTTGTCGCACATGCGGTCGAGATTCTCATCGGCGCAGCCCATGAGCGAGATTCCCATGGTGATCGTACGGATGTCGAGGTTCTGTTCCGCGACCATGCCGCGGGTCTCAGCGATTTCTTGGGGCGTAATCGCCATATGCGCTCCTCCTTGTATGGCTCAACAATGGCAGATATTCTACCTTGCTAAAGCATGTACTGCGTTGACGAGGTCGATTCAGCGCTAAATCGGGACAGTTTTCCAGGATGCTAGTTGCCGAAAACCTCCTCGGCGATGCGTGCGCTCTCGGCGGCGTCTTTGGCGTAGTAGTCGGCGCCGATCTGCTTTGCGTATTCGGGCGTGAGCACGGCGCCTCCGACGATGATTTTGACGTCGGGCACCTCGGCGTGAAGCAGCTTGATGGTCTCTTCCATGTTTGCGACCGTGGTGGTCATAAGCGCCGAGAGACCCACAAGCTTGATATTGCGTTCGCGCACGCAGTCGAGCACCGCCTGCGGGTCCACATCGCGACCCAGGTCGAATACCGTGTAGCCGTAGTTGTCGAGCAGCATCTTGACGATGTTCTTGCCGATGTCGTGGATATCGCCCTTGACGGTGGCGACGCAGATCTTGCCCTTGTCCACGACTTCTCCCGCGGGCATGGCGGCTTTGATGGCGTCGAACCCGACGCGCGCGGCCTCCGCCGATGCCATGAGCTGCGGCAGGAAGAATTTGCCCTGGTCAAAGAGGACGCCGACCTCGTCAAGCGCGGGAATAAAGTGCTTGTTGATCAGGTCCATGGGGTCCGTGGTCTTGAGCAGCTCTTCTGTTGCGGCAGCGATCTCGCCTTTTCGTCCGCTGATGACGAGACGACGGATCGGGTCCTCGTCGTTGCCGTCGGATGCAGCCACGGAGCTGGCGCTTGCCGTATCGTTCGTCGCGTTTGCGCCTGCCGTTGCAGCAGCCGGGTTCGCGGCGATCTTGTACGGGTCCGTCCAACCGGCATAGCGCTCGATATAAGCGCTCGAGCCCTCGTCCTCTCCGTTGAGAACGCGGTAGCTGCGAACGGCATCCATAAAGCGCGCAGAGCCCGGGTTCATGATGGGCGCATCGAGGCCGGCGCCAAACGCCGCCGCCAAGAACGTCGAACCCAGCAGGGGACGTGCCGGCAAACCGAAGCTCACGTTGGAGACACCGAGTGCGCACTTCACGCCGAGACGCGTCTTGACCATATTGACCGCGCGCAGGATTTCGACAACCTGCGCTTGGTTGGTCGAGGCGGTCATCACGAGGCAGTCGATGAGGATGCGGTCGCGACCGATGCCATAGCTCTCGCATGCCTTGACGATTCTTTCGGCGATGGCAAAGCGCTTCTCGGCGGTGTCGGCGATGCCGTCCTCGTCGAGTGCGAGGCCGATGACGTTGGTGCCGTAGTGCGCCACGAGCGGCAGAATCTCGTTCATGATCTGCTGCTTGCCGTTGACGGAGTTGATGATGGGCTTACCCGCGTAGCGGCGCACTGCCGCTTCGACGGCAGCGGGGTCGGTGGAGTCGATCTGCAGGGGGAGCAACGTTGAGCCCTGGAGCTGCTCGGTTGCCACCTGAATCATCTTGACCTCGTCGATTTCGGGCAGACCGACGTTGACGTCGAGGATGTCGGCGCCCTGTTCCTGCTGGCTGATGCCCTGGCTCACCACGTAATCCATGTCGCCCGCGCGGAGGGCCGCCTGCAGGCGTTTTTTGCCGGTGGGGTTAATGCGCTCGCCGATAACCGCGATCTTGTGTCCGCCCACGGGCAGGTCGACCACGGACTGCGCGCTCGTCACATACATCGAGGGGGCGTGATGGCGCAGGTCGGGCGTGCGCCCGTCGATGAGTTTTTTCAGCTCCGCCATGTGCGCGGGCGTGGTGCCGCAGCACCCGCCCACGATGCCGACGCCGTCCTCGATCATGCCGGCAACCGCCTCGGCATATTCATCGGGACCGATATCGAAAATGGTGTTGCCCTCGTCGTCCACGTGGGGAAGGCCGGCGTTTGCCTGGACCATTACGGGTTTATCGGTGACGGCGAGCATGCGCCGCGCGAAGGGACGGAGGTCCGCAGGCCCCTGGCTGCAGTTGATGCCGAGCACGTCGACGCCGAGCGCATCGAGGGTGATGGCGGCGATCTCAGGACTCGTGCCGAGGAACGTGCGCCCGTCCTCCTCAAAGGTCATGGTCGCGAAAATCGGCAGGTCCGAGTTCTCCTTGCATGCCAAAACGGCCGCCTTGATCTCGGTGAGGTCCGTCATGGTCTCGATGATGAACAGGTCGACACCAGCGGCGACGGCAGCCTTGACCTCCTCTTTGAACAGTGCATACGCCTCGTCGAAACTCAAGGTTCCGAGCGGGCGCAGGAGCGCTCCCGTGGGGCCGATGTCACCGGCGACGTAATGGGCACCCGCCTTGCGCGCGCACGCAACGGCGGCGGCGAACACATCGGCAACGCTTGCGGCACCGTCGAGCTTGTGCGCGTTGGCGCCGAACGTGTTGGAGGTGATGACCTCGCATCCCGCCATGACGTATTGATGCTGAATATCGCAGATGATGTCCGGCTCCTCAAAATTGAGCAGTTCGGGCAGGGCGCCCGTCTTCATTCCCGCTGCCTGGAGCATGGTTCCCATGCCGCCGTCAAAAAGCAGATGACGCCGTCCCTCGCAGACGGCACGCAGGTTCTCGTCCTTAAAGCGAAGGGTGTCGAGCGTGCGCGGGCGGTAGGTGGCGCCATCGAGTCGCGCATGGTTGACGGGAGATGTGAGGGCGTTGCCGTTGACGTCGGTGGTGATAAGGGGCGAAAACATGGATGTCTCGAATCTCTGCGATGGGTGGAACGGTTCATCTGGGCGCTTACGTTCGCGCGCGTCGACTATTGGGGCTTGCCCCCGTAGCAGGTTTGACCCTGGGCGCGGAACCTGCACGTTTGCCGCATTCGACAGATTGTACAGGTCGGTCGCGTGTTGGCGTCGTGGACCTCATCGGTAAACAGACCGATGACGGCCGTCACGCTTTTGGTGGGCATGAGCAGGTTGGTTGCCGTTGTCGTGAGGCCGAGTAGGCGATGCGCGTTGAGCGCGGCGAGTATCGTGGGTTGGGCATCGAGTGGGCAATCGCCGTATCCCGGGCTAAAGCGCCAGTTGCAGTTGAATCCCTGCTTTGCCGCCGCGTCTCTGACTGCCGTGTCCATCTGCTCGACCGCCGCCTCGACATAGGCTGAGCAGGCGGCATCGTAGACGGCGCTCTCGAGCGGCTGCTGGCTGCTGAGCGTGCGGAGCTTGCGCTCGCATGCCATGCCCAGCGTGCAGGCGAGCACGGCGCAATAGCGAGCATCTTTGAGATGTCGGTAGATATCGCGCCCACGCAGCTTGATTTCGGTGTCCTCGAGTTTGATGCAGGGGGCGCCTGCCTCGTCGACGCCTGCTGCATCGACGGCAAAGACACGTCGCACGCCGCTTGGCTCTATGCTGAGCTCGAGCTCCTCGACTACCGCTTCGATGCGGCGGCAGAGCTCATCAGAAATCTCTTGTCCGGAATACCCGAGGTAGCGAAGCATCTCTTTTCGGTCGACACGCGGGCGCGCGCCCGGATCGACGCGATAGAGAGCGGGGCTCGCGAGCTCTGCCGGAACGTCCATCACGCGCGCAGCGCCTCGATAGCGGCGCGCGCGACCGAGGGACGGTTCATCGTGTAGACGTGGAGCCCGTCGGCGCCGGCATCGCGGAGGCCCTCGAGCTGACGGCAGGCGTACTCAATGCCCGCCTGGCGCAGCGATTCGGGGTCGTCCTCGTATTTGGCGAGAATCTTGATGACGGGGGAGGGCAGCGATGCGCCGCACCTGAAGACCATGCGGCTGATCTGCTGCTTGCTCATGAACGGCATGATTCCCGCGGTGATGGGAACGGTGATGCCAGCTTTTTCGGCGAGGTCACGAAAGCGGAAGAAATACTCGTTATCGAAAAAGAGCTGCGTGACGAAGAAGCTCGCGCCCGCATCCTGCTTTTCCTTAAGATAACGGACCGAAAGCTCGAGGTCCTCGCAGGCGATGTGGCCCTCGGGATACGCCGCCGCGCCGACGCAGAAGCCGGCATCGACAAGCTCGGGAATCATATCTTTGGCGAAGGGATACGCCGATTGCGCGGCATCCTCCTCGGATGTGTTTTGGGGAAGGTCCCCGCGAAGGGCGAGGACGTTCTCGATACCCGCCACCTTGTACTCGCCTATCTTTTGTGCCAGCTGCTCGTGGGTGCAGCCGATGCAGGTTAGGTGAGCTACCGAGGGCGTATCGAACTCGCGGGCGATCATGGAGGCAATGGGAGCCGTGGTCGCACCGTTGCCCGAGCCGCCTGCCGAGCACGTTACGGAGATGAAGCTCGGTTTGAGCGATGTGAGCTTCTGCGCGACGTCGCGGGCCTTATCGAGGGTCAGCTCGCCTTTGGGAGGGAACATCTCAAACGAGATGGGCTGGGTGCCCGTCGGTCGAGCTGCGCTGAAAATGTCTGCAACGCGCATGGAGCGTCCTTTCGAGTAGCTGTGGAATGCTCGAATTTTACCGCAGGTACACGCCGTGCGCCCGCGCAGGATTCCGCTTGCCGATATAAAAGTCAGATTGGCGGCTATCGGTTTTGCGAATGGAGGAAGCGATGGGGAATCGACGGGGCAAGACGTGCGAACACGCAGATTTCGCGAACGGCGGTTTCGGGCTATTCATAAAATATGGTTCAGCATGCTTTTTATGCAATCGATGCGCCGATGAAGACGAATTTATAAATCTGTTGCGGTAATCTCACAGATATGTTTCGAGTCTGCAACAGTTCGTTAATCGTGACGAAACACGACGCGGTTAATCTCTGACTCGTTCGTTGGTAACCACACCGCACAAACCGCGCGGTGCCGATACGAAGGGAGTTCCGTATGGCCGATCTTACCGACCGCTTCGGGACCATGGTGTTCTCCGAGGTAGTCATGAAGGACTACCTCCCCAAGGACATCTACAAGCGCCTTGCCGCAACCATCGAAGACGGCAAGCCGCTGGACCTGGACGTGGCTAACGCTGTTGCTCACGCCATGAAGGTCTGGGCCATCTCCAAGGGCGCCACGCACTACGCTCACTGGTTCCAGCCGCTTTCGGGCATCACTTCCGAGAAGCACGACAGCTTCCTCGAGCCCAACCATGACGGTACCGCCATCACCAAGTTCACGGGCAAGAACCTCATTCAGGGCGAGCCGGACGCCTCCAGCTTCCCCAACGGCGGCCTGCGCGCGACGTTCGAGGCGCGCGGCTACACCGCATGGGATGCCACGAGCCCGGCGTTCATCAAGGACGAGGTCCTGTGCATCCCGACCGCTTTCTGCTCCTACACGGGCGAGGCGCTCGACAAGAAGACCCCGCTTCTGCGCTCCATGACCGTGCTCGACCATGAGGCCAAGCGCGTGCTTGCCCTTTTTGGCAAGAAACCCAAGAAGGTCGTCCCCTCCGTCGGTGACGAGCAGGAGTACTTCCTGATCAAGAAGGACGCATATCGCAAGCGTCAGGACCTCGTCATCACCGGCCGCACTCTGTTCGGTGCCGCACCTTGCAAGGGCCAGGAGCTCGAGGAGCACTACTTCGGAGCCATCCGCCCGACGGTCTCCGCGTACATGAAGGATCTCGACGACGAGCTCTGGGCGCTCGGCATTCCCGCCAAGACCAAGCACAACGAGGTCGCTCCCTGCCAGCACGAGCTCGCGCCGGTTTACGAGGAGCTCAATGAGGCGATTGACCAGAACCTCGTCATGATGGAGAAGATGAAGCTCATCGCTTCCCGCCACGACCTGGTCTGCCTGCTCCACGAGAAGCCGTTCGACGGCATCAACGGTTCCGGCAAGCACAACAACTGGTCTATCGGTACCGAGTCCGAGAACCTGCTCGATCCGGGCGACACCCCGCTCGATAACCTGCAGTTCATCGTGTTCCTCACGGCTGTTATCCAGGCAGTTGACGATTATCAGGACCTGCTGCGTGCCTCCGTTGCCTCCTGCGGTAACGACCACCGCCTTGGCGCCAACGAGGCGCCTCCGGCGATTGTCTCCATCTTCCTGGGCGACCAGCTCACCGAGGTCGTTCAGAAGATCGCCGACGGCAAGGCTTCTGTCCACGCCACCCACGGCGTGCTCGACCTGGGCGCCGACACGCTGCCCAAGCTGATGCAGGACAACACCGACCGCAACCGCACCTCTCCGTTTGCGTTCACCGGCAACAAGTTCGAGTTCCGCA
>OGDF01007111.1_pt1 | contig 10695 bp, 9 predicted proteins | sample 1570141 | NCBI WGS metagenome assembly OGDF01 (sample SAMEA4370581, study PRJEB24528) | human gut metagenome | reverse complement strand
CGGCGAGGAGCGCAGAATATTCCTGCTGCACGCCGTGGCGGGCTTCAAGCACAGGGAGATAGCGGAGTTTATGGAGCTGCCGCTGGCGACGGTGCTGTCGAAATACTCGCGCGCCGTGAAGAAAATGAGGAAATATCTTGAGGAGGCTGAACTGTATGACTGACAGAGAGCTTGAAATGAGGGTGCAGCAGGCGTTTGACGCCGCCGCGCCGGATATATTCGATTCCGTGATGGCTGAATGCAGCGCGCCGCGGGGCAAGGTCGTTGCCCTGACGAAGAGCAGGAAGAAGAAAAGCGGCTTCGCCAAGCGTCTGCTTTCGATCGCGGCCGTGATGGCGCTGCTGATCTGTGCTGCCGCCGGTGGCGCGTATGTCAACGGACAGGAGAACGCCGTCGCATCGGTCGTGACGCTGGACGTCAACCCCAGCGTGGAGCTGCGGCTCAACGCTCGCGACAAGGTCGTGGACGCCACGGCGCTCAACGGCGACGGGCAGGCCATTCTCTCAAATCTTGAACTGCGCGGCGAAAAGCTCAGTGCGGCGCTGGCCGACGTGATCGGCTCGATGCGCGACAACGGCTACCTGACGCCGGAGAAGAATTCCGTCCTCGTGACGGTCGATAACAGCGACACCGCCAAGGCCGAGGCGCTTCAGCAGCGCATAGATACCGCCATGGCCAAGGTCATGGAGACGGCGGATTTCGACGGCGCGGTGATAAGTCAGGTGCTCCAGAAGACGGACGAGGTAACGGAACTTGCGCGCTCGCTGGCGATAAGCCCGGGCAAGAGCCAGTTCGTCTCGGCCATCAGCGCCGCGAGCGGCGAGAGCGTCGAGGAGCTTGCAAAGCTCAATATCAGCGACCTGAACCTGCTGAGAACGCTGAAGAATCTTGACATTGAAAATATCGTCGCCTGCGGAACGGCGGGCGCGGCGGATTACATAAGCGAGGGCACCGCGGCGCTGGAGGCGCTGAAGGCGGCCGGAGCCGAGGACGGCGCGCTACCCGACGTCAATGTGGACGTGGACGTGGCGGACGGGGAGCTTGTGTACAATGTGAGCTTCTCCTTCGGCGGCTATGACTACAATTACGAGGTCAGCCCGAACAGCGGCAGCATCAAGAACTGCGTGCGCCAGTTCGCCGACGACATGGAAGCGCTGGCCGAGAGCTTCGCCGACGGCTGGGAGAACTGGGGCGAGGCTCAGGGCGACAGTTGGGAAGACTGGGGCGAAGCGACCGGTGACGCTTGGGAAGCTTGGGGCGAAGCCCAAGGCGACGCATGGGAGAACTGGGGCGAGAACTATGCCGATGCATGGGAAGCATGGGCGGAGAACTACGCCGACGAGTGGGAGACCTGGGCGGAGCAGCATCCGGACGAGTGGAGAAAGCTTATTGAGCAGTACCCTGAAAAGTGGGAAGCTTGGGCAAAGCAGCATTCCGACGAGTGGAACTCGTGGCTCAGCGGAAACGCGGACAGCCTCGGTGAGCTGGGAGAATTCCTGCGGTCGTGGACATCGCTGTTCAATAAGTGGTGGAATTGAACTGATAACGGCGCCGCCTTACCATCGGCGCCTGGCGATAAAGAGTGCCGGTCCTCCCCCTCGGCGCTCCATGAAAAAGACGTATATAGAAAAAGAAAAAGCCGCTGCGAAGCGGCTTTTTCGCGTATGTCAGGGAGAAAAAGTAATTTTACATGGTTCTCTCTTGCCTATTGGCAATAGCCCGAGTATGGAGACACCTCAGGTGGCCTAACGGCCGCCAACGTCTCGCTGCGGCTCGGTCACGGCGCGGCTCTGACATGCCACCGGCATGTCATTCACTACCGCGTCGCCGCTTCGCTACCTGGAAGGGGCGACAAGGGGGGCGGAGCAACGCCATGCGCCAGCTAACAGTGACACCACGAACGCGCGTTGGCTATCCACAATTCACTCCCTGTTTTTTAAGAATTTCAGCCCTTGCAAATACTGCGCGCGTATGCTATATTATACGCTCGACAGTTAAAAGACAGATATGTATGATTATTGAGGAAAAGAAAGTGAAATTATCCAGATTTATCGGAAATAAGGCTTTTTACCGCAAGCTTTTTGCGGTCATGCTGCCGATTCTCATTCAAAACGTTATCACAAACTTCGTGAGCCTGCTCGACAACGTCATGGTCGGACAGGTCGGAACGGAGCCGATGTCCGGCGTCGCCATAGTCAACCAGCTGCTGTTCGTATTCAACCTCTGCATCTTCGGCGGCCTTGCGGGCGCGGGCATCTTCACCGCGCAGTTTTACGGCAAGGACGACCACAATGGCGTCCGCGACACGATGCGCGCCAAATATTACATCGCCCTCGGCTCAGTCGCGCTGTTCCTGCTCGTGTTCGTCCTCTTCGGCGAGAACCTGATCTCCGCCTTCCTGCACGAGGGAAACGAGGGACTTGACCTCGGCGCGACGCTCGGCCACGCGAAGGACTACATCGCTGTGATGTACTTCCAGATGCTGCCGTTCGCGGTGACGCAGGTATATTCCAGCACCCTGCGCGAGACCGGCGAGACGATGCTGCCGATGAAGGCGGGCATCGCCGCTGTGCTCGTCAACCTCGTCTTCAACTACATCCTCATCTTCGGCAAATTCGGCGCGCCCGCGCTCGGCGTCGTCGGCGCGGCTATCGCAACCGTACTCTCCCGCTTTGTCGAGTGCGCGATAGTCATCACGTGGACGCACCGACACAAGGAGCGCAACCGCTTCATCGTCGGCGTGTACGAGACGATGCGCGTCCCGCCGGAGCTTGCGCGGCAGATAGTGCGCCTCGGCGCGCCGCTGCTGATAAACGAGCTGCTGTGGTCGGGCGGCATGGCAATGCTCAACCAGTGCTACTCCATGCGCGGGCTGGAGGTTGTCTCCGCGTGTAATATCTCCTCCACGGTTTCGAACCTGTTCCTCTGCGCTGCGCTTTCGATGGGCAACACTGTTGCCATCATCGTTGGGCAGCTGCTAGGCGCGGGCGAGCTGGAGCGCGCCGTGGACGAGGACAGAAAGCTCATCGCATTCTCTGTCGCACTCAGCACCTGCGTCGGCATCGTGATGGCGCTGCTCGCGCCGCTGCTGCCGCAGCTCTACAACACCTCGGACAGCGTCAAGCAGATGGCCTCCGACATGCTCTGGGTCAGTGCCGCAATGATGCCATTCAATGCCTTCACGAATACCTGCTACTTTACGCTGCGCTCCGGCGGCAAGACGATCATCACCTTCATTTTCGACAGCGCGTACATATGGGCGATATGCATCCCCGTCGCGTTTACGCTCTCGCGCTATACCACACTGCCGATCCTGCCGATGTTTATGATCGTGCAGTCGCTTGAAATTCTCAAGTGCGGCATCGGATTTGTGTTCGTCAAACGCAGAAAATGGGTCAACAACCTCGTCACCGACCCGACGATATAATATAAAATACAGCGATCCCCCCTGCACCGCTAATGGGCGCAGGGGGGATATCATGTATTGGAAATTTCGGTATAAGCGGTGACGCAATCAATCCAATTTGAAACCCTCGCCGTGGACTTCGGTGGAGTCCATGACAAAGGTGAAGGCTTTGGGATCGGCCTGATGGATGAGCTTCAGCGTCTGCGCGAGCACATTGCGCCGCGTGACAGTCAGGACGACCTGCTTCTCGCCGCGCGTATAACCGCCGACGGCAGGGATTATCGTCGTGCCGCGGTCGGTGTATGTGTTCAGCACGTTCGTCACCTCGTCGCCGCGGTCGGTAACGGTGTAGATGACCTTGGCGTAGTCCACGCCTTCGGCGAGTGCGTCGATGACCTTCGAGGCCACGAGAATCGCGATGGCTGAATAGAGCGCGACGTCGATGTCGCGGAAAATGAGAACTGCGAACACGACAACGCAGGCGTCAATCACGAGCAGCATCGTGCCGGACGGGAGGTTCGGGAACGGTTTTTTCATCATCAGCGCGAGCAGATCCGTCCCGCCGGTGCTTATCCCGCGCAGGAACAGCAGCCCCACGCCGAGTCCGCTCAGCGCGCCGCCGAATATCGAGGCGAGCAGGGCGTTGCTGGTGTACACGGGCAGCAACGCCGTCAGGTCGATGAACGCGGACAGCAGCAGCGTGGCGATGAGCGTCATTGCGAGGGAGCGCGGGCCGAGCAGCTTCCATGCGCAGAGCAGCAGCGGCACGTTCAGCATCAGGTTCCATATACTCACGCGGATCGGCGTGATGTACGCAAGCGCCGTCGACAGACCGGACACGCCGCCCGGCGCGATGTCGTTCGGAATGGTGAACATCGAAAGACTCAGGCCGACCAGCGCGCTGCCGACAACGCAGTACACAAGATCGGTGATGACGTCTTTCCAAGTATATGAGCCGAATAAGCGCTTCATTAACATACCCCCGCAAATGAATATGCACTTATTCTAACACGTTTTATTCATTTTTCAACACATAATTTTCAGCCCCAGAGAATTCTGCATATCCACGCCGAGGACAGGAAGCACGCGAGATCGGCGCACAGCGCCGCGGGGATCGCCCAGCGGCTGTCCTTGACACCGGCGGCCGTGAAATACACCGCGACGACATACAGCGTCGTTTCGCTCGAGCCAATCATAACGGCGGCGGTGCGGCCGACGAGCGAGTCCGCACCATAGCGCGCGATAAGCTCCGCACTCACGCTGAGCGCCGTGCTGCCGGAGACCGGACGCAGCAGCATAAGCAGAGAGGTCTCCACCGGAATGCCCAGCGCCTTGAACACAGGCGCGAGCAGCCGCTCCAGTAGTTCCGGCAGGCCGGAGGCGCGCAGCAGGTATATCACGGGGAAGAGCACGAGCAGCGCAGGGAGAATGTCGGCCATGACGCGCAGCCCCTTTTTCGCGCCGTCGGTCATCGCCGCGAAGATGTCCACGCCCTTGTAGAGCGCCAGCACACATGCGGCGGTGACGATGAGCGGCGCGGTCAGGTCGAGCAGCGTGTTCATCGCCATACGCGCGCGAGCAGCTTCGCCATTGCCAGCCCGACCGCGACGGACACGACGGAACTGAACCATACGGCGGGCATGATATCGAAAGCGGAGGCCGCGCCGTTTGCGGCGCGCACCGCGGCTATCGTCGATGGGATGAGCTGTATCGATGCCGTGTTCAGCACGACCAGCCTGCAAAGCTCGTCTTTGGCGGGTTCGCCGAGACGCGCGATGCCTTGTGCGGCACGGATGCCGGCGGGCGTGGCGGCGTTGCCGAGGCCTAGGAGATTTGCGCTGACGTTCTCGCTGATGGCGGCCATGATACCGCCGTCGCGCGACGAGAGCGGGAACAGTCTGCGCAGCAGAGGGGCGAGCAGGCGGGTAAGCGCCTTGACTGCGCCGCTGCGCTCAAGCAGCTCCATCACCGCGCTCCACAGGCAAACTGCTCCCAAAAGTTCCAAAGTAAAGCTCATGGCGGCTGAAGCGCCTCCAATCAGGGCGTTTCCGGCTTCTGCGTGCGAAGCGGAGAAAAGCGCGAAAAATGTCGAAAGCAGTAGTGCAATTGTTAAGAAGTAGTTAAGAAACATGGTGTTAATGTAATTAAAATGAAGATTATAGAAATAATTGGGATAATATAAAAGAATTTGTTAATTTTAGTCGGCATGGTGTAATCTTTAGTTGACTTGAGCAAAACTTGTGATAAAATGCAAAGTGAGGTTTGTGTTAGAGATGTGGAAGGAGCAATCACTATGAAATCTACCGGAATTGTCCGTAAGGTTGATGAGCTGGGCCGTATAGTCCTCCCCATAGAGATGCGCCGTACACTGGACATCGCAGAGAAGGATGCACTGGAGATATATGTTGAAGGAGAAAATATTATTCTTCGCAAATATCAGGCATCCTGCATTTTCTGCGACAACGTGAAGGGCGTCATCCAATACAGAGGTAAGAACGTCTGCCCCGACTGCATTAACAAGCTCAAAGCAAAGCTTTGAGGACACAGGAAATCCCCCGCCGAGCAATCGGCGGGGGATTTTTAATGTCAGCGGGGAAAAGAGAAGGAGCACAATAAATATGTCCACGCACACCCCTACAGAAACAAAAGGTTCCCCCTCGTATCGAGGGGGAACCAAAACTATTAAGCTATCTGTCAGCTCAAACGCCTGCTTATCAGACCTTGATCTTCTCCAGCAGGGCTTCGACCTTCTCGGCAAGCTCCTTGAGCGCGCCGGGGGTGAAGGGGGAGCGGAATCCGGCTTCGGGCAGCAGATCGGTCTAGAGCTTTTCACCGCCCTGCTTCGACAGGCGGATGTAGCGCGCGAAGGCGTCGTCATAATCCTCCTGAGAGGCGAGCAGGAAGTCGAACGCTGCGGTCTGGGCGAGGCAGTAATCTATGTAGTAGAACGGGCTTTCGTAGATGTGCATCTGATACTGCCAGCGGGTTCCCTCCTCAAGGTAGGTCATGCCGTCCATGGAGATGTGCGGGCGGTACTGATGCTCAAGCTCCAGCCACGCGGCCTTGCGCTCGGCGGGGGTCATGTCGGGGTTCTCGTAGACGATGTGCTGGAACGCGTCGACTATCGTGCCGTAGGGGATGAAGGACAGCGCATCGAGCGCGTGGGCGAAGCGATACTTTGCCGCGTCCTCACCGAAGAACTTGTCCATGTACGGCCACGCGAAGAACTCCATGCTCATCGAGTGGGTCTCGGCAGTCTCCATGCCGCCGCAGCCGATCTCAAGCGCGAAGCGGTTGTCGGCGATGAGGTAGGCGTTGAGCGCGTGTCCGGCCTCGTGGGTCATGACGTCCACGTCGCCGGCGGTGCCGTTGAAGTTCGCAAGGATGAAAGGCTGCTTGTACTTCGGGAACTCCGTGCAGTAGCCGCCGCCCCACTTGTTCTTGCGGGAATCGACGTCGAAGGCGTCGTTATCAATCATCATGTCGATGAATTTGCCGGTCTCCTCGCCCATGGCGTGGTACATCTCGCGCGCAGCAGCGAATATCTCGGCCTTGCCGCCAGCGGGAACGGGGTCGCCGCCGGGGATGATGACGTCGTTATCGTAGAGCTTGTAGTCGTCGATGCCGAGGCGCTTGGCGTTCTCGGTGCGCAGGCGGGAGACGACGGGGACGATGTCATTCAGCACGTTCTCGCGGAAAGTCTTGACCTTGTCCTGATCGTAGTCGATGCGCCCCATGCGGTGGTAGCCCAGCTCGACGTAGTTCTTGTAGCCCATCTTCTTGGCCATGCGGTCGCGGACGTGGACCATGCGGTCGTAGATGTCGTCCAGCTCAGCGCTGTGCTCCTTGAGCACCTTGCCGAGGACTTCGTATGCCTCGCGGCGGGTCTCGCGGTCGTCGCTCTTGGCGTACTTCATCAGCATCGCGCGCGGCAGAGTCTCGCCGCGGAACTCGAACTCAAGCGAAGCCATGAGCTTGGAGTACTCGCTGACAAGCTTGTTCTCCTCGACCAGATCGTCGATTATCTCGGGAGACATGCTCTTGCGGCTGACCTCGAGGTGCTTGAACAGCACGGGGGACAGGCGCTCCTCCAGCTCGGCGCGGAACGGGGAATCGAGCAGTGTAGAGGCGTACTGAACCATGTAGTTCTCGGCCTCGGGGCCGATCTCGTCGTAATAATCCTTCTCCGCGACGTAGAACTCGTCAACGGTATTTATCGAATAGCGCATATAGGAGAGAGATTCGGCGGTTCTGTAATCGCAGAGGAGCTTGAGATAATCCTCGCGGGCGGCGAGGATCTCGTCCACGCTCTTTGCATTGCGGGTGCGGGCGAGCACGTCGTCCATGACGGCCTTGATCTCTTCAATAGTTACGCGCTTATAGGGAAGCTCGGAAACCTTCATGTGAAAAACATCCTTTCGTGAGTATTAAAGGTATTTTACTACATGACAGCGCGTTTTTCAAGAGCCTATGCAGGGGGGACGGGGGCGTTGGTTTTCATGCCCTGCAATGCGCGGGATTATCTCTCCCTCAGTCGCTTGCGCGACAGCTCCCTCATCAGAGGGAGCCAAGGGGATGCCCGTTATTTTACGCCGCACCATCTTGGCGCCCCTTTTAGGGGAGCTGTCGGCGTAGCCGACTGAGGGGTTGCCGGTGGGGGGGTATTGCCATTAGGGAAAAGACAAGGCAATATACAGGCCTCCACTGTCATTCCGAGGAGCGAAGCGACGTGGGAATCCGTTCTCTTTGAGTCGGAAGTGCATTTTTGTGCGGTGCATAGGGGACGCGGATTGCGAAGCCCACCTGAGGTGTAAGTTCGCATTAGCCAAATCAAAGATTTGGATGCTCACTTAAGTTTGCGAACTGGTCTCGCAATGACAGGTTATTTTGGGCGGGTGCGTCGATTTTCACTTACATACAAGGCGCAAGAGACGGGACGGCACAGAGGCCGTCCCCCTACGGTTATATTTGGGCACGCTGCCCGTGCCGTCCCGCTTCTTTCCCTCACCCCAGCATACTTATCTGGCTCTTACGCTCGCCGAGGAGAATATTCGCGGGCGGGGTACCCTCGCCGCCGCTGAGGACGCTGTTCGAGACATAGACAAATCCCGTCTCCGTCTCCCGCACCGTGACCTCATGCGTGAACAGGCAGTCCGTCCCACCCCACTCGTACACGGCGTTGACGCGCATCGTGAGCGTTCCGTCGGAATTATTCCAGTAATCTACGATCTCCGGCTCCGGCCAATGCGGCGTTACGCTGTAATAATCGCGCTGGGTGCCGAGGAAATAGTACCCGCCGCGGGAGCTGCTGTAATCCGACCTCGCGCGCAGCGTATCGCCGCTTATATCGAGGTATCCCTCCATTACCCGCTCGAACTGCTCCGTCGGGACAAGGTGCATATAGCTGCCGGATATCGCCGCAAGTCCGGCGCTGGTTCCGGCGTTATTATAGGTCAGCGGCTCCGCGCCGTAATACATACTGTAAAATTTTGCGTACAGACTGTTGAAATCCAGTTCGCCCCAATTGCCGGTATTCCAGCTCGACGTGAACAGATTGTTCTCCGAATAGCCGACGGGCGTGAGATAGCGCTGGCAGAGCGCGCGGCGGTCGGCGTCATAGGTCTTGACGCGCACCATGCTGTATTTGTTGGCGTTGGCGTTCGAGCTGCCGCCGCGGCTGTATATGAGCCAGCCGTTTTCGGTGTAGCGTATGCTCTCAAGGCCGTACTGTCCGGAGGAGTATATCTCCGGACGGGTCTTGTCGTCCCACTGCATCGACACGGTCACGACGCTCGCCGCGCCGCTCCGGTATATCAGCACTTCTTCGTGCACAAGCCCGTCCGGATGGACGACGAAATATCCGGCCTGCGCGTCGTTTCCGGCGCTGACGGCCTCGCCGAAAGCGGCGAGCGCCTCGGGATTCTGCATATTGCAGTTGCCGTAGTAATCAACAGCTGAGTAGCCCGCCGCGCCGAGCGCCGACACCATCGACGCCACCGTCTCGTCCGACAGCACGACGTTCTGCGCCTCGCCCTTGTCGGCGGCGGCATAGGCATCCGCGCAGCTGCTCATCGCCGTGACGGCGTCGTTCTGTATCGCCTTGATGCTGCCGTCGTCAAGCGCGGTGAAGGTCGGCGTCGGCTCAGCCGCCGCCGTCTCCTGCGGGACGGGCGTCACTGCGGTGTCCGGCGCGGGAGTCGCCTCCGCAGGCGCGGGGTCGAGCAGACCGAGGCCGTTTATCACCAGCGCCGCGATGACCAGCAGCATCGCAAATATTATAAGTACAAGCAGTATGTTTTTCTTCATTGTTCGCCTCCGTGGACGGTTATACAAAAATTTTACCACAACGGCGCGTTTTTTCAAGTTAATTATATGAACAGCCTCAGCCGGCCTCCGTTTTCCAGACACTTTTTGATTATTGCCCCACATTTTATCATTTACAAAAAATTTTAAATGTTATAAAATATGAAGTAATATTAGAAAGCAGGTGGCGCTATGCTGGAGAAGAGCTTTACCGAGGTCTACGACAAATTCAAGCTGCAATTTTACCGCAAGGTGTTTGAGCTGGTGCGCGAGCGTGACGGCTCGCTCTCGGCGATGGAGGCGTTTTCGCTTGAGGTCATCAAGATGCTTGACCACCCCACGATCGGCCAGTTCGCGGATTTTCTGAACATTTCGCAGTCGAACGCAACGTATAAGGTCAACAATCTCATCAAAAAGGGCTATCTTGAGCGTGAGAACTCCACGACCGACCGCCGCGAGTATCACCTGAAGCTCTCCGAGAAGTTCTATAATTACATGGCGCTTCTCAGCAGCTACGAGCAGCGCGTCATGGACAGGATAAAGGCGCGATTCCCTGAGGAGGATGTCAACAAGTTTGACGAGATGCTGCAGATAATCTCAACGGAGCTTATGCCCGAATTCGGGAAATAATATATTTGGAAGGAAGTATCTCATGGGTAAATCTAAGGGCGCTTCGGCCGGCGGGCTGAAGCTCAACTACAAAAGAACGTTCCTGATCGGCTTTGCGTTCTTCGGCATCCTGCTGCTCTGGCAGGTGTACGATTCCTGGTGCCCCACCTTTCTGACGGACATTTTCGCCCGCCGCATGTTCAACCTCTCCTCTGCGGAGCTGAAGGCCGGCGACCCGGCGAAGATCCTTGAGGTGCAGTGGATAGTCGGCATCATCATGGCCTGCGACAACCTCGCCGCGCTCATCCTGCTGCCCATCTTCGGCAACCTCTCCGACAAAACTCACACCCCCATCGGCAAGCGTATGCCCTACATTC
>OGDF01007109.1_pt1 | contig 10699 bp, 11 predicted proteins | sample 1570141 | NCBI WGS metagenome assembly OGDF01 (sample SAMEA4370581, study PRJEB24528) | human gut metagenome | reverse complement strand
TCATGAGAACAGCGATTTTTATATTTCACTGTCTCTCATAAAGGGAGCATACCATTCTGGTATAGGGTGCTTTTATATGGGTAGATTGAATATGCCTTGTCGATCAATAAATTGCATGATATAATGAGAAAAATTTACTGATTTTTCTCTAAATACATACTAGGAGTGTAACTATGATTGAATTCCTTAATGTGTCCAAAAACTATGGAGCGTTTACAGCGTTGGATGATGTGTCTTTTCGAATTCAACCAGGTGAGATTGTGGGTTTGGTTGGAGCCAATGGTGCCGGCAAAACCACCACAATGAAATTGCTTAATCGTTACTTAACCCCAGATGCAGGTACGATTTTCATGGATAATGCGGATATTTTTGCTGAGAAAAATGCTCTGCCGATGGCGTATATTCCAGATGCGCCGATTTATTATGAATTTTTGACAGTGAAGGAACATTTTCAATTTATTCGTGACATGTATCCCATGGGAGAATACGCAGTGGATGAATTGGTAAAACGATTTGGCCTCCAACAGTATTTGCAAAAAATGCCACATGCACTTTCAAAAGGAAATCAACAGAAGCTGATGATTGCCATGGCTTTGCTGCGAAACTTTTCTTATCTCATCGCTGATGAACCGTTTAATGGCTTGGACCCAAAGCATATGCATGTGTTGAAGGCAATTTTAATGGAGCTGCGTGCGCGAAACAAAGGCGTGCTTCTGTCGACGCACTTGCTGGATGTCATAGAAATGTTCTGTGACCGTTACATCATGTTGGATGGGGGGCATGTGATTGCCGGAGGAACAAAGGCGGAGATCCTGCGGCAGCACGGATTTGATGCCAGCTGTACCATTGAGGATTGTTATATCGCGCTGACGGATCGTGAAACAGGTGAATGAGACAATGAAGACGAAGACCTTGCTATTGATGATAAAGAATACGCTGCGCTATAAGTGCAGCACCGTAAAAAACTGGATCACTGCATATTTTTGCTGTGCACTAAGCATTGCTTTTCTCTTATTGAATGGGGAAGCGGTAGCGGCTTTTTGTCGTCAGTATCAAAACGGCATTGAAATCGGCATGGCATGTTTGATGTTTGTGATGCTGGTGACCAAACGTTATCCGTTGGTGTTGATGAATCCAGCCACTCTGCATTTTTTGCCAGATCGGCGCAGTGTGCTCGGCATTCTTCTACTTAAATTTTCTGCTTACGTGGTCGTGATGGCGGCAGTTGGCGTTGGTTGGGGCGTGATTATTGGCGATTATTGGTCAGGCGTGCATCTTTTTTCGATGCTCGCACTGTGGCTGCTGTTGACTTGGCAGCGTTATCATCACTCTGTGCCGGAATGGCTGCTGCTATTGGAAATGGCCGCAGCGGCAGCGTTATTTGCTTTTCATCTGTCGATGTTGGGAATCGTTTTCAACGGGGTGGTGCTGCTGGGGCAGCTGCGTAGATTGATGGCGCTGGACTGGGAGCGCTATATGAAAGATATGCGTAATTTGGATGTTCTGCAAAGTGCCGCAGCGCGCATGGATTGGAGCCGCGTGATGACGGTTGCAAACGAAATAGCGGTGAAGGATCATTATGCATTGGTTTATCCTCAGCGCTTGAACATGCATCCCCTGCTGAAAAAGAGCATGCTGGATGCGCTGCGTTTGCCAAAAGGATCATGGTCCATTTTAGCGATAGAAATTGGGGTAGCATTGGTGGCTTTGCTTACGCCAATTTTCGGTTCTTTTGGACCGATGGCCTTCATTGTTGTGTGGAATTTTGCTTTCAGCACGCTCACCACGCAAAATTTGGAATCCATGGTTAAAATGAAAAGGAAACATGATGCAGGATTGATCATTCCTTACGATAAGCATACATTGGCAAATTGCTATGCTCTATGGCCGATCGTTGAGATTGCTTTGCTGCAAATCGGACTTGCGCTGCTGACACCGATCATCATTTGGCCAGCCCTGCTTGCAGCCATTGCTTATGGTATCATTGTTTATGCGTGGCACCATCTTCATCTTAAACGTCCTCATTGGCAGCGTGCTATGAACCTTTGGGCTTCAATATTGTTTTATGCCATTTCGGGTGGTATGCTTCTTTTTGTATAAAAAAATCCTCCAGCGGCAAGCATCCACTGGAGGATTTTTCGTATCAATCAATCTTTTTTTCAAGCAGGACGAGTTCAACGCCGTCGATGCCGTTGAATTGGCAGGGAACGGTGGTGATTTCTTGGTAGCCTAGTTTGTTGTAGAGCGTGCGGGCTGGACGATTGCGGGCGTTGGTGTCCATGCGCAGGGCTTGGCAGCCGTTGGCTTTGGCGTACTGTTCGTAGAAGGCGACGAAGGCGCTGCCGAGGCCGTGGCTTTTGACGGCAGGATCGATGACCAGAGTGTGCAGGACCATGATGGCGTCGTCGGGCGCCTCAATGGTCCATGGTGCGCTGGCGTATTCTGCGCCTTGCAGGTGATTGATGATGGCAGCACCGACGATGCAGCCGTTGCTTTCTGCAAGGAAGAGGTCGTCACGTGAAAGTGCGGTTTCAGCGGTGGCGCGGGTTGGATAGATGTTGCGCACCCAGCCAATGGTGGTGCGCCCGGCTTCTTCTTCATCATGGGTGTGTTCATAAATGGCGGCGATGGCATCAAGATCGTCGTGCGTGGCTTTGCGGAAAAGTGGGGACATCTTGCTCACTCCTTTATAAAGAGGTTTGCTTTCATTATACGCGAAGAATATGGCACCCTTCAAATAAAACCGTAAAAATGTGATGATTTATTGAAATTGACCGATTGGCGCCGCTTGAACATTGAAGAATGGGTATAATGAAAACAATAACAGTTGTTGTTGACGATGGCTGTGAAAAGAGGTGGGCAGAATGTTTTCGATGTATCATATGCTATGGCTGCTGATCGCTGCTGCTTTGGTGGTTATTGTGTTGACGGTTCTGCTGCGTCGTCAGGTGCCCTTGCGAACGGTGTTGACGATGGCTTGTGTGGCTGCAGTTTTGTCGGAAGTGGTGAAGGTGTTCAACACGATTGACCTTGTGCCATCGCAAGATGGCAGCATGCTTTTTCCCTATTTAAAACCACAGGAACTGCCGCTGCATCTGTGTTCGATGCAGATTCTGCTGATTTTCTATGCGCGTTTTGCCAAAGAAGGACCACGCCGCACGGCGGTATTGGCGTTTATGTATCCGACGTGTTTTTTAGGCGGAATCGCGGCGCTGGCGATTCCTTCTATTTACTCTGCGAACATGGTGGCGCCGTCGCAATCGTTTACGCAGCCGTTGGCGTATCAATTCTTTTTGTATCACACCATGTTGGTTGCACTGGGGTTGTACATTGTTGCTTCGCGGCAGGTGGCGCTGCGCCCTCGACATTACTGGTCCACCATGGGCTTGTTGGGAACGCTGGCATTTGTGTCTCTTTATCTGAACAGCATGTTTGCCGGTGCCAATTATGAGAATGGCGCCTTGGTGAGCGTTGATTACACGCCGAATTTTATGTTTACCTACCAACCGCCGATTCCAATTGAGCTTACCATCATTGGACAATGGTATGTTTATTTGGCGGTGATGTGCCTGATTGCATGTGTATTGATTGGTTTCTGCTATGTGCCTGTATGGCTGCGTGACAAAAGAAAAAATGAGCATGAAAAAAACGACCGTCGCTAAAGACGGTCGTTTTTTTCACGCTCGCTGCCAAAGAAGCAGGTTGTTGTCAAAAAAGGCGTTGAGCTTGCCACTTTCTTTGAGCCAGACGAGGTAGTTGCGCACAGTGCTGCCGACGAGGGCATATTGTTCGAAGGTCATGGTGAGCCGATAATCACAGAAGAGCTGCTGCAGAATGCGCTCCATGTTCAGGGGCTCGATGCAGAGTTCAAGGATACGGTCGGCGATGGCGTGTACCTTGTCGATGTTGTACTGGGTCAGTTCACGGATATCGTTCGTCGCAGCAGCATGGGCTGGTACAAAGAGGGCCGCCTCCATGGTTTTGACCTGCTCGAGTGTTTCGAGGTAGGCGGCGACATCATAGATGTAGACAATCTGGTATTTATCCAGTGTTTCCTTGCTGGAAAGGCAGTCGGCAAGAAAGACCACGTCATCCGGGGTGCGGAAGCCGACCATGTCGAAGAAATGTCCTGGCAGCGGTATTATCTCAAAACCTGCAGGCAGTTGATCGGTGGTCAGTGGTTCGGCATCGCTTTCATGGGCGAGCAGAAATTTATGGCGCAGTTCTTTGCTGGGGAAGCCCCCGAACAGGAAGGCAGGTTCGAGAATAGGGTGGCGTGTGAAGGCGCATTCTATGCCAGGCGCATAAATGCGGCAGCCGGTTTGATTGTGCAGGTAATGGTTGCCGCCGATGTGGTCAGCGTTCGAGTGGGTGTTATAGATGGCATCCAACGTCCAGCCTTTGGCATCGAGAATCTGACGCACTTTGCGGCCAGCTTCTTTGTCGCCGCCGCTGTCGATGAGGCAGACATGCCCCTCGCCGAGATCCACCAGACCCATTTTGGAGGGACTTTGAATGGTGTAAGTGCTGGGGGCTACTTGGATCAATTCATACATGCGGTATCCTCCTTTTCAGTGTTTATCAGCGGGCTTAAATTCCCTTCGCAGAGTACGGCAAGATGATGCAGGGCGCGGGTGGCGATGATATAGAGCAGGCTAGCATCGGCGTCGTCGCGATAGGTGGTGGCGTCGGCGTCGCAAAGAATGACGGCATCAAATTCCAGCCCTTTGGTCAGGCTCACAGGCATCATCAGGGTGCCTTGCAAGGTGTCGTCATGACTGCGCAGCTGATGCACCGTGATGCGGTCTCGCAGAGCGCGGTGTAAACGCTGGCAGGCAGCTTCTGTTTTGGTGATGAGGCAGATGCTTTCATAGCCTTTTGCACGGCAGGCATCCACTTGTGCTTCGATTGCTTCACAGAGACTTGAGAAATTCTCACAGGCTTGGATGGTCACGGCTTCGCCGCTGCGATTGAAGGCATCGATGCGTGGGGCTTCGTTAAGAAACTGCAGACCAAAACGAAGAATTTCGCTGCTGCAGCGGAAACTTTTGGTCAATGTGTAGCGTACGGTGTTGTCGATGGCAAGGATTGACTGCACCTGGTCGTAAAAGTCCACATCTATACGGCGTGTCAGGCTCTGGTTCACATCGCCAAGAATGGTGGCTTTGGCGTTTGGAAAAAGCAGATGGAAGATGTTGTATTGCAGCGGATAATAATCCTGGGCTTCATCAATGATGATTTGACGGATGCTGCGATAAGCGCGGCTGCCATAGATTTTGAGATGAATGTAGAGAAGCAGAATGGCGTCGTCGTAACCGAGGCGTCCATTGTGCAAATCATTCAGGGTGCGGCGGCGAATGGCAGGCAGATCCTGCGCCAGTGCGTCATCAAGCAGGGTGCCTTGGAAATAGCTGTCATCTTCCCAGAAGCGGCGATAAAGCTCCAGCAGATTGAGCCGTGTGAATTGCTGCAGACGATCAGTGACAGCGGCGCGTTCGTTTTTGCGCAGGTGGCTGCCAAGGTGATCGAGCACACGGCTTTCGACTTGTTCGAGACGCGTGCCTAAGAGCAAGTCGCTGCGGTCGCGCACACGTGTTTTGAGTTCCTGCTTGCTGATAAGGAGACGACCACCATATCGAATGTCATGGTAATTGATAAAACGGGTTGGAATGTCTGCGACAAAGCGATCAAGAATTTTACGGAAGCCTTCTGAGGTTTTCAGCGTCATACAGCTGCGGATGAAGGCTTTCTGGCTGCTGCCAATGGCGCGTTCAAGGAAAGCGGCCTGAGATTCCATGTGATGGATGTCCAGGATGTCGTGCAGCAATTCATCAAAAGTCAATGTGCGCACGTTTTCTTCGCCCAGTTCTGGCAGCACACCGGCGATGTATTGGCTAAAGGTGCGGTTCGGTGAAAGAATGAGGATATCGCGGGAAGAGAGCGCGTTGGTCAGCCCTTCATACATGAGGAAGGCAGCGCGGTGCAGGGCAATGGCGGTTTTACCGCTGCCAGCCACGCCCTGGATCATCAAAAGATCGGCGTCGAGGTTGCGAATGACGAGGTCCTGATCGCGTTGGATCGTTTCAACGATGGCGCGCATTTGCGGCGAGGTGTTCTGTGAGAGCAGCTGCTTGAGAATGCCATCGTTGACGGTCATGTCTGTGTCAAAAAAATACGCCAGCTTGCTGTCCTTGATCTCGTATTGGCGTTTCAGCATCACATCGCCATCAATGCGGCCGACTGGTGCCATATAATAAGCAGGCCCAGTGAGAAAACGGTAGAATACACTGGCGATTGGTGACCGCCAGTCGTAAACCAGGCTTTCTGCAGTGTCTTCTTCAAGCAGCGCTGCACGGCCGATGTAAATAGGTTCTGACTGTTTGTCGCCGTTGAAGAGAAAGTCGATACGGCCAAAATAAGGAGAGGGGCGCATGGCTTCCAGGCGGCTGATTTTTTTTGCGAGGTTGTCCTGGGTGACAGCCATATTGGTCAGTGTCACCATGCTCTGATTCAGCTCAATCAGCGATTCAAAGCCGTCTGCACTTGAGAGACTGCCGCCGCTGCGGGCGCCGTCTTCAAACACATCGCGCTGTACGGCGACCATTTCCGATTCACGGCGGGCAATTTGGTCACGTGATTGTGTCAGCTGTGTGTCGATTTCATCGATTACATGGGCGAGCCGTTCTTCTTCCAGTTGTTGTTCTTGATGCTCCATCATGATGCCTCCAATTCATTGTCTATGGGAATGCTTTATTCGAGCCAGTGTAGCACATTTATTCATGCGGAACCAGTCTTGTTCGCAGAAAACAAAACGTGGTATCATAAATAGGTAGAGAAGCACTCAGCGTCGTCTGAGTGCTTTTTGTTTTATAGTGCGGTTCCTTTTTTAGGAACGAAAAAGTGGTTCATGTCTACGCCTTCGTGTGAAAGTAAGGCGATTTTTTTGTCAATGCCGCCGCCATAGCCGGTAAGGCTGCCATTGGTACCAACCACGCGATGGCAGGGAATGATGATGCTGATGGGATTGTGTCCTACGGCGCCGCCAACAGCTTGTGCAGACATGCGTGTCGAACCGCGCATTCGGGCAATCTCCTTGGCAATGGCGCCGTAAGTGGTTGTTTTGCCATAGGGGATGGTGAGCAAAAGCTGCCATACTGTCAGCTGAAAGGTACTGCCCTGAGGATGAAGCGGCGGGAAAGCGCTTGGCGCAGTGCCAGAAAAATATTGATCCAGCCAGTGACGGGTTTCGGCAAAGATGGGCAGATCTGTTTTTTCGTAAACGGTATCAGAAAAAATTGGCTGATAGCGTTGTCCTGGTAGGGCAAGGTGGGTCAACCCTTGATCATCAGCAGCAAGCAGCAGAGTCCCCAAAGGGGATGGATAATGGGTGATCGCGGTCATGATGCTGTCTCCTTTGTGATGTATTTCCTAAAACTATGATAGCATAAGAAGAGGATGCTGGGATAGGCGTCAATTCAGCGTTTTTTCTTTCAAAAGAAAATGATGCATAGGCAAAAGCAATGAATCTTTTTATGAAAAAACAGTGACAAAATATGTCAGTGTTTAGTATAATATACCAGACAACAAGAGTTTGTTTTTTATCACACCCTACCCCCTAAAATTCAAGGAGGCATCTATGAAAAAAATCAAATCCGCTATTGTTATCGTTCTTGTTATCGCCGGTTTGGGCGCAGGAGTTTGGGGTGATCGCCAGCTCGATGCGCGTTACAGCGATAATGGGACAACCATTCAAAATGTTACTGAAACAACCGTCGAATGATCTGTTCACCTTTGTTTTGCAGATATAGACTAAAAAGAACCGTTTGCGACAAACGGTTCTTTTTTTCATCTTCCGTTGTATTTTCTCCAGTAAAAGATGTAGGAGAGCAAGCCAGGAATGCCGATCCAACAAACCATCGCTGCCAATGTGATGTGTTCAAAGTTTTCCAGCGTTAAGGCAGCGGCAATGTAAAGCAATGCGACAGGCAGAGAGATCCAGCCGAGCAGACGGTGGGCAAGATTCCATGTATCTTCATCGCGAATGGTCCATGGCAAACGCAGGCCGATGTAGCGCTGAAATGGCAGGCGTGGTGCAGACAGCCCGCTGAACACCATAATGACGACGATAAATCCCATGGCAAACAGCCGTTCGCCGCGTTCTGATGAAAATGAGAGCGCTCCAGTTTGGGATAAGAGCGCAACCATAAAGGCCGCCGCCAGAAATAAAATATTGACGATGAGGGTGCCGCGTAAGGTGTGCAGCCGATCGGTTGGCACTGTGGAATGGGTCAGGAGTGCCAGATTGCGATAAAGCACGACGACCGCTGCGATGATGCAGCCGAAGCAGAGCACCAGCGAGAGCAGCGCGTCTTTGACGATCAGCATGACAAGCAACGCTGCGAAGCAGCAAAAGAGGAGGAGATTGCGTGTGCGTCCGGCTTCTTCATCAAGCGCCGATTGACGGCTGCGTTTTGCCAGTTCGGCATTGACGCGCTCTAATTCTTCTGCCAATGAGCGTGTATGGGTGTCTGTGTCGTGGATATCCAGAAGCGCACTAACTGATACATTGAAGAGTGCGGCCATTTGAATGAGCTGTTCAGCATCAGGCACTGACAAGCCTTTTTCCCATTTAGAAATGGTCTGGCGCACCACATGCAGCTGCATCGCCAATTCTTCTTGGCTCCAGTTTTGCTGCTTGCGATATTTTTTGATGTTTTCATTGAGCATGATTGGTCACATCCTTATGATGAGTGGTGTCCCGGAACTGCTTTCAGTATAGGATGTATCGCGGCAAATCACAAGCAACGGAGATTAACAAAAGTTCGAAAAGCCTGCGGTAAAGGGCTTTTGGCAAAAAAATTGCCGAACGCTCACAGCGTTCGGCAGGTTGTGTAAGATTTATTTGGTGGCATGGCTTGCTTTGTGCAGAGGCTGAGCCGTCGCGAAAACAAAATGACGGTCCATTCACTTGCCAATCACGCCAATGGTTTTGCCCATGGTTAATGCAGCAAGCACAGTACCAATGCCCAGGCCGGTGATGTGACCCAAAAAGAAGAAGGTCAGGGCAGCTGTGGCGCAGAGGCAGAGCGCATCAAATGAGATCTTGACTTTTGGATAGCTGATGCCAGTGATATCGGAAAATTCTCGTGGAAACAAATCCGTTGGAATAATCGGCAGACCGCAGCGGTTGGAGAGGGCGATGCCAATGCAGATCAGCACATAGCTGATGACAAAATAGAGCACGCACCATCCCAGTGTGGTAGGGAGAACATTGATCCAATATTCGTTCAGGTCCAAAAGTTCGCTAAAAGCAAAGCCAACAATAAAACTGCACAAATAGGATAAAACGAAATGACGCCGCATGACCATTAAATAAAAGACCAGCGCTGCCTGGAAGAGATAGGTCCAAGTGCCAAGGGAGAAAAATGGCAGCGCCTTCGAAAAGGCATACGGTACACTGGAAATGGCGGAAATACCCGCTCCGGAATACAGCATCAGCACCACGCTGAACGAATTGATGATGACGGCGATCACCAGTGCCAATTCGCCGCGAAACAATGGGCGGTGCTGAGCAAATGTATTATGCTTCACAACAAGAGCCTCCAAACATATTAAAACTAAGATTAATTGCATAGATTATTGTAGTCGTGATTGATTCAAAAGTAAAATGCATGGTTTTCATAAAATTATAGATGCAATCTATATACTGTGTTATAATATAATTATTAAGGAGGTGGTTGTCATGAACTTGGATCATTTGCGTTATTTTGTCAAATTGGCGGAAGTGGGCCACTATACGAAAGCTGCGGGGCAGTTATGCATTGCTCAGCCAAGCCTGAGTCATGCTATGCGAACCTTGGAAACTGAGCTTGGGGTACCATTGTTTGAACGCTCTGGTCGGAACACGGTGCTTACACGTTATGGCAGAGAATTCCTTCACTGTGCACAGCGTACACTGGCAACATTGGATCAGGGTGTTGGTTCTCTGCAGCACAGCGCCCAAGGCGAAGGTCTGATTCGCTTAGGATTTGTGCGAGCATTGGGAACCGTGTTCATCCCCAAGCTGGCGGCACAATTTTTAGCGGCTCATCCGGATAAAGACATTCGTTTTGAATTTCATGCTGATCGCACGCCAGAATTGCTCGACGGGCTGATGGAACAGCGGTATGATCTGGTGTTTTGCTCGCACCCATCGCCGGAACGTCATCTTACAGCTGTGCCGGTCACCAGCCAGGAACTGGTGTTGATTGTACCCAGCGACCATCCACTTGCTGCCAGAGAAAGTGTTGATTTGGCAGAGACACTGAACGATCCACAGATTTGTTTTTCTTCGGGTTCTGGCTTGCGGGAAGTGATTGACGAACTCTTTCTTGCTAGTGGCGGAAAACCGCCTATCGCTTATGAAACAGAAGAAGATCAGGTGATTGCAGGACTGGTGGCGCAAGGGTTTGGTATTGCTGTTGTGCCGTACATGGATTTATTGCTCAAGCTGGATCTTGCTATTTTACGGATCAGTGCGCCGCCTTACAAACGGGAATTTTTTGCAGTGCACAACGATGCGCTCTTTTTACCGCCAGTGGTGCGCAATTTCCGTCAATTTGTCATTGATCACAGTACCCTTACAGAATAAAAGATGCGCCGAACTGTAGTGCCCCCAATAATTTGGACATCCGAATTATTGGGGGTATTTCTATTGTCA
>OGDF01007105.1_pt1 | contig 10707 bp, 10 predicted proteins | sample 1570141 | NCBI WGS metagenome assembly OGDF01 (sample SAMEA4370581, study PRJEB24528) | human gut metagenome | reverse complement strand
CCTACGACAAGTCCTGCACCATCCTTGGCGGATTTGGTGACATGGAGCGCGTCATTCGTGATACCGGCGTCCAGCATGTCATCATCGCCGCCCCCGGCATCCCGCAGACACAGCTCTCTTCCCTCATCTACCAGGCGCAGACCCTCGTGAGGAATGTAGGCGTCGTGCCGAACCTCGTCGCTGTCCCCATGTCCAACGTGACTGCAGAATCCTTCTTCGATGCGAAAATCATGGTCCTTCATATCCGGAATAACCTGGCCAGCCCCTGGAACCAGCTGCTGAAACGAATCTTCGATATCGTGGCCACCATCTGCGGCGGCATCCTTATATCGCCCATCCTTCTGGCCATTGCCATCTGGGTCTATCACGACTCCCCGGGCCCCGTCATTTTCAAGCATCGGAGGGTAGGGAAAAACGGAAAAGAATTCAACTGCTACAAATTCCGCTCCATGTGCGTAAACTCGAAAGAAGTGCTGGAGCACCTCCTGGCTACCGACCCGGCGGCTAAAGCGGAATGGGATAAAGAATTCAAACTGAAAGACGATCCCCGCATCACAAAGAGCGGCGCCTTCCTTAGAAAGACCAGCCTCGACGAACTTCCCCAGCTCTGGAACGTGCTGAAAGGGGAAATGAGCCTCGTGGGCCCCCGGCCTATTGTGCAGGCGGAAGTCAAACGATACGACAAATACATTAAAGAATACTACTCCGTCCTTCCCGGTATCACCGGCATGTGGCAGACCAGCGGGAGAAGCGATATAGACTATCCCGAAAGAGTCCAGATGGACAGCTGGTACGTCCACAACTGGAGCGTCTGGCTGGATCTCGTACTCCTCTGGCGCACCATTGCGGTTGTTCTCAGCCATAAAGGGGCGTACTAGAACGCTGTAAGATATGAACTAAGCATCAGATAATCAGAGTAACAAATCTTATGATTAATCATACAAAGGAGTCATATAATGAAAGTTATTGTTTTAGCAGGGGGAAGCGGTACTCGACTGTTTCCGCTTTCGAGATCTTGCTTTCCCAAACAGTTTCTCCATATCGCAGGACATAAGTCTTTACTACAGCAGACGGTGGAAAGATTTGAGGGAATAGTATCATATGATGATTTTATCATCGTAACGAATGATAAGTATAAATTCCATGTAGAATCTGAAATGCATGAAATAGGGGCAGATAATGCTCATATTATTTGTGAGCCTGTAGGACGAAATACGGCACCTGCTATTGCGTTGGCAATGAGCTACAGCAGAGATAAATTAAATTCTGCTGATGATGAGATCTTTTTTGTGACGCCTTCTGACCATTTGATTCATCCTGATGACAAATTCAAAGATTTAGTAAGGCAGGCCATTAAAATGGCATCTACTGAGAGGATAGTTACCATAGGTATTAAACCTACACGTCCAGAGACAGGATATGGTTACATTCATGCGGGCAATCCGGATGGTGCTGGGTATATCGTAGAAAGTTTTAAAGAGAAGCCTGATTATGACACAGTAGAGAAGTACCTGCAGGCTGGGGGCTATTTCTGGAATGGAGGAATGTTTATTTTTTCCATGTCCTGTATGAAAAGGGAAATCGAGAAATATGCACCTGATATTCTTCAATTGGCAGATGCAAGTTTTGAAGAGACGGAATCTTCATTTGCAGATATGCCGGATATTTCAATTGACTATGCTATTGCTGAAAAATCAGATAAAATGTATATACTTCCTATGAGTGATATATATTGGAATGATATTGGAAGTTTTGACTCTATTTCTGATGTTCTCTCTGATAGTAATGGAGATGCTCTGGTAGGGGATGTTTTATCTGAAAATTGCCGAAATACTATGATTTTGGGTAGAAATAGGCTCATATGTGGCATTGGGCTCCAAGATCTGATGGTAGTTGATACACCAGATGTTCTCCTTGTAGCAAAAAAAGGAGAATCGCAGAAGGTTAAACGTCTTGTAGAAAAGTTAAAAGTTCAGGGGCGGAAAGAAATTTCTGAAAATGTGACAATGTATCGCCCGTGGGGAAGCTATACGATTTTGGCAGAAGGCCCTGGTTATAAGGTTAAACGAATTGAAATCAAACCGGGGGGAAAGCTTAGTCTTCAGTTGCATTATCACAGAAGTGAACACTGGACGGTGATTAGCGGAACCGGTAAATGCACACTTGGAGATAAGACTGTCATTTTCCGTGAGAATGAAAGCACCTATATTCCGATTGGGATTAAGCATAGATTAGAGAATCCAGGTAAAATTCCGTTGGCAATTATAGAAGTGCAGAACGGTAAATACTTAGGAGAAGATGATATTGTTCGCTTTGATGATATATATGGGAGAGCGAAGGAATAATGAGAATAGCCATAGTTTGTGACTGGCTTGTAACTTATGCCGGAGCTGAAAAAGTACTTGAACAAATGCTGAATGTATTTCCGAAGGCAGATTTGTTTGCGGTGGTAGATTTCATTCCGAAAGGTCAGAGAGACTTTATTAAAAATAAGGAAGTGACTACCACATTTATTCAGAACCTGCCGAAAGCGTAGGAAAAGTATAGAAATTATCTGCCATTTATGCCAATCGCCATTTAGCAGCTTAACTTATCCGGATATGACGTAGTGATTTCCAGCTCTCATTGTGTGGCTGAAGATGTTTTGACAGGGCCAGATCAAATTCATATTTCATATGTTCATTCCCCTATCCGATATGCATGGGATTTACAGCATCAGTATTTACGAGAAGCTGGGTTGACACATGGCTTGAAGAGCAAGATTGCTCATCTTATTATGCACTATATGCGGATTTGGGACCAGGTTGCAAAAAGTAGTTCATGATGTGCCCAAGCCCATGGCTCCGATAGCCGGAAAGCCATTTCTTTCCTATTTACTTGATCAATTGGATAGGCAGGGGTGTACTCATACTATTCTGGCAGTAGGGTATAAGAAAGAAATAATTCAAGACTTTTTCGGTTCTCATTATAAAGGCAATTCTTTATCCTATTCTGTAGAAGACGAACCACTTCTTACTGGTGGCGCACTAAAAAAAGCATTACGGCAGGTAACGGAAGATGTAGCAGTAGTGCTAAATGGAGATACATTTTTCAACGTAGATTTTTCCAAAATGATTGATTTTCATGACCATGCTCATTCTGATGCTACACTAGCAGTGAAAGAACTTCATGATTTTTCACGTTATGGGACAGTCCAATTTGATGATGATTACAGGATCACCCGGTTTGTAGAGAAAAAATCATGTGAGAAGGGATTTATCAACGGTGGGGTATATATATTGAATCGTAACCTTTTTGATGATATTTCTCGGGATAAATTTATGATGGAAAAAGACTTTCTGGAGAAGTATGTAGACTCGAAAGTGTTTAGTGCTTTCCTGTGTGATGGATATTTTATAGATATTGGAATCCGCAAAGATTATGCAAAGGCAAATGAGGAGTTCACCAAGCTGGTATGAGTAACAAGAAGCTGCTTTTTGTAACGGCAAGACTATTCTGGCCAACGGATAGTGGTCGAAAATTGAGCCTGTACTATTATTGCAAAGGTATTTGAGGATAAAGGATTTTCCATGGATATAACATTTATGAAAAAAGTTGTTGTTATTATACCGGTTTACCATCCGGATAAGAAATTCAATTCTCTACTCCGAATGCTAAAAAAGCAGGAAGATGTTCTTTTTGATGTTTATATTGTAAATTCTGGATCAGATAAAAAGCAGTATGAAAAAGACTTAGATGGCTTATCCTATACTATGGTGGATATCGATTCGAGTACTTTTAATCATGGTGGTACTAGGCGGAAGGCTGCGGAAACCTGCGAAAAATATTCTTTTCTTGTTTATATGACACAGGATGCTGTTTTGGCAGATAGACATTCACTTTTCAATCTTTTAAAAACTTTTAATGATAAAGAGGTTGGGTGTGCTTACGGGAGGCAATTACCAAATCCAGATGCAGGAATCATGGCAGCTCATGCTCGTCTTTTTAACTATCCTGTCAAAAGTCAGGTAAAGCAGCTATCTGATAAACAACAGCTGGGAATTAAAACGGTTTTTATCTCAGATACCTTTGCGGCTTATCGACGCAGTGCATTATTTGCGATAGGGAATTTTCCGGAACACGTAATTCTTAGTGAAGATACGTATGTAGCAGCGAAAATGGTATTAGCCGGATGGAAGGTAGCCTACCGTGCTGATGCGAAAGTCTACCATTCCCATAATTATACGATAATGCAGGAATTCCGGCGGTACTTTGATACAGGGGTCTTTCATGCTGAGGAACCGTGGATTCGAAAATCTTTTGGTGTTGCGGAAGGGGAAGGCAAACGCTTTGTTCTATCGGAGGCTCGTTATATTTTGTCTCATAAACCTTGGCTCATTATCTCAATGGTCACAAGAGATGGAATGAAGTTCCTTGGATACAGAATGGGAATTTCATATCGATCCCTGCCACGGGGATTCGTTAAGAAAGTTAGCATGATGAAGAGCTACTGGAAATAAAAAATCATAAGTAGACATCACAAGAGCAATTCAACTGGGAAGTTAGATATGTCCGAAAATGAAGCAATATTTTAGATAGGGTAAGGTGTGAAGAAGAATGAATAGTAAAAATCTACAGGGAAAATCTATTTTGGTGGTTGCTGGAGATTACCCCTATCCGCCTAATCATGGAATGGTTGTAGATATTTGGAATCGTATTTTAATACTTGAAAAGATTGGATTGAAAATAGACCTTATCTGTACAGTAAAAGGAAACACTGATAGTTTAGACAAGTCTGAAATTGTTAAGCATGTGAATCATTTCTGGATTGTAAACAGGAAAAATAGAGTTATTGATTTATTTTCCAAGGAAACAATCCAGGTTAAATCAAGAGTAGCTTTAAGCAGGCTTGTTATTAATCAACATTATGATTACCTGCTCTTAGAAGCTGATTATGTGGCTGAAATACTGAATAACAAGACCATTACTTATGATTATGCAATACTTAGGTCACATAATAATGAAGGTGTATACTATAAGAACTTAGGAGAGAGTACGCCTAATATTTTCAAAAAATTCTACTATTTTTCTGAAGCATTCAAATTCAATAAAACAGAGCCGGCTTTATTAAAAAAAGTCAAAAATGTGCTTTTTGTATCTATGGACGAAAAAAAGAGGTATGACAAGCAACTAAAAGGAATTAACACCTTATTTCTTCCACCAGTAATAAAGCTGGAAACAAAATTAAGGCAACTGAATAATAAGACAGTTTTATTTATTGGTTCCTTATATATCGATAACAATAGAGAAGGAATTCAATATTATATTAAAAATGTGCATCCGTACTTATCACAGCTGGATGGTTATAAATTCATATTAGCAGGAAATACTAAGCATCATAAGCTGCAATGGATTGACGATATTCTTCGAGCAAATAAGAATGTCATGTTTTATGATACGCCAGATGATTTAGAACCATTATATGCACAGGCTTCTGTATTTCTTAATCCTATGTTGCATGGTGCCGGAGTCAAATTGAAAACCGTAGAAGCAATTGTCAATGGGCTACCGGTTATTTGCTTCCCGACAGGCATTGAAGGTACTGGATTGCAGCAAGGCATTGGTAATCTCACGGCTCGGAATGCGGGGGAAATGCGCAGATATTTTGAAAAACTCTTAAATGGGACTAGCACGGAAAAGCAGGACATAGTGCGTAAGGGCCAGGAATTTATTACTAAGAATTATGATGCAGAACGCCTTTTATCTAATTTCTTATCTAGTTTGTAAATCAATGAGGTCCGCTTTTAATTGAAAACAGGAATTGTAATTTTAAACTATAATGATTACGAAACAACTTTGAAATGCTTACAACCGATTTTGGATTATGAAAACATTGATTATATTATTGTGGTAGATAACTGTTCTACTAATGATTCTTATGATCAGCTTGCTAAGCATCGTAATGACAGGTGGGTTCTTTTACGCTCCCCTAGTAATGGAGGGTACGCTAAAGGAAACAATATCGGCATTAATTATCTGCTTAAGAATTATAATGTGGATATTATTGGCATAGTAAATCCAGATATATATTTCTCTGATGAATTTGCTGGGAAAATAAAAAAACTTTTTACAAAATTTCCTGATTATGGAATCATAACAGGCGTTCAGCACGACATCTATGGAAATATAAGTAAGAGAGCTTTCTGGCGGGAGTTGGACTTTGGACAGGCAGTTATCTCTATGTTTTATTCTTTTTCAAAGATTCAAGAAATACTAAAAGGTAACTTTGTGGTAAATACATTGAAAGATAGGAAACCTTTAATTGAGGTTCCAACGGTTGAAGGCTGTTTATTCTTTGCAGATGCATCCAGTTGGATACAAATCCATGGTTTTGATGAAAATACATTCTTATTTATGGAGGAAGATATATTAACTAAGAAAATCCATAGGATTCATAAAAAGATAGGAGTATGTCCTTCTATTGAATTTACTCATGCGCATTCAACCAGCATCAACAAGGCAATATCTTATTTCAAGAAAATGGAAGTTATGTATGCTTCAAGAAAATATTTTATAAAAGAATATATAAGCAAAAACTTATTTATCAATCTTCTGTTTAATATATTAGTATATTTGTCTTGGGTAGAACAAATCATTCTAGTATATCCGTACTTGAAATTAAAAAAGTAAAGAATTTAGTCTATGGATAATAGAGGGCTATGTCTTTTGTAAGTGAAAATGTAAAGAAAGGAATATATTTTTATGAAAGGTATTATTCTCGCCGGAGGTTCCGGCACAAGGCTTTATCCATTAACCAGGGTGACATCGAAGCAGCTGCTTCCTATTTATGACAAACCCATGATTTTTTATCCTTTATCCACGCTGATGCTGGCGGGAATACGGGATATTCTGATTATTTCCACACCCCAGGATCTGCCGAATTTTGAGCGCCTTCTGGGAGATGGTTCCCGGTTTGGCGTTCATTTGTCCTACAAGGTGCAGCCCTCTCCGGATGGCCTGGCCCAGGCTTTTATCCTTGGGGAAGAGTTTATTGGCGGGGAATCCTGTGCCATGATTCTGGGAGACAATATTTTCTATGGCGCCGGTCTTACGAAGTATCTGAAAGAGGCGGCTGCCAACAAAGAGGGAGCCACGGTGTTTGGATATTATGTGGATGACCCGGAACGGTTCGGCGTCATCGACTTTGATGAGCAGGGAAGAGCAAAGTCCATCGAAGAAAAGCCGGCTCATCCAAAGTCCAACTATGCAGTTACCGGGCTTTATTTCTATGACAAGAATGTCTGCGAATATGCAAAGACTATCCGGCCGTCTGCCCGGGGAGAGCTGGAAATCACAGATCTGAATAAAATTTACCTGGAAAAAGGCAAGCTCAATGTAATCACCCTGGGCCGCGGGTATGCCTGGCTGGACACAGGGACCATGGACTCCCTGTATGACGCATCCGTTTTTGTCCGCTCCATTGAGACCAGGGCCGGTATCCATATCTCCATGCCGGAAGAGATCGCCTATGTGAACGGCTGGATCGACAAGGCGGCCCTCGCAGAGAGCGCAAAGCAGTATGGCAAGAGCCCGTATGGACAGTATCTCCTGAAGGTCGTGGAGGGGAAGATACGGATCGAGTAGGATAGATACACAATTATGCCGAATTAAGGAAACGCTGATTAAATCGCAGAGTTTGATTTCGCAAGCATTTTTATGCAACACTTCCTTATCATCTTCCTTAAATGGTTCGATATTCACGTCAGATTATTCCTCGCATGTATAAAAAACCAAGAGTAAAATCTGGAAACTATTTCATCCGTGTTTCCCTGGCTTTGCAGCACCATTTCTCATTTCCATAGAGGAGAGGGAGAGAAAGATCAGATGTTTTTCCATCGGGCACTTCCTCTTGTGCGAAATTGTAAGGGGCGGCCGTCGGATCAGTCATATGGAATAAAAGGAGTCATTGTTCAGATAAAAATAATAAAATGTAACATTTTGTTACTGTTTTATTGACCGGAACATGTCAAAGTGGTAATCTATTCGAAGGAGGTGCAAGAAAATGACCGAATGGATCAGGCTGAAAAGGGTAGACATCACAAACTTGCAGAATGTCGAATATGGGACGATCACCATTTCTTCCAAAGACGGGAAGAGCATACCTGAATGCAAAGCGAACGTACTGGGGATTTATGGGCAGAATGGTTCAGGGAAAACGACATTTGTCCATGCCATGAAGCTTTTGAAAATGATTCTACAAGGAGAGTCTCTGCGGAATGAAGCGCTGCCATATATCATGGAGGGGAAAACGGAAGCTGGGATGATGGCAGCTTTTCAGCTGCGTTGTGACGGGAGAATGTACTATGCTGAGTATACGGTGACGCTTCGTAAAGAGAAAACGGATGATATAGAGGGTGATCATAAAGGTGAAAATGAAAAGGGGCTGGGGGTGTACGTCAGCCGGGAAGAGTTGAAGATTTCTTTATTTGAAGGAGAAAAATGGGGGAGAAAGCATACGCTGTTCGCACAGGATCAGGATGTGGAAGTCCTTTTTTCTCCACAAAGTCTGATAAAGAAAATGACAGTGGATAAGAAGGAGAAACTGCTCGAGCTGCTGGTGGCGAAACGACTGGCTTGGAAGCAGTGCACTTCTTTTCTGTTCTCTCACGATGCATTCTCCTTGTTCTTTGATGAAGGCGGGGAGCTTGGGCGTGTTTGCAGGGCGCTTCGGACATATGGGCAGAAATATTTGTATGTGATCGATACGCGCGGCTGGGGTCCGATCAATATGAATGCGGGAATCCCCTTATATTTCCGTGTAGAAAATAAGACGCAGCATAGGCTGGATGCTGGCGTGGTTTTATTTTTACTGGATAAGCCAACGATTATGCCGAAAGAGCTGTATGAACCGCTAAAAAAAGTGATAGCGATGATGAATCCGGTATTAGGGGAGATGATACCTCACCTGCAGCTGGAGTTAAGGGATATGGGGGAACAGGTACTGCCGGATGGAAAAGAAGGTTTGGCGTTGGAGGCGATGTCTATTCGCAGTAAAAGTAAGGTGCCACTCCGGTATGAATCCGAGGGAATCAAGAAAATCGTTGCGATACTGAGTGTGTTTATTGCTGCGTATGCGGATTTTTCCATCACACTCGTGGTAGATGAACTGGATGCAGGAATTTTCGAGTATCTCTTGGGTGAGCTTCTGGCTATTTTTGAAAGCTCCGGTAAGGGGCAACTGATTTTTACCTCGCACAATCTGCGTCCGCTGGAGACACTATCGAAGGAATCCATCATTTTTACGACGGTGAATCCGAAAAATCGCTATGTTCGCTTGAAAAATATTAAGCCCAATAACAACCTTCGATCTGTTTATTATGGAGATATTCAATTGGGCGGGACACCGGAGCCTTTGTATGAGCGGACAAATAATATTGCCATTGAGTATGCGTTAAAACGGCTGACCAGACCCATTGCCAGAAAGGAGGGCGCATGCCAGCAAGACTAAAGGTATTACTTTTCTTGGTGGAAGGGATTACGGATAAGACATCTCTGGCTCTGGCGATGACGCGGCTCATTGGCAAGAATAACATCCAATTCGAAATCATGGATGGGGATGTGACAGCAGACTATCGGATCACTTCTTCTTCTATTGCAAGGGAAGTAGGAAACCAGGTGAGATATTTCGCGGGAAGGCAGCACTTTCAGGCGAAGGACTTCTATAAAGTGGTGCATATCATCGATTCAGACGCAGCTTTCATTCCTGACTCGCAGATTTTAGACATGGGGCGGAGTCCAGCGTTTTCTGGTTCTGATTGTCGTGTCTTTTATGATCCTGAGCAAGGCATCTGGACGAGAAATACGGAAGATATGATTCGAAGGAATCACTTGAAGCAGGCAAAGGTAGATAAACTTAGAAATCTTCCCCATGTCTACCGGTCTGTTCCCTATGAGATATATTATATGTCAATGAATTTGGAGCATGTCTTCTATGACCAGCCAAACGCTTCCCGAGAGGAAAAAGTAAAGTGGGCAGATGAAAAGCAAGCGGAGCTCATGAAGGATCCGCAAAGCCTTGTGCGATTTTTTGCTTCTCCCCTCATAGCCTTGGGCGGAACGGACTATCAAAAGAGCTGGGATTTTATAGAAACTGCGGATCACTCCTTGAAGCGCTGCAGCAATTTTAATATTTTTTTTGACAGAGCTGGGCAGGATGGTATTTTATGATGCTCTCATAGATGCAGTACCGCGTTTTCTAAGGTGCGGGAATAAGGCAGGGGGCATTTGCGCTGATTTCATAAATTTCTGGCATGGTTTGTAAAAGGAAATCTGAACGTAGTCACCTTGGGCCGCGGCTATGCATGGCTCGATACCGGCACGATGGACTCCCTCTACGAAGCCACCGAATTCGTCCGCTCCGTAGAAACCCGTGCCGGCATCCACATCTCCATGCCGGAAGAGATCGCCTATGTGAACGGCTGGATCGACAAGGCGGCCCTCGCAGAGAGCGCAAAGCAGTATGGCAAGAGCCCGTATGGACAGTATCTCCTGAAGGTCGTGGAGGGAAAGATACGGATCGAGTAGGGGGCTAAATAGCTCCAACTCCAGTAAATTCTGATACATTAAGCGTATAGTATCAGAATGCTATGCGACGCGCCTAAAATTTCAAAAGGCGTAAAATCTCATAGTGACTGCAAGTCTAACTAGACCTTGCATTAAATCGAAGAA
>OGDF01007100.1_pt1 | contig 10713 bp, 8 predicted proteins | sample 1570141 | NCBI WGS metagenome assembly OGDF01 (sample SAMEA4370581, study PRJEB24528) | human gut metagenome | reverse complement strand
TCTGGCCCGTGTCTCGGCATGGGTGAGGCTTAAATATGCTGCTATGAATCTCAAATTTATAGATAGCCAGAGGCACCCGTGTACTTCCGTGGGGCGGGGTTCTACCCCGCCCGCCGTTCACACCTTTTCGTAGGGGCGGACGACTCTGTCCGCCCTACGCGTCTGCACAATGCCTTGCGCTGTCATTGCGAGCCAGTGCGCACACTGGCGTGGCAATCCGTTTTTTATTTCATTTCTCCGGCGTTTTCGGTCTGCTGCGGCGCTTCCGCCGCCTTTTTTCGCTCCGCCAGCGCCATCAGCACCAGCGTCACCGCGACCACGCCCCACCGCAGCACCGCGAACCACCGTGCGGCGTTTGTGTACGCTGCGCTGATCGCCGGATCGCTGAAGATACCATTCTCCACATACGCCGCCAGCCGGGGCGTTACCACCAGCCAGCGGGGGATCTCGATCAGCAGCGATGCTGCCCAGCCCGCCAGCGCCCAGCGGAAGGCCACAGGCCCCAGCAGTTTTGCGCCATCACCGTGCCGCCGCAGGATGCACCGTGCCAGAAAATACAGCACCGCCAGCAGCACCAGCATTTCGTCCCAGACCACATGCTCGACGACGTAGTTGAACAGCGTGAAGCCGCTCAGGTCTTTTACCGTGGCCGCCACCCTGTCATACACCGATTGTGAGGGGAAGCACTTCCCCAGCACCATAAACCCCAGTGCCGCCGCCAGCAGACACAGTGCCGCCACGGCGTAGCCGATGCGCCAGCGTAGGCCATATCGCTGGGCTAGGTACTGTTCCACCTGCCGTCCGCCGGTGCTTTGCCGCACCGTCTCGCCCGCCAGAATGTCGTCTGCCGTCACGCCGTACAGCTCTGCCAGCGCCGGCAGAATGGCGATATCGGGGAATCCCCCACCGCTCTCCCATTTGCTGATGGCCTTGTTGGACACGCCCAGGCGGTCAGCCGCCTCCTGCTGGGTCATCCCTGCGTCCTTTCGCAGCGCCGCCAGATAGCCGCCTGTTTTCGTGGTATCCATGTGGTCACGCTCCTTTCAATGTGACGCCAGTATGCCGTAAGACCGCTCCAACTGTCCACCCCGCTGTTTCAGAAATCAGTCTGCGCAGCGTAGAGTCGCATAAAAAGTCCCGTTTTGCGGCGCAAAACGGGGCTTTCACGATTTGCCGCGGGCGCTTGCGCGGATCAGTATTTCCAGCTCCGTCCCGGCTCCATAAACTCCGCCACCCGCTTGCGATAGCTGTCCATGGCGGCGTCCTCAAAGGCCAGCGCGTCGGACACCGCGCCCATCTCCCGCAGCAGCCACTTGCACAGGGGCGGGTTCAAGATCAGCAGCGGCCCGATGAGATACGTGGCCATCAGTCCGCCCCGGCGGAAGCCCTCGCCGCTGTTTTCCTGACCGTCCCGGCCCACGCCCTTCACGGTGTCGAACAGCGCCTCGCCCATACCGTGGGAGTGGCCGAACAGGCTCTTGAAGCCCACAATGTCCATCTCCCCGAACTTGCCCACATAGTAGCTGTTGTGCCGCTGCATCATGTGGTACTCGGCGCGGGTGGGCAGCAGGCCCAGCCCCTCGATCCGGGGCGCGGCGTCGCTGTCGATGGCGTCGCCCAGAATGTCCAGTGCGTTGCCGGTGGCCAGAAACAGCTGTCCCGCGTCGATCCTCTCCGCGATAGCGTCCCGATAGGGCCGCAGGGCGTCCGCCGCCAGCTGTAAGCCCTGCTCCGTGGTGGAGCCCATGAACACCAGCGTCACGTCCCCGTCCAGAAAGGCGGGCCGGGACTTCAGGTCGGTCTCCACGATCTCCAGCTCCGGGCAGCACCGCTTCAGATAGTAGATGTTCTGCAAGTCACCGTAGAGGTTGCACACCTCCGGGAATAGAATTTCCGCTCTCATTGTGCCTGTCCTCCCTTCGCCAGCAGCTTTTCCTTCAGCTTCGCCTTCACCCGGAAGGCCAGCGGCGTGCCGTCCACGCCGTACAGGATATACACGTCGTCGCCGGGCGTCAAATACAGCTTGTCCAGCGCCTTGAACTCGTCGTCCTCCAGAAAGATCTTCTCCTCCGGAATGCCCGCCAGCAGCAGCCGCAGCTTATAGTCCCGGGCTCTCGGCCCGGCGCACACCAGCTGCACAATGTCGTCGTGGTTCAAAAATTCAAAGTCCGTGTCGTACATCCAACTGGGATTCTCCGACCAGTTTTTGGACACGCCCATGCAGTTCATCATCACCAGCAGCTCCTTGCGGCCCGGCTTGGACTGGATATAGTCAAAGTTCCGGCTGCATGCCAGCGCGTTCTTGTCCTTGGACATCTGCATGATGACGTTGACGCCGCCGATCCTCTCCTCGGATAGACGGCTCTCCAGAATTTTTGTCCCGGCGAACCGCTTCCGGATGGTCTCATGGCGCAGTCCCAGCTGGCGCAGTGCCGCGATGACCGCCATCATATTGTAAATGTTGAACAGGCTGTCGGTAATGAGGTCGTAGGGATAGGTTACCCCGTCCTTTTCCCGCACCTCCATGGTGCGCGCCTGCAAGTCCACCCGCTCCGCCAGATAGTCCGCCTCCGGGGAGTGGAAGCCGCAGCTTTCGCACACCGCGTGGCCAATGTGGTGATACCGCCGGTACTCATACCGCAGCTTGCCCGCACACTTGGGGCAGATGCGCATGTCGTTCAGCAGGTTCACGCAGTCCGTCACGTCTCCTGGCATCCGCCCAATGCCGAAATAGCACCGCTCGTTCCCCTCCGCCACGCCGCAGGAGATGAGGTCGTCGGCATTCAGGATCAGCTTGCTCTCTTTCGGCAAATTCCGGCTGAGAATGCCCGCAATGTACCCCGGATGGGCGTTGCGCATGATGGAATCCCGGAACAGATTGGTGATCAGGATATAGTTGGGCCGCACATAGGGATAGATCTTCGGCGCCGACCGCTCGTCGATCTCCAGCACTGCCATGTCGCAGTTCTTCACCCGGCCCAGCATGTCGCAGTTGCGGATGAAAGCCGTGGACACGCCGGAGGTGATGTTGCTGCCCGCCCGGTTGCTGAGGACGCGGTGGCCCTCCGCCTCCAGAATGTCCACCAGCATATTGCTGACGGTGGTCTTGCCGTTGGTGCCGGTGACGGCCACCATTAGGGGCGGCTTGCCCACATATTTCAAAAAGTCAGGGCACACCTTCACCGCCAGCGAGCCGGGGAAGTCCGTGCCGTTGTGATGGGTGATCTTCAGCGCCGGAATGGACAGCTTGCCCAGCCACAGCGCCAGCAAAAACCGCAGCTTACCCATTGTATCATTCCTCCATGGCGATGGCGCGGCAGGAGCAGCCATCAGAATTTTCAAATTTCAGCGGCAGCGTCACAAAGGTGAACCGCCGTCCGATCAAAGCGTCCAGCCCCGTCAGATTCTCCGTGTTGACGAAGTCCGCACCCAGCAGCGCGATGTGGTTGGGGAAGTCCACGCTGTCGCAGGGATCCAGCGAGATGGTATCCTCGCCCACGCCCTTCAAAGGCAGGGTGGCCAGATACGCCGCCGCGTCGGCTGTCAGACAGGGGAAGCCCTCGTAGTAATCGGGGCTGCCCCACTTTTTATCCCATCCGGTGCAGAACAGCACGAAGTCCACGCCGTCCAGATCATAGCTTTGCAGCAGGGGAAGGGAGATACTCTCCCGTTCCCGGCAGTCCACCACCACCGCTGTCCCGGCAAATTTTTCGCCCGGATAGCTGTCCAGCGCCGCGCCGTCCAACAGCATGTGGGCCGGCGCGTCCATGTGGGTGCCGGTGTGGGAGAACATGTGCAGCAGCGTCTCCTGATACCCCACCGCTTCGATGGTGCAGGCGGTGGTCAGCTTCGGCTGCTCCGTGCCGGGATACACCGGCATGTCGTTTTGTATGGTGTGGGTCAGATCGTATACCTTCATCACTTCACCCTCCTTATTTGCCCAGATAGATCATCAGCGCCGCCATATCGGCGGGGGATACGCCGGAGATACGCCCTGCCTGTCCCAGACTCCGGGGCCGGATGGCGCTGAGCTTTTCCCGCGCCTCCAACCGCAAGCCCTGAATGTGGCCGTAGTCCAAGTCCTCCGGCAGCAGCCGCTGCTCCAGCCGCTCGAACTCCGCCACCTGCTTCTGCTGCCGCTGGATGTAGCCCTCGTACTTCACGGTGATCTCCACCTGCTCCACCACGTCCGCCGCCAGTTCCTGTGGCGCGGGATCGAAAGGGCGCAGATCGTTATAGCTTACCTGCGGTCTCCGCAGCAGGTCGATAAGGCGGCACCCGTCGTTGACCGGCGTGGTGCCCCGCTCCGCCAGCAGAGCGTTCAGCGCCTCGCTGCCGGGAATGCCCGTGTGCTCCAGCCGCCTGATCTCCTGCGCCACAGCGGCGTATTTTGCTTCCACCGCCGCCAGACGCTCCTCGCTGACCAGGCCGATCCGGTGGCCGATGGCCGTCAGCCGCTGGTCGGCGTTGTCCTGCCGCAGCACCAGCCGGTACTCCGAGCGGCTGGTCATCATCCGGTACGGCTCCTCCGTACCCTTTGTCACCAGATCGTCGATGAGGGTGCCAATGTAGCTCTCGCTGCGTTTTAAGACCAACGGCTCACGGCCCAGCAGCGCCAGCGCCGCGTTGACGCCTGCCGCGAAGCCTTGCGCCGCCGCCTCCTCGTAGCCCGAGGAGCCGTTGAACTGCCCCGCGCCGTACAGTCCCGCCACCGCCTTCGTCTCCAGCGTGGGCTTCAGCGCCAGCGGGTCGATGCAGTCGTACTCGATGGCGTAGGCGGGCCGGGTCATCACCGCGTGCTCCAAGCCGGACACGGTGTGCAGCATCTGAATTTGAATTTCCTCCGGCAGGGAGGAGGAGAACCCCTGAATGTACAGCTCCTCCGTGTCCAGCCCCATGGGCTCGATGAACAGCTGGTGCCGGGGCTTGTCGGCAAACCGCACCACCTTCGTCTCGATAGACGGGCAGTACCGGGGGCCGATCCCCTCAATGACGCCGCTGTAAATGGGGCTGCGATCCAGATTCTCCCGGATGATCCGATGGGTTTCCTCGTTGGTGTAGGTGAGGTAGCATACCGCCCGGTTCTCCGGCGGTGTTTCCGTCTCGAAGCTGAAGGGCAGGGGAGAGGGGTCGCCCGTCTGAAGTTCCATTTTGCTGAAATCCACCGTCCGTGCGTTGACCCGCGGCGGCGTTCCGGTCTTGAACCGCCGCAGCGGCAGACCCAGCGCCAGCAGCCGCTCCGTCAGCGCCGTGGCGGCGTGCATGCCGTCGGGGCCGCTCTCCTCAATGCACTCGCCGATGATGGTGCGCCCGTGGAGATAGGTGCCCGAGCAGATCACGGCGGCCTTCACCTGAAACACCGCGCCTGTCCGCAGCACCACCTGTGCTACCCGGCCGTTCTCCGTCCGGATATCCACCACCTCGCCCTGCCGCACCGTCAGGTGGGACTGGCGCTCCAGCGTGTGCTTCATCACCTTCTGGTATTCCCGGCGGTCGGCCTGTGCCCGCAGGGACCATACGGCGGGGCCTTTGCCCCGGTTCAGCATCCGGTACTGGATGCAGGCCTTGTCTGCTGCCTTGGCCATTTCGCCGCCAAGGGCGTCCAGCTCCCGCACCAGATGACCCTTTCCCGTGCCGCCGATGGCCGGGTTGCAGGGCATGTTGCCCACCGCGTCCAGATTGATGGTAAAGCAAACCGTCTCCAGTCCCAGCCGTGCCGCCGCCAGCGCCGCCTCGATGCCGGCGTGTCCCGCGCCGATGACGGCAATATCAAATTGTCCCGCAATAAACTCTTTCATACGCGTCCCCCGCGTCAAACTAAAATTCAATCTTATATTATAATGTATCTCTCTCGAAAGTGCAAGAGGTACTGTGCAACATGCTAAAAACAAACAGAAGAAAACTGTGAAATATATCTAAATTGAAGCTTGCAAAATAAAACCCGAAAGCATATAATACAAGTGTAAAATGCGAATAGGAAAGGAGTGTGATATGTACGATGCTGAACAAGTTCATCACGGGTGATCTGGACGACATGATCTTCGCGGATTGCGATTGGCAGCCCAGCGAGCGGTAAGATCCCCCACTTACGAAGGAACCACGACACATCGGTGCCGTGGCGATTTGCTTTTTATGGAGGAATTTTCTCCGTTGAAAATACAATATCCGACAAAAACCGACCGTTTTCTACAGGAGGATCGGCCGGTTTTTGCTCTTTACGGCGGCGTGTTGTAAAGAGACAGTAAAAAACAGCCTCTTAACAATATTTTAACACCACATCAACAAAATTCTGTGATACAATACAGAGTAATTGCAGTGTCCGGCACGGGGAGGGCGATACATGAAAAAATGGAAGATCCCATGGCCAGGGCAATGGACAAAAAAGCGAAAGCTGTTTCACCACTCTTTACTGTATTCTGGCAAGGATTTCATCGTGTCCGCGGCGCTGTTCTTTTTGACGGTGCTGCTGTGCCTGCTGCTGCGGTCGGTCGACCCCCACAGCGACACCAGCTATGTGGCCGTCCTCTTCTTTCTGGACGTGTTCCTGACGGCGCTGCTGACGGACGGCTATCTTTTCAGTATCCTCATCGCCGTCACCGGCGTGCTGTGCGTGGACTATGTGTTCACCGAGCCCTACTGGGAGATCAGCTTCACGCTGGCGGGATTTCCGCTGACGTTTATCGTCATGATGTTCATTTCGGTGGTCACCGGCATGCTGACCAGCCGCGCCAAGCAGGTGGAAAGTCTTAAGCGCGAGGCGGAGCGGGAGCGTATCCACTCCAATCTGCTGCGGGCGGTGTCTCACGACATCCGCACGCCGCTGACCGGCATCGTGGGCGCCACCGACGTGCTGCTGGATCAGGAAAACGCCCTGACGCCGGAGCAGCGCCACCAGCTGCTCTCCTCCGCCAACGAGGATGCCCGCTGGCTGATCCGCATTGTGGAGAACCTGCTGTCCATCACCCGCATCGGCGCGCAGGGCGACGCCAAGGTGACCAAGACGCTGGCGGTGGCCGAGGAGGTCATCGAGGGCGCGGTGGCGAAGTTTACCAGCCGTGGCGGCAAGCTTCCGGTGCGTGTCCATCTGCCCCAGGAGGTGCTGCTGGTGCCCATGGACGAGCTGCTGATCGAGCAGGTGCTGCTGAACCTGCTGGAAAACGTCGCCATCCATGCCGAGGGCGCCACCGAGGTGGACGTGACCCTGGAGCGAAAGGGCGATGTGGCCCGTATCACCGTGGAGGACAACGGCGTGGGTATCGCCCACGATAAGCTGAACAATCTCTTTGACAGCTCCGCCCACCAGAGCCAGCAGGGCGACCGCAAGCGGAACATGGGCATTGGCCTTTCCGTGTGCAAGACCGTGGTGCAGGCTCACGACGGCATCATTTACGGCGAAAACGTCTCCCGCCACGGCGGGGCGCGGTTTGTGATCGAATTACCTATGGAGGAGGAAGACCATGAAGATTAAAGACAAAGTACTGATCGTAGACAGCTATGAAGATCAAGGATAAGGTTTTGATCGTGGAGGATGAGCAGAGCATCAGCAATTTCATCTCCATGATCCTGACAGCCAACGGCTATGATACCATCGTCGTCCGCAGCGGAGAGGAGGCGCTGACCATGATCTCCTCCCATTGCCCGGATCTGATCGTGCTGGATCTGGGTCTGCCGGATATGGACGGCATCGAAGTGCTGAAATCCGTCCGCAAATGGTCCAGCCTGCCGGTGGTGGTGGTCTCCGCCCGCCATCACGAGCATGACAAGGTAGAGGCGCTGGACTACGGCGCGGACGACTATATCTCCAAGCCCTTCGGCACCTCCGAGCTGCTGGCCCGCATCCGTACCGCCATCCGCCACACCCGCACTACCCTGTCCGATCCCCAGATCGCCCAGTCCGGCAAGTTCACCACCGGCGACCTGACCATTGATTACGACAAGCATCAGGTGCTGATGAACGGCGAGAATGCCAAGCTCACCGTCAACGAGTATAAGATCGTGGCCCTGCTGGGCAAGTACGCCGGAAAGGTGCTGACCTACGACTTCATCATCCGCGAGCTGTGGGGCCCCAAGGCCAAGACCGACAACCAGATCCTGCGCGTCAACATGGCCAACATCCGCCGCAAGATCGAAAAGGATCCCAGCCATCCCGAGTATCTCTTTACCGAGGTAGGCGTAGGTTACCGCATGCGTGAGGGCGATTGAGACCGAAAAATCTCCTTTCACGAAACTTACATATTTTGGATAAAAGACCTCCGCTTCCTGCGGAGGTCTTTTTGTGATTTCGTTCACAAATAACGGATTATTTATAAGGGAAGGATAAAGGAAAAATCCCGCTTCGCAAGGGCTGCGTTAAGAACAGCTCCGCCTTATTTACAGCCGCTTCCAGAAATAGTAAACTCACAGTACACCGTATTTTTCCCCGGACGGTAACTAAGTATTAAGGAGAGAAAACAATGGAAGAAAGAAAAGGCTTTGGATCCAATTTTGGATTCCTGATGGCTGCTGTCGGTTCGGCGGTCGGCCTGGGCAACATCTGGGGCTTCCCCAATAAGATGGGTGCATGCGGCGGCTTCACGTTCCTTCTGATCTACCTGGTCCTGGCTGTCTGCTGCGGCTTCATCGTCATGGTGGGCGAGCTGGCTCTGGGCCGTAAGACCGGTCACGGTGCTGTCGGCGCCTACAAGGTGCTCAGCAAGAAGTTCAGCTGGATGGGCTGGCTGGGCATCCTGTCCGCGTTCTTCATCCTGTTCTTCTACTGCGCGCTGGGCGGCTACTGCATCAAGTACACCGTCCTGAACGTGGGCGATCTGTTCAACGCTGGCTTCGGCTCTGCCGGCCGCACCGGTGCCGAGATCTTTACCGACTTCATGGCCAGCCCCACTGAAGCTATCATTTATGGCCTGATTTTCGTGGCTCTGACCATGATCATCGTTATGGGCGGTATCGGCGGCGGTATCGAGAAGGTCTGCTCCGTTGGTATGCCCGCTCTGTTTGTGGCCCTGCTGATCTGTATCATCCGCGCCTGCACCCTGCCCGATGCTGTGAACGGCCTGAAGTACATGTTCGTTCCCGGCTGGGCTGTTGCCAACGGTGTTATTGAAAAAGCACCTAGCTTCTTTGAAGTCCTTTCCACCGCCGGTGGTCAGATGTTCTTCTCCCTGTCTCTGGGCATGGGCGCCATGATCACCTACGGCTCCTATCTGGATAAGAAAGAGAATCTGGAAAAGAACGCCATCCTCATCATTGTCATGGATACCCTGGTGGCTCTGATGGCCGGTCTGTGCGTTATCCCCGGCCGTTTCGCTCTGGATCCCGAGGGCGCTCTGGGCGGCCCGTCCCTGCTGTTCGTCACCATGCAGAACGTGTTCCACAAGATGGACGCTGTCGGTCCTATCTTCGGCATCCTGTTCTATCTGCTGGTTGTGTTCGCTGCTATCTCTTCCTCCATCTCCCTGCTGGAGGTCGTTGTGGCCCACTTCGTCGACAAGGCTCGTGAGGCCGGTAAGGGCGACAAGCGTAAGACTTACACCCTGATCGCTGCTGTTGCCGTTGGTGTGGGCAGCATTCTGGTCTGCGCCGACTCTCTGGGCAACGCCGGTATCGCACCGTGGCAGCTGCTGGGTCTGGAAAGCTATTCCGGTTGGAATGACTGCTGGCTGGACTTCTGGGATATGCTGTCTGAGGGTATCATGATGCCTCTGGGCGCGCTGCTGATGTCCCTGATGATCGGCTGGGAGATCGGTCCCGAGGTGGTCAAGGAGGAGTGCGAAGCCACTCCCGGCCACAAGATGGGCTCCTACGGCTTCTTCAAGATCTGCGTCAAGGTCATCACCCCGCTGTGCATGCTCTTCATCCTGTACGGTCAGGTGGCCAGCTTCTTCGGCCTGTAAGAGGTTTGTCCTGAAAAGCTGATTTCCGGGACCGCCATCCCGCAGCTCTTCTTACTAAAAAATGTGACAAAAAGGAAACGTCCGCCAACGGCGGACGTTCCCTTTTACTTTGTTAGGAAAAAGCTTGGGAAATAGAAGCAAAAGCCGTGTGCCTGCGCACTTTTCAGTGTACACAAAGGCTTGCGTTTTCTTGTCAAGAGTAGTTTTTTTAACAATTTGATGTTTCCTGAAAAGAAATTTGTGCAAGTTGTTAACGATATCAGAGAAAAATGCACAAAAAATCGATGCAAATTCTGCTTAAAATTTATAAAATGAGCGTAACGACATGCAGAAAAAACGTTCACAAAATGTTAAAAACATAAAATCCCATGCAAAAATTTTATTAACATTGCTAATTGCGTTAGGAAATTGAATCCGTTATACTTTTTTTATCCCCAAAACGGAGGAAAAATCTTCCGGGGTGTGAGAGGTTCCGACAGCGTGGCGGCGCTACGGGATGTTTCCTGTCAATAGACAGGAGAAACACATTTTTTAGTAAGGAGAGAAAACAATGGAAGAAAGAAAAGGCTTTGGAACCAATTTTGGTTTCCTAATGGCTGCTGTCGGTTCGGCAGTCGGCCTGGGCAACATCTGGGGCTTCCCCAATAAGATGGGTGCGTCCGGCGGCTTCACGTTCCTTCTGATTTATCTGGTTCTGGCGGTTTGCTGCGGCTTCATCGTCATGGTGGGCGAGCTGGCGCTGGGTCGTAAGACCGGTCACGGTGCTGTCGGCGCTTACAAGGTGCTGAGCAAGAAGTTCAGCTGGATGGGCTGGCTGGGCATC
>OGDF01007099.1_pt1 | contig 10713 bp, 9 predicted proteins | sample 1570141 | NCBI WGS metagenome assembly OGDF01 (sample SAMEA4370581, study PRJEB24528) | human gut metagenome | reverse complement strand
GACCCGCTGGATATGATCGCCAGCGGCCCGGCGGTGCCGGACACCTCCACCTGCGGGCAGGCGATCGCCATTGCTGAGAAATACCACCTGCGCCTGTCGACCACGGCACAGGAGCTGCTGCGGCAGGAGACCCCCAAGGCTCTGACCAACGTGACCACCCGCATCACCGGCAGTGTGCGGGAGCTGTGCACGGCAGCCGCTGCGGCCTGCCGTGCGCTGGGGTATGAGCCGGTGCTTCTCACCGACCGGCTCTGCTGCGAGGCGCGGGAGGCGGGCAGCTTCCTTGGTTCGGTGGTCCGCACCCATGCGGGCGGAGGCCGGAAGCTGGCTTACATTGCAGGCGGCGAGACCGTGGTGCACCTGACCGGCAAGGGCCTGGGCGGGCGCAACCAGGAGCTGGCCCTTGCGGCGGCTCCTGCGCTGGCCGAGCTGAAACACTGCTGTGTGTTCTCGGTGGGCAGCGACGGCACCGACGGCCCCACCGATGCCGCCGGCGGTTATGTGGACGGCGAGACGGAAGCCGCCCTTCGCGCAGCCGGGCGGGACGTGTACCGCACCCTCGCCGACAACGACGCCTACCATGCTTTGCAGGCGGTGGGCGGGCTCATCCGCACAGGCGCTACCGGCACGAACGTCAACGACGTGGCCGTGGCGCTGGTGGAGTGAACACCGGGGTCACGCCTGGTTCCGCAGAGGCAGCTCCGGAAGAAGTGCCCGGTCTTTCGGCTTGCAGAGGATGTGATACTGCACCATCGTCTGAAAAAATAATCCGCACACCGTAAAAGAATAGAGACTTGATTCGCCGTTTCAGCTACGAAACGGCGAATTTTTTGTGAGAGAAAATACCCCCGGCACAAACAGAGCTCTGGGGTTGCTCTGTCTATGCCGGGGGGGATATCAGGCGGCTTTTGTCATTTCTGTTTGCGTTTTCTGCCGGAGACCAGCAGGCCGATGAGCAAAAGCAGCAGCAGCGGCACGGCCAGCAGCGGCGCAATGAGGATGGGCTCAATGCGGGTGGCGTCAGCTGCAACACGGATGCGCTTGAGGTTCTCCGGGGCGGTGACACGGTGGCCGCGCACCAGCAGCCGGTGGGTGTTGATGCCGTAGGGGGTGCAGGTCATCAGGGTGACGTAGTCCTTGCCGTCCACCACTTTCAGTTCGTCCACCTCGGTGGGCAGCACGATGGAGATCTTGTCCACCTCGTAGATCAGCTCCCGGTCCAGCACGGTGATGGTGAAGGTGTCGCCCACCTCCAGCCGGTCCAGATGGGTGAACAGCTTGGCGCTGGGCAGGCCGCGGTGTGCCGAGATCACCGCATGGGTGCTCTCGCCGCCCACCGGCAGACTGGTGCCTTCCAGATGGCCTGCCGCCACCTGCAGCACGGCGTCGCTGGTGCCGTGGTAGATGGGCAGCTCCACCCCGATGCGGGGAATGGTGATGTAGCCCATGATGCCGGTGCCGGTCACGTCCAGCGTGGTGCTGTAGGTGGAAAAGTGGTCGGCGTGGTACAGGGCATCCGGGTCGGCGGCGATCTCCTGATTGAAGACGTCGGCGGCATCAAAATAGGCCGTGTAGTCGGCGTCGGACAGGCCGTCCACCTGTTGGGCGTAGCTGTTCACAACCCTGGTCTGGTTGCGCTGGTTGATGTAATCGCTGATGGTAGGGTAGAGCATCACCGCAAGGCCCACAAAGAAAATGAGGACGAGCAGGATGGTGCCGGAGTGCTTTTTCATGGCAAGGCCCTCTGTGCTGTGAAAAAGGAGCGGAGGCGAGTTGGTCGCCCCCGCTCCGGGTGTTTTCAGGGATGGTTGCTTAGTTCTTGTGCTCCATGCGCTTCTTGGTGACCAGCAGCACGACTGCTGCCACCATCAGGCCGCCGCCGATGACATAGAACAGGGTGGTGCCCATGCCGCCGGTGCTGGGCAGCACAGTGCCAGCGTTGTTCTCGACCACAACGCCGCCGTCTTTATAGACATCGGCATCGAAGGTGGCATGAGCCTTGGAGCCCTCGGTCAGGTTTACGGTTTCGGGGGTTACCAGCTTGTTGTAACCGCCCGGAGCCTTGGTTTCGGTCAGGGTATAGGTTTTGCCTGCCAGACCGTAAATGTTGACCTTGCCGCCCTTGACGGTGATGGTAGTGGTTGCACCATCCTCGCCAGTCATAGCCACACGGTAGTTGCCGGCAGTATCCTTTACGAAAGAGAGCTTGGTTTCGCCATCGGCCAGCTCAAACTCAGCACCGTCCAGCAGCTTGTTGGTGGTGCCGTCCACCTTCACCAGGTCGAACTGGTAGGACTTGGTGGTGACCTTGCTGGGAACAGTGTTCTGATGATTGCCGTAGCTCAGCTTGACCTCGTTGGCGTTGCCATCGCCATCAATGACAGCATCCTTATTCAGGGTGGCATTGTAGGTCACAATGATAGTGGTACCCTTAGTGAGAGTGCTGACGTAGGTTTCAGGAAGCACCAGAGTGAAGCCGTTGGTGGTAGAGGTGAGTGTATAATCGGTGGTCACAGCATCATTGGCGGTAACCTTGAGGGAACTGTTGTTGAAGGTCAGGCCCTTGCTCATGGTATCGGTGACGGTGTACTTCTGAGCACCGTCAGCAACCTTGATCTCGACCTTATACTCCACAATATCACCGATCTTGGCGTTGTTTTCGCTGCCCCAATCACCGGCGCTTGTCTGAACTTCCTTCTTGATTTCAGGTTTTTCGTTCTTTTCCTTGATGGTGGCATCGGGATTGGTGGTATTCAGACCGCACAGAGCACCCAGAGAGCTGTCCACCAGGTAGTAGCCCAGGTCCAGGTTAGAGAAGGTAATGCTGCTGCCGTTGCCCTCCTGGGTACCAGCAGACTGGATGCCCTTTTGTTTTGCCCAGGCCAGAGCTGCCTTAGCAAATGCGGCAACAGTGGTGGAATCGTTTTCGTCAGCAGCCGTCCAAGTGGGGTGGTTCTGGCCGTCCAGGGTGATGTAGTTTCTACCGGCACCCGTCTTGAAGAAACCCTCCCAATCCGATTCTACGGTGTAGGAATAGGTATTGCTTTCAGCGTTGTAGCTGTCTAGCTTGAACATGCGGTAGATGGTGTAGGTCTCGTCCTTCACCGTGTTGCTGATGGTGATGGAACCTTTGGTGGCATTGGTCACTGCAAAAGCAGGCACGGCCATAGCCAGCACCAGCGCTGCTGCCAGCAGGGCAGCAAACAGTTTTTTGAACGTCTTTTTCATGAGGGGATGATTTGCTCCTTTCCAGATTGGGGAAATTTATGCACACAACATTGCTTCGGAGGCGGGACACATTCGCCCGCTCCGCAGGCACAAATCAGAATACCGCAAAGCGGTTCAGCGGCCAGATGCGCAGGAACACCCGCCCCACGACCTGGCTTTTTTCCACGCAGCCGATCACGCTGCTGCGGCTGTCGATGGACACCGAGCGGTGGTCGCCCAGCACAAAATACCGGTTCTCCGGCACCTGATAGGGGAACCGGATGTCACATTCGCCCAGTGCCAGCTCGTCCACATAAGGCTCGTCCAGCACAGTGCCGTTCACGGTCACATGGCCGTCCTCGTCCATGGAGATCACGTCACCGGGCTGGCCGATCACACGCTTGAGCAGGAGCTTGTTCTGCCAATAAAAGCCGCACAGGTCGCCGGTTTTCATGCTGTCGGACTTGACCAGCAGCAGAATGTCCCGGTCCTCCAGCGTGGGGTTCATGCTGTCGCCGGACACCTGCAGCACCGGCAGGAACAGGGTGGCCAGCAGCACGGCCACAGCGGCCACCACCACCAGCGCATAAATGGTGCTGCGCAGTACCCGTCCGTACCGGCTGCGGTAGGCCAGACGGTCGCGCTCGGCCTTTACCTCCTCTGTGGAGGGGATGGCCGTAAATTTGATCTCGGCTGATTTCATTTTACCTTGCCTTCTTCCGGCAGGATATCCGTGTCACAGCGGCTGCGCAGCAGCTCACGGGTGCTCTGCTCAAAAGCAGCCCGCCGTGCTGCGATCTCCTGTTCCGTTTTGGCCCGCAAGGCGGCACAGTCGGCCTCTGTCTGGGCACGCTTGTGCTCTGCTGCCTCGGTCAGGGCGTCACATTCCCGCTTGGTCTGTGCCTTCAGCTGTTCCGCCTCGGCCTGGGCCTGTGCCAGGATCTGGTCTGCTTCGGCCTTTGCCTGCGCCTGCAGGGCGTCCCGGTCGACCGACCGCACCGAAGCCAGATAGTCATCGGCGGCTGCCTGCGCAGCCTCAAACACATGGTTCAGTTCCAGAGCGGCCTGTGCAATGGACCCGGCACTGTCCAGATGGATCTGCCGCTGTTCCAGTTTGGCGGTCAGATCTGCATTTTCGGCTTTGAGCTGATCTTCGCTCTGCTTGAGCGCAAAGATGATCTCGACCAGTTCAGTGCGGCGCATATGCCGCAGTTCACGGTCTGCCATAACGGCACCTCCGTATCAAAAGCGTTGCAGGGCCGGTACGGACCCTGCTGCGCGAAAAAGCGATTTTCGTACAGAAATTCGTCGAAACTCCGAACATCCATACATACAGCATTCTACCAGACGAAATGCAACAAAACCATAACAAAAATGACGTTGCAGTTGGTTTTCAAAAAATATTTTTTGAAAATCGCGCACAAAATTCCTCAGGCTGCGCAAAAAGAGCACCCTGTGCGGAAAACAGGGTGCTCTTTTTGCGGCAGAATGTTTACTTCTTGATGAAACCGCCCAGCAGATTGTTCAGCTCAACGATGGACTTGTAGATCACATTGATGTTGTTGATAATGGAGCTTGCACCGGAGAAGATGCGGGCCAGCTGGTTAAAGACCTGACCCACGTTCAGGAATGCCTTGTAAGCGTCGCTGTCGGCAATGGTGGCACCGCCGTCCAGATAGGTCATCTCGTTTTCGTCGATCACGGCATAGCAGGCGGGCAGTTTCATTTCGGTCATCATAATGGGAATTCCTTTCTTTCGTAAAATCAGTGCATGTTTTTCCAAAATGTAAAAATCAGACGGCGGCCACGACCACCAGCGTGACCAGAATGCCGGCCACCAGCAGGGTGCCCAGATGCTTCTGCAGGGCAGGACCGCCGGTCACGGGCAGGGTAGGGGTCGTGGGACTGGTGGAGCTGGACTTTGCGGTCCACTGGGCGTAGATGGTGGTGTCACCGGTGAACACGGTAGCGGTGGTGATCCGGCTGCCGCCCACCGGCTCGGTGTACCAGCCGTTGAAGGTGTAGCCGTCCATCGTGGGAGACTCCGGCAGGGTGGTCAGTTTGCCGTCCAGATTGGTGGTGACCACCACGGTGGAGCTCACACCGCCGCAGGCGTCCAGACCGATGGTATAAAAGGCGTCCTCTTTATTTCCTGCGGCAAAGGCGGCAGGCACTGCCGCACACAGCAGGCTGAGCAGGACCAGACAGAGTGTCAATGCTCGGAAAATTTTTTTCATAAAATTCCTCACTTTCCCGGGAGTAACCGTGCCCCGCAGCGCTTGCGGTGCCTGCCCGGCGGGGGCGGCATTCCGGCACGGCCTTGAATGACTTCGCTTCCACAGCGTACCACAACCGCAACAGTTTGGCAAGGTTTTTCAGCGAATCCCCAAAAATTTTTCATGAAAGAAGATCTGCCTCCGCGCGGAAGAAAACATGCCGGTGCCTCTTGTGAAAATCCGGAAAATATGATATACTATTTTGCACGATGCGCCATCGCCAAGCGGTAAGGCAGGGGACTTTGACTCCCCCATCGTAGGTTCGACTCCTGCTGGCGCAACCAAACGCCCCGGAAGCTGGAAGGCTTCCGGGGCGTTTTTTGCTTATTCGAGATCCGGTCAGCGGCGGTGGATCTTCCGGGTGGGGCGGCGGTGGTTCCAGCGGTTGAGCAGCAGCCAAAGCCCGTAGATGGCGGCGCTGAGCACGCTCAGCACGATGACCACCTTCAGGTACAGACTGCCCAGAAATTCGCGGATCTTGGCCACGGTGAGCAGCAGGGCGTTCTGGTCCACATCCTGCCCGGCGATCAGGTTCACCACGCCAATGGTCTCGCCCGCCAGCTTCAGCTCCACGGTGCCCACCACGTCGCCCTGCCGGATGGGCGCACAGACATAGTCCGGCAGGTGGAAATACTTCTGGGTCACGCTGCCGTCGCCGGTGGAGGGCAGCAGGGTCATCATGCTGTCGGCCGGATACAGCTGCAGGGTGTCGGTGTCGGCGGAATACTTCACCGGGATCTCGGCCAGTGCCAGGTCGGTGTCCAGTGCGGCCTGGATGGAAAAGGTGTCGAACACCCAGTCGATCAGCCGTACCGTCTCATACAGGGCCGGGCGGCGGTTGGCGTAGCCGAAGGTGTCGCAGGTGTCGGGGCTTTGCATCACACAGAAGATATAGGTGGCACCGTCCTGATTGGCCCAGGAAACGTAACTCTGGTTTCCGCTGTCCTTCTTGTAGGCGGTCACGTCGCACATGCCGCCCTGCATGGCGCTGCGGTAGTAATTGCCGCCGCTGCTTTTGCTCAGGGCTGCATTCTGGCTGACCAGCACCGACGGAGACCGGTGCTTCTCCTTGGCCGGCATGGTAAAGGTGGGCACGCCGGAGATCTCCACAAAGGCGTCAAAGCTCATCAGGTAGCGCAGGATCAGGTACATGTCCACAGCGCATGTCACGTTGCCGCTGTCGATGCCGCAGGCGTCCGTCCAGGTGCTGTTCGTGGTGCCGATGCGCTGAGACAGGGCGTTCATCTGGCTCACCCAGCCGTCCAGATCCCCGCCCGACAGGGTATAGGCAAGGCCCATGGCGGCTTCGTTGGCGTTGCGGGTGACCATGGCGTACAGTGCTTCGCGGTAGGTGAAAGTCTCGTTGGAGCGCATGTCGGCGTTGCTGGTGTTGTGCACATAGTCCGAGATGGCAAACGGCATCTGGAAGGTGTTGTCCAGCTGGTCGGCATAGTTGGTCAGCACCAGTGCGATGGTCATATACTTGGTCAGGCCACCGGCGGAGACCTGTTTGGTGCTGTCCTTTTCGTAGACGATGATGTTGGTGTCGGTGTTCACGATGTAGGCGCTCTGGGCCTGCACCTGATAGACGGGGGAGGGGTCGAACATGGCACCTGCCGGCAGCACCAGGCAGCTGAGCAGGAGTGCAAACGACAGGATCAGTGCATAAATACGTTTCATGTGGACAATTCCTTCAAAAAGCGATAAACTATACGATGCAATGCGCACCGGCAGCGGTACGCAGAAAACACAAATGGAACAGCAGACGCTGTATACTTTATAATAACAGGTTTGCCGGGACGTGACAAGGGCTTTGCGGCTTTTGGCTGCGGTTTTGCACGCTCCGGCACAGGAGGACGGGAATGGTATATCTGACAGGCGACACCCACGGCGATCTGGACCGGTTCCGGCACGGGCGGCTGCGCTGGCTGGGCAAACGGGACATCGTGGTGGTGCTGGGCGATTTCGGCTTTGTGTGGGACGGCGGCGCAGAGGAACAGAAAAAGCTGGACTGGCTGCGAAAGCGGCCGTATACCCTGCTGTTTCTGGACGGTTCCCACGAAAATTACGACCTGCTGGCCCAATATCCGGAAACGGAGCGGTTCGGCGGCCGGGTGCAGAGCCTGGGCGGCAATGTCTACCATGTGTGCCGCGGCAGCGTGCTGGAGCTGGAGGGCAAAAAGTACCTGTGCTTCGGCGGGGCCGAAAGCCCGGATCGGGAGGAACGGGAGCCGGGCGTGAACTGGTGGAAGCAGGAGATGCCCTCCGATGAAGAATATGCGGCCTGCGAGCAGAACCTGGAAGCCTGCGGCTATCAGGTGGATTATGTGCTCACCCACGACGCGCCAAGCAGATTTCTGGATTTTACGGTGCTGGCCAGCGGCGAGACCAACCAGCTGCACCAGTTCCTAGACAAAATTCTGTTGAAGCTGACCTATGAAAAATGGTTCTTCGGCTGTTATCACCGGGATGTGCAGCTGTCCACCAAGAGTCGCTGCGTGTTCTGCGACGTGATCCCCATGGGGGACCGGCACGCAAAGCGGCTGGGCAAAAAATAACAGAACGGAGAGCTTCGGCTCTCCGTTCTGCGATTTCAGTTCATGGCACCGGCCTTGTCGAACATCTGCTGCACCTGCGCGGCCAGCAGGGCGTGCTCCGGGGCCTGCAGCAGCGGGTCCTCCGCCAGCATGGCCAGTGCTTCGCTCTGGGCGGCGTGGAGGGTGCGGGTGTCATTCATCAGGTCGGCAATTTGCAATGTGGGCAGGCCGTGCTGTCGGCTGCCGAAAAAGTCGCCGGGGCCGCGGGTCTCCAGGTCGTACTGGGCCACGGCAAAGCCATCGGTGGTGCTGCAGAGGAACTTCAGCCGCTTTTGCACCGCTTCGCCGGTATTGTCGCTGACCAGAAAGCACCAGCTCTCGGCGGCACCACGGCCCACCCGGCCGCGCAGCTGGTGCAGGGCGCTCAGGCCATAGCGCTCCGCGTTCTCGATGACCATGACGCTGGCGTTGGGCACGTCCACGCCCACCTCAATGACTGTGGTGGACACCAGTGCGTCCAGCCGCCCGGCCTTGAAATCCTCCATGACAGCGGCCTTCTCCTTGGGCTTGAGCTTGCCGTGCATCAACCCCACCCGGCGGTCGGGCAGCAGGGCCTTGGCAATGTCCTCGTAGTAGGTCTTGACCGCGTTCAACCCGCCGTCGGGGGTGTCCTCAATGGCGGGGCACACCAGATAGACCTGCCGCCCCTTGTCGATCTCCTGATCGAGGAAATGGTACAGGTCCCGCCGTTTTTTGCCGGTGATGCACCGGGTCTTGACCGGGGTACGGCCGGGGGGCAGCTCGTCCAGAATGGAGATGTCCAGGTCTCCGTAGAGGAGCAGCCCCAGGGTCCGGGGAATGGGGGTGGCGCTCATGACCAGCAGGTGCGGATTCACGGCCTTTTCGGCCAGCATGCCGCGCTGCCGCACGCCGAAGCGGTGCTGTTCGTCGATGACGGCCAGCCCCAGCCGGGCAAACTCCACCCCCTCGCTGAGGATGGCGTGGGTGCCTACGATCAGGTCTGCCTGGTCCTCCCGGATGGCGGCCAGCGTGGTGCGCTTTGCAGCGGCTTTCATGCCGCCGGTGAGCAGGGCCACCCGCATGCCAAAGGGGGCCAACATCCGGTTCAGACCCTCGGCGTGCTGTGCGGCCAGAATTTCAGTGGGGGCCAGCAGAGCAGCCTGATACCCGGCCCGGATGCAGGCCCAGATGGCGGCAGCCGCTACCAGCGTTTTGCCGCTGCCCACGTCACCCTGTAACAGGCGGTTCATGGAGTGCTCCCCGGCCATGTCGGCCAGGATCTCGTCCACGGCCCGGCGCTGAGCACCGGTGGGAGAGAAGGGCAGGCTGGCCCAGAAGGGTTCCGGGTCTGTGGGCTGCATGGGGGCACCGGTGGCGGCGGAGCCGCGGTTCTTCATGCGGCCGATGCCCAGCTGCAGCACCAGAAGCTCTTCATAGATGAGCCGCCGCCGGGCCGCAAAGGCTTCTTCTTCGGTGGCAGGGCGGTGGATGGCCCGCACGGCTTCGGCCTTGGAAGGCAGGCGGTATTTGCGGCGCATCTCCTCCGGCAGCGGGTCGGGCAGAAGCTCGGCATGGGGCAGCAGCTGCCGCACGCACTTGGCAATGGCACTGCTGGAAAGACCCTCGGTCTGGGGGTACACGGCCTCGAACGGGGCTGCCTGCACCTGTTCGGCAGTGCGCACCAGCGGGTTGACCATCTGACGCCGCAGCATCCCGCCGGTGACGATGCCCTGAAAATAGTATTCCTGCCCGATCTCCAGTTTCTGGGCGGCATAGGGGTTGTTGAACCAGGTGATCTCCAGCCCGGACACGTCATCCCCGGCGGTGACCCGCTCCATCCGCCGCCCGCCGGGCAGGATGCGCCCGCCGGGCTTGGCAAACACCTCTGCCTTGACCACGCATTCCGTGTCGGCAGGGGCTTCCGCAATGGAGTAGGGCTTCGTAAAGTCGATGTATTTACGGGGATAATGGCACAGAAGGTCGGCCAGCGTCACGATGCCCAGCTTCTCGAACCGCTCGGCGGTCTTGGGGCCTACCCCTTTCAGGTAGCGCACCGGCGTGTCCGGCGTGAGGGTGATGCGGTTTTCGGTGGGCATGGCGTGTCAGCTCCTTTCCTGGATGCAATATAGCCATTGTAACACGGAGCGGCAGCGGATGCAAATGGCCCAAAAAGGAAAAACCGGCAGGACCTTTGCCTTTGGGCAGGAACTGTGGTACACTCGGAAGAAAAAGAGGGGGAGAATATGTATGGAGATCCGTAAGGGGACCTTAAAGGACTTGGAGGCCATTGCAGCGGTGGAGGCGGCCTGCTTCCCGGCGGCAGAGGCGGCTACGGCAGAGGAGTTTGCCGGGCGGCTGCAGCAGTACGGCGATCATTTTTGGCTGCTGTGGGAGGGGGAAAGGCTGCTGGCCTTTGTGGACGGCTTTTGCACCGACTGGCCGGACCTGACCGATGAGATGTACGCCGACGCCTCCCTCCACCGGGAGAATGGTGCCTGGCAGATGATCTTTGGGGTAAACACCATCCCGGCCTGCCGCAGACAGGGGTACGCCGGGCAGCTGCTGCAGCAGGCCATTGCCGACGCCCGGGCCCAGGGCCGGAAGGGGCTGGTACTGACCTGCAAGGAGGCTCTGGTGCACTACTATGCAAAGTTCGGCTTTGTGAACGAGGG
>OGDF01007090.1_pt1 | contig 10725 bp, 11 predicted proteins | sample 1570141 | NCBI WGS metagenome assembly OGDF01 (sample SAMEA4370581, study PRJEB24528) | human gut metagenome | reverse complement strand
GCCGCGGATCTCCGCCTCATCCCGGACGCCGCCAAGGCTGATCCGGACATATTTTCTTCCGAGAGCCCTCGCGATGCTCTGGCCGATGCTGGTCTTACCCGTACCCGGCGCTCCCACAAAGAGCAGGACGGAACCGGACTGTTTCTTATTCAGAGCCATGACAGCCAGCTGCTGGATGATACGTTCCTTTACCTTGGAAAGGCCGTAATGATCCTCGTCCAGGATTTTCTCGGCCTCCTTCAGATCAATCGCGGCGGCGGGTTCCGGCTTCCAGGAAAGGGAGGTGACGAACTCCAGATAATCGTAGAGCATGCCGTACTCATGGCCGTCCTGTCCCTCCTGTTTCATACGGTTCAGGACTTTGTCCGCCTCTTTGCGCGCCTCCTCTCCCATGCCGGAGGCCTCTATTTTCTGCTCAAACCGGCGCACGTCGGAGACATTTTCCGGATGCATATCGTCGAGCTCCTGCTGCAGAAGCTCGATCTGTTTTTTCAGGGCTGCCTCGCGGTAAAGGCGCTCGTTGTTTTCCTTCTGGGCATTTTCTGCCTCCACACCCACGCGGTTGACCTCGATGGCCTCCCGGATGGCTTTTTCGATGAGCTCGCAGCGTTCCTTTCTGGAATCGGTCTCGATGATCCGGTATTTATCCTCCCAGGGGATATGGATGTAACCGGAGACCGCGCAGAGGGTCTCCTCCAGATTCTTCCAGTGCAGCACATAGTTTCGCGCCAGCACGCCCCACTGGAACTGGCTGATATAATTTAAAAGGACATTTTTTACCCGGTCGAAAATCGCTTTCTCCTCCTCGGGGGTGATATCCTCCGTGTCGGGCCGGATGCTCGCGTTGGCCAGAATGCCGTCCTCCGCCATCTCGAGATCGGATAGATCCACTCTCGCCACCGTGCGAATCCGGATATTGCCCTCATTGTCGACGGAATCCAGTTTTCCGGAGACACCAACGGGATAAAAATCCTCCGGCGTCAGGTCTTTCCTGTCTTTGTCCGTTCTCTGCATCAGGAAAAGGACATCGTCTCCGGCTTTGGCGTCCTGATTGCCCATCTGCTGAAAAATATCTTTCTTGAAATAAAACGTTACACCCGGAAGCAGCATCATATCATAAACCGGCATTGTAAACATCATTTGTCACTCCTCCTTCTTTTGTTAGCACTCATTTAAGTTGAGTGCTGATACTTATTTGTTGTATTGTATACCTACTTGACGAAAAATGCAAGCAAAAAAAGACAGGCTGGATTTTTGTGTTCCAGTCTGTCTTTCTCTTCGTTTTCTTTATGCGTTGATGACGTATTTGTTCAGGCGGCCAAAGGCTTCCTGCACTTTCGTAAGGGGCAGGGCCAGGTTGATGCGGATGCTGTACTCGCCATGGAAGGGTCTGCCATCCTGCCATGCCACACCGACATCCCAGCCGGCCTTGATCAGCTGATCCATACTTCTTCCGGTCTTTTGGCACCAGCCTTCAAAATCCACGAAAAGCATGTAGGTTCCCTGGGGACGGCTCACACGGACGCCCTCAAAGTGTTCTCTGATATAATTGCAGGCGAACTCCATGTTTCCGTCAATGACCTGACAGAGCTCGTCCACCCACTCATAGCCTTCCGGCCGGTAAGCACCGATAAGGGCATGCATGGAAAGAACGTTCATGGAATTGTACTCTGTTTTCTCAGCCTTGGAGATCAGGCGATCCCGGAGATATTGATTATAAACGATATGATAACTTCCCACCAGTCCGGCCAGGTTGAAGGTCTTGCTCGGCGCATAAAAAGCAATCGTACGGTTTCTGGCATCCTCGCTGACGCTCTGCGTCGGCGTATGATGGTTTCCGGGAAGGATCAGGTCAGACCAGATCTCATCGGAGATCACCACGCAGTCATTCGCTTTATAGACTTCCATGGCTTTCTCGATCTCCCATTTTTCCCAGACACGGCCACAGGGATTGTGCGGGCTGCAGAAAACTGCCACATGGATCTTATTTGCCTTCAGTTTTGCGTCCATATCCTCATAATCCATGCGCCATACGCCGTTTTCATCTTTTTTCAGCGGGCTGTGTACGATATGGAAACCGCTGTCAATGATGCAGCGTGTAAAACCAACATAGGTAGGACTGTGAAGCAGCACACTGTCCCCCGGAACTGCAAAAGCACCCAGCGCGGAGATCACGCCACCAAGTACGCCGTTCTCATAGCCGATGTGCTCTTTGCTAAGGCCGGTAACTCCGTTCCTTTTCGTCTGCCAGCGGATAATGGAATCAAAATATTCTTCTGAGGGCGGGAAATAACCGAAAAGCGGATGTTTGATACGCTCTGTCAGCGCCTCCTGCACCGTGGGAACCGTGGCAAAGTTCATATCTGCCACCCACATCGGAATCGCGTCAAAGCCTTCCTTCGGAAGATCCGGCGCCTGGCCGTCTCCCATATTATCAACTGCCAGGGCATCCTTGCCGTGACGGTCGTAGATTGTCGTAAAATCGTACTTCATGTTCTTTGGTATACTCCTTCTCCAATAGTAGTTAATGCTGTCCTCAGTATAAGCTTTTTTTCTGTTTCTGTAAAGCGGACGTTTTCGGACTTTTGTCTTTATCCAGAAAGCCGAAAAAACCGTGTTTTTTTCAGCAGAACAGCTATAGCAGCGAAAGCGAACTCTGTGATAGAATTGGATGACTTTGTAATTTTCACACACTTTTATTTTTGGGGGATTTTACCAATGAAACAAAAGAAATTTGACTGGGGCTACTTTCTGAAACACATCGCCATCATCGCCGTTCCCGTAGCCCTGCAGAACCTCCTGACCACCACCGGAAGTATGGTGGACACCATCATGCTGGCATCCATCGGAGAGAAAGCTGTGGGAGCCATCGGGCTCTGCGCCCAGTTCTCAAGCCTCATGTTTTCCGGCTACTGGGGCTTCATCGGCGGCGGCATGCTCTTCTTTGCTCAGTACTGGGGAGCAAAGGATGACGAGGGCATCACCCGTTCCTACGGCATGACCCTGCTCTTCATGATGACGGTCGGCCTCGTCTTCGCGGCTCTCGCCATCTGTGCGCCGGAGTTTGTCATGGGCGTCTACACGGACAAGGCGGAGATCCAGGCCATCGGTATTTCCTATCTCCGGATCGTCGGCTTCGCTTATCCGCTCCAGATCTTGGCCATGGCCATGAGCGCCCTGCTCCGCTCCATCGAACAGGTGCGGATTCCGCTCTACGGCGGCATCGCCTCCGTCGTGGCAAACTGCTTTTTCAACTATCTTTTCATCTTTGGAAAATGCGGACTGCCGAAGATGGGCGCTTCCGGCGCCGCTGTGGGAACCGTTCTCGCAGGCATCGTAAACCTTCTGGTTCTGATCGGCTTTGTTCTTTATAAAAAGATTCCCTATGTACTGGAATTTTCCAAGCATTTCCGCTGGACCCGCTCCGCTGTTGCCCAGTATCTTGAAAAATGCTTCCCCATCATCTGCAATGAGGTGCTCATCGGTGTGGGAAACATGCTGATCAACGTCGTGCTGGGACGCCAGACCGAGCAGGCCATCGCCGCCGTGGCGGTCTTCCGTACCATGGAGGGTCTGGTCATTGCCTTCTTCAGCGGCTTTTCCAATGCGGCCTCCGTTCTCGTCGGAAAGGAAGTCGGGGCCGGAAATCACGAGACAGCTTTCCAGAGAGCGAAACGACTCGTCTACCTCTGCAGCGGCATCATCGGCGTGGCCTGTCTCGTCCTTTTGCTGGTCCACAACCCGCTCCTCCACACCCTGGGGCTTTCCGGGGAATCCTACCGGATCGGTACCGGCATGCTGATCATTTACAGTGTCGCTGCCATCATCCGTATGGGAAACTGGGCCCAGAATGACACTTACCGTTCCGCGGGCGACGCGGCTTTCGGTTCCATCCTCGAGATCACGTTTATGTACCTCATGGTGCTTCCCTTCGTGTATCTCTCCAACTTCTATTTCCACGCGCCCTTCCTTCTGGTGTTTGCTTTCTGCTACATCGATGAGCCCATCCGGTACATCCTCATGCAGCGGCATCTCTACTCCGGAAAATGGATCCGTCCCGTATCCGGGCCGGGCATGGCCACGATTGAGGAGTTTCGAAAACAGCATGGAATCCAGATGAAAAAAAGCAAATAAAAACGAAAGCGGCGGGCCATCAGGCCCGCCGTAATATTTTCCCTGTAATCTGATGGATCACAAACATGACCACGATCCCGCAGAGAACCGTAAAGCCGGTATGCGCTGCTCCCGTCAGATAATTGACGATCAGGGAGATCATGGAGACGCCGCCTAAAATCATCCACAGCGACCCATGAATCCGGTTATAGATTTCCACATTTTTCACAGCGTTTTCCTCCGCTGCTTGCTCTTCCGACCAGAAACGCACCGGCTCTTTCTGTTTCCACTGAAGGATCCCTTCCAGAAAGATCACTGCCGCGAAGGCTTCCATAATAACAAGACAGCAGAGCTTCATAAATGTCAGCATATTTTCACGCCCCCTTTTAAGGGTATTCTAATCATTTTCCACACGCATCCGCTCCGCTGGCAGCCACAAGTCTCTCCGCCAGTTCCCGGATTTTTTCCAGGCAGGCTTTCCGGCTTTCAGCAGATTCCTCTGTGAGACTTTCCTCTGTCAGGGTTTTCAGCTCTTCTGCCGTTTTCTGGATCAGTTCCCGGTTTTCTTTCCTGTTCTTCCCGGCCACTTCCATGATCTCACTGTATTTTCCCGTCACATAGCCATAGTTTTTCCGCACATGGGGAAGGAGGCAGTTGGTACAATCCTTAATGCCTTTCTCTGTGAAACGGAAATTACCGCCACAGGCATCCCCCAGCGCATACAGCGGACAGTAACAGAACAGACAGTTGAAATTGTCCGGATCGTTGGTTTTATGGCAGGGAAAGTATTCACATTCTTTATGACAGACGAAGGAATACTCTTTTCCCTCCCAATAAGGCTTTTCACTCATCGTTTTTCCTCACCCAGCTTCATGGAAAGAGAGATCCGCTTCTTATTCAGATCCACATCCAGTACTCTGACATCCACAATATCTCCAACGCTCACTACATCCAGCGGATGCTTGACAAACTTCTTGTCACTCATCTGGGAAATATGCACCAGACCGTCCTGATGAACGCCGATATCCACAAACGCACCGAAGTCGATGACGTTGCGGACCGTTCCTTTTAAGATCATACCCGGTTTCAGGTCCTTCATATCCATAACATCGCTTCGAAGGATGGGACGCGGCATCTCATCACGGGGATCGCGGCCCGGTTTCTCCAGCTCTTTGACGATGTCGCGGAGAGTGGGTTCGCCGATGCCAAGCATCTCTGCCGTTTTCTTATAATCTCTGATTTTCCGGCCAAGATCCTTGAGATTTCCGGCCTTCACATCCTCTTCGCTGTAGCCGAGGCTCTTCAGCAGCTTCTCTGCCGCCTCGTAGGATTCGGGATGAACACCGGTGTTGTCCAGGAGATTCTCCCCGCCCGGAATCCGAAGGAAACCGGCACACTGCTCGTAGGCTTTCGGACCCAGCTTGGCAACTTTGAGAAGCTCTTTTCTCGTTCCGAAGCGGCCGTTTTCCTCACGGTATGAGACAATGTTCTTCGCAATAGCCTTGCTGATACCGGAAACATAACCCAGAAGGGAAGCAGAAGCAGTATTTAAGTCCACGCCAACCTTATTTACGCAGTCTTCCACCACACCGGTCAGGGTCTCACCCAGCTTTTTCTGGTTGCAGTCGTGCTGATACTGGCCCACACCGATGGATTTCGGGTCGATCTTCACCAGCTCTGCCAGCGGGTCCTGGAGACGGCGCGCGATGGAAGCGGCGCTTCTCTGGCCCACGTCAAAATTCGGGAACTCCTCGGTGGCCAGGGCGCTGGCGGAATAAACGGAAGCTCCTGCCTCGTTGACGATGACATACTGAACTTTCTCCGGGATCTCCTTTAAAAGCTCCACGATGATCTGCTCGGATTCGCGGGAAGCGGTTCCGTTTCCCACGGAGAACAGGGTCACATGATATTTGGAGATGAGCTTTTTCAGTGTCTCCTTGGCATCGTGAATTTTCTTCTCCGTCGTGGGAGCTGTGGGGTAAATGACCGTGGTGTCCAGTACTTTTCCTGTGGGGTCTACGACAGCCAGCTTACAGCCGGTACGGAAAGCCGGGTCCCAGCCGAGAACCACCTGACCTGCGATCGGCGGCTGCATCAGAAGCTGCGTCAGGTTTTTACCGAAGACCGTGATGGCGCCGTCCTCAGCCTTCTCTGTCAGCACATTCCGGATCTCACGCTCGATGGCCGGGGCGATGAGACGGCTGTAGCTGTCGGCGATGACTTCTTTTAACACCGGTGTGGTGTAGGGATTTTCGTTGGCGATGACCATTTTCTCCAGATAGCGAAGAATCCGCTCCTCGGGAGCGCCCACCTTTACGGTCAGGAATTTCTCCTTCTCGCCGCGGTTGATAGCCAGGATGCGGTGGCCTGCCACTTTGGAAACAGGCTCCTCGTAGCTGTAGTAATTCTCGTAGACGGACTGGGCCTTCTCATCCCTTGCGGTGGAAATGAGGGTTCCTTCCTTCATCGTGAGATCGCGGATGTGGATCCGGTAATCAGCCTCGTCGGAGATGGCCTCTGCCAGAATATCTCTCGCTCCGTTTAAGGCATCCTCCACCGTGAGGACTTCTTTTTCCCCGGAGAGGAAGGCTTTGGCGTCTTCCTCCAGCGGACGCTTCGTCAGCTGCAAACGGATGAGATTTGCCAGGGGCTCCAGACCTTTTTCCTTCGCGATCGTCGCTCTGGTCCGCCGTTTCGGACGATAGGGGCGGTAGAGATCGTCCACCACCACAAGAGTCTCTGCTGCCAGGATCTGCTTTTTCAGCTCCGGTGTCAGCTTGCCCTGCTCTTCTATCACAGAAAGAACCTGCTGCTTTTTCTCCTCCAGATTCCGGAGATAGGTCAGCCGTTCAAAAAGTTTTCTTAAAACCTCGTCGTTCAGGGAACCGGTGGCCTCTTTCCGGTAACGGGAGATGAAGGGAATCGTGTTTCCCTCGTCGATGAGTTTCACGGCGGCGTCTACCTGCCACTCCTGAACCTCCAGTTCCTTTGCCAGTTGTTTATTGATTTCCATTTTGTTACACCTCTAAATAGTTTAGTCAATCGGATTCACGGCTCATTTTACCACGCAATGCGTGGGATTGTAAAGTTCTTAAAGGATTTTCCCCTTGAAGAGACGAGGGGTTTGGGGTACAATAGAGAACAGAATTACCTATCTTGCAGAAAATATGAGGATTCTTTATGAACGATTACAATTATGATTACAATCCGAATCCGGAGCCTCCCGCCCCGGAACCTGCCCACAGCGGCATGGAGACGGCTGCGATCATCCTCGGCATCCTGGCCCTGGTGGGAAGCACCTGCTTCTATCTCTCAATTCCCTGCGCCGCCGTCGGCATTCTTCTGGCGCTCCTCTCACGAGGCCGGAAGGAGCATATGTCCAACCGGGCCAAAACCGGCCTCTGCATTTCCGCCGCCGGCCTTGTCCTGACCGTCGGACTGACCTCCTACACGTTTTACCATTACAAGGATCTCTTCTCCTCCTCCGAATTTCAGCAGAGACTGAAGGATTACATGGAATACTATAATTCCGGAAGTGAGAGGGAAGCTGAGGAAAACGGCGAGAGCAATATCCTGAAGGATTTCTTCGGCGACGACAAAGGAAATTCCTCTGACGGCGAACAGCAGACGCCGGAAACCGAAATTCCCTACATCGATGACACGCCTTATGGCAGCGACCCCTACAGCGGAAGTTCTCCCTATGACACAAGCCCCTACGGCGGCAGTTCTCCTTATGGAAGCAGTCCTTATGGAAGTAATCCCTATGGAAGTTATCCTTACGGCTCCAGTCCTTACGGCGGACAGAATTCTTCCACCACTCCGGGACCGGCAGTTTAAGCAGACATAATCCCCTGCTCCTTGCTTTTTTACAAGGAAGGCAGGGGATTTTTTTATATCTGCTCCAGAAGGTCCAGGTCGAAAAAGGCTTTTAAGGCGTTGAGGATCAGGAAATGGGCCATCGTGAGGAAGAGGAGCCAGAAAATGTCGTATTTTTTCAGTTTGCCGCTCCAGGTCCAGGAAAAGCGACCGCTTTTTGCGAACTCCAGGATTGAAAAAACGAGGCCCCGGAGGAGAAGAAACGCCGTATAGAGAATGACCGGGTGGTAAAGAAAGGCGCGGAAAAGCTGGCCGTGAAGAAGGGCCGCTATTGCTCGGGTTTCGCCGCAGCCGGGGCAGTAGTAGCCGGTGGCAAGGTGGAAGAGGCAGGGAAAGTTTAAGTTTAACATGGCGGCCACGCTCCTTTCTTCTAACCTATTTTTTCTTATGATCCGGGTGAATTTTTCAGGAAATAATCCGTCACACCGTTCTGAAAGGCCTGAAAAACAATCTCGTCATCCTCATAAACCGTCAGAATAATCACTTTCATTTCCGGAAAACAGCTCAAAATTTCAAGGGCGGCATCCAGACCGGCACCTCAATCTCCGGATCGGTCTGAAGAATCCTCCTATACCGCCTGCAGATCGGCTCCATATCATCAGCGATCAGTACCTTTATCATGCTGCCACTTCCTTTTCTTTTCCTTTGAAATCTTCTGCTGTTCCGGCATCAGCCGGGGAAGGACTACCTTCATAACCGTTCCCTTTCCGCTGTCCTCGACAAACAGGATCACCCAGTTGTTCAGCGGTTTTACTGAGATTTTAAGAACTTTTCCCTTCGGTAATCTCGCTATCATAGCTCTCTTTGTCCAGAATATGTAAGTTCACCTGGATATCAACCTGCGAGGCATTGAACGCTTTTACGATCTCTTTTGCATAAAACTCTTCCTCCTGCCAGACATAATAGTCCAGGCAGACCTTCTCCTTTTCCACGGCAGAGTCCGGCTCCTCCTGCTTTTTCTCCCCCGTCATCTGACTGGCCAGAAAGCCGCCCATAAGACCTGCTGCCAGAACAGCCGCCGCAAAAGTCAGACGGATCTGTTTCTTCATAAACTCTCCCCCATTTTACCGATATCAGATCTCGGAATACACGATATTGCGGATTCGCCGCGTATAGGTGGAAGTCCCGGCGCCGGTCAGCTGTTTCATCACAAGAATGATGAGATCCTTCCCGGGAGCTACCGACATATAGGGACCGAGCCAGCCGTCCCAGCCGTACTCTCCATAGCTTCCAAGGGTTGCCGCATGCTCCGGCTCCGTCAGCTTCCGCATCAGGTTTCCGTAGGAATAGCCTGCCAGCTCTTCCCAGCCCCGCATTCCTTTTCGCTGCTCCTCTGTGATCACGCCTTCTGCGAGAAAATCCACCATCGGCTCTGTGAGAATCCTCACACCGTCCAGCGTTCCCTTGTTCAGCAGCATCCGGCAGAATTTCAGCCAGTCGTCGACCGTCGTCACCAGCCCGGCTCCCCCGGCTTCATAGGCCGGTTCACGTTCCATCCGGCTCGAAATTCCCAGATGGCAGCCGGTGTAAAGGTGAAGCCCGTCTTTCTGCTGCTCGTAGGTCTGAGCCAGACGGCTCTGCTTCTCCGGCGGCACAAAAAATCCCGTATCCACCATGCCAAGCGGCTCAAAGATCCGCTCCTTTAAAAATTCTCCAAACCGTTTTCCGGAAACCACTTCTATCACGGCCCCCAGAATATCCGCCGACATTCCATAGCGAAACGTCGTTCCGGGATCAAAGGCCAGGGGAATTTTTCCCAGTCTCTCTGCAATCTCCCGGGTACTCAGCGGATTCTCTCCATCCATCCGGGACTTGATCTCCTCGATCAGGCTGGTGGTCTCGACCTCCGTCTGGTTGGCATCTCCGTTGTAGCTGCAGCCAGAGGTCATATTTAAAAGATCACGGACCTGAATTTCCCGTAAGGCAGGCCGAAGCTTACCGTTTTCACTGACCTGCGGATTTCCAAAGGACGGAAGAAAACGTGAAACCGGAGCCAGAAGGTCCAGCTTTCCATCCTGCACCAGAAGCATTGCTCCCACGGCCGTCATCGGTTTTGTCATGGAATACAGGCGGAAAATCGTATCTCTTTTTATCGGAATCCTTTTCTCCAGGTCCGCATATCCGGCCTCATAATAGCAGCACTCTTCTCCATGACGGAAGATCAGGCAGTTTCCGCCCGCAGCCCCGCCGGATTCTGCCATTTCTGTCAAAACTTCCTGAATTTTTGCAAATTTTTGTTTTTTCATAAGCTTATCCTTTCACACCCGCATAAGCGATTCCTTCTACAATGTATTTCTGTGCTACCGCATACAGGATGACCACCGGAATCAGGGATAAGGTGGTGCCTGCCATAATGGCGCCGTAATCCGTATCAAACTGTCTCCGGAAAGTAGCAAGCCCCAGCTGAATCGTCTTCTTGCTGTCCGTATCGAGATAAATCATCGGGCCCATGTAATCGTTCCACACAGAGTTGAAGGTCAGTACAACCAGCGTCGCAAGGCTGGTTTTACATAAGGGTAAGATAATTTTAACATAGATTCCCCAGGGGCCGCAACCATCGATCTTCGCCGCCTCAGCCAGGCTGTCCGGAATACTCAGCATATTCTGGCGGAGCAGAAAAACGCTGAATACATTGAAAGCGCCGGTCAGGATCAGGGACCAGTGGGTATCATAGAGATGGAGCTTCTGCATGATAAAAAACTGCGGGATCAGAATCACATACCAGGGAATCATCAT
>OGDF01007066.1_pt1 | contig 10745 bp, 10 predicted proteins | sample 1570141 | NCBI WGS metagenome assembly OGDF01 (sample SAMEA4370581, study PRJEB24528) | human gut metagenome | reverse complement strand
GCCAGTGGCTTTGAGCACTGTATCGCCAATTTGTTTGTGATTCCGTTCGCCATTGCCATTCGCCATTTCGCCCCTACCTCCTTCTGGCAACTGGCGCACAGTAGCGCAGACAATTTTCCGACACTGACGGTAAGCCATTTTATTACCGCCAATCTGCTCCCGGTGATGCTGGGTAATATTATCGGCGGTGCAGTGCTGGTGAGTATGTGTTATCGGGCTATTTATTTACGTCAGGAATCCTGAAAAATCAGCCCGGCGAAACAGTTCGTCGGGCTGAAGATTATTCTTGCGCTATTTGCCCATCGGGCCAGGCGTGGATCACGGCTTTGATCAGCGTCGCCAACGGAATGGCGAAGAATACGCCCCAGAATCCCCACAAACCACCGAAGATCACCACCGATAAAATAATCACCAGCGGATGCAGGTTAACCGCTTCGGAGAACAACACCGGTACTAGCAGGTTGCCGTCCAGCGCCTGAATAATCAGATACACCGCGAAGCAGCTCCAGAATTCCGTGCCTGCGCCAAACTGGAATAGCGCCACGCCAACCACCGGAATGGTCACCACAAATGCGCCAATGTACGGAATAAGAACCGAGAAGCCGACCAGCACCGCCAGCAGCAGCGAATAGTTCAGCCCAAAGAGCAAGAACCCCAGCCAGGTGGCGATCCCCACCACGATCATCTCCAGCACTTTGCCGCGGATATAGTTGGTGATTTGTTGATTCATCTCCTTCCACACCTGTCCTGCCAGTCCACGGTTGCGCGGCAGCACCCGACGAACGGCGTTCAGCATCTGCTCTTTGTCTTTCAGCAGGAAGAAGACCATCAATGGCACCAGCACCAGATAGACGGCAATGGTCAGCAAACCGACCAGCGAGGCGAGGGAAATTTTCACCACCGAATCGCCCATGGTCAGCATCCGACTGCGCATATTTTCGGCCATTGCATCAATAATGCCCGCGTCCATTAACGCCGGATAGCGGCGCGGCAACGTGGCGGCAAAGTCAGAAAGCTTATTGAGCATCCCCGGCATATCGCGAATTAAGTAGATGCCCTGTTGCCAGGCGATAGGCAGTACCACGAACGCCATCAGTAGCAATATACCGACAAAAACCACCAATACAATCGACGTCGCCCAGCGGCGGGAGCAGCCAATAGATTGCAGGCGCACAGTTGGCCATTCCAGCAAATAGGCCAGCACAATAGCCACCAGCAACGGAGCAAGCAGGCCACTAAAGAAAAAGATAATGCCAAATCCGGCAACTAAAATAACCAGCAAGGCAATCGCTTCCGGGTCGCTAAAACGGCGGCGATACCATTGCATCAACATTTCGAGCATAAAGACCTTCCCTGAACCTCAAGAGCGGGATTGCGATCCGCAATTGTATCGAAATGTCACAAAAAAGACTTCGCTTTTTATGACGGATTCAGGAAACTGAAAAGTCATTTGAGTGGGCTAATCTTCGCCGTTACACTCAAAGGCGGCGCGGTGGGAACGATATTTCACAGTATCGGTCAAATGACTATCTTCAGAAATACAGGATAGAGGTTATGTTCAGGCAGTTGAAAAAAAACCTGGTTGCAACCCTCATTGCTGCTATGACCATTGGTCAGGTAGCCCCGGCGTTTGCCGACAGCGCAGACACCTTGCCGGATATGGGAACCTCCGCAGCACGCTTTCCATTGGTCAGGAAATGCAGATGGGCGACTATTATGTCCGCCAGCTACGCGGCAGCGCGCCGTTAATTAATGACCCGCTGTTAACGCAATATATTAATTCGCTGGGGATGCGTCTGGTTTCGCATGCCAATTCGGTTAAGACACCGTTTCATTTCTTTCTGATCAACAACGACGAAATTAACGCCTTTGCTTTCTTTGGCGGCAACGTGGTGCTGCACTCTGCCCTGTTCCGTTATTCCGATAACGAAAGTCAACTGGCTTCAGTTATGGCGCACGAAATCTCCCACGTCACCCAACGTCACCTGGCGCGAGCGATGGAAGATCAACAACGCAGCGCGCCGCTGACCTGGGTCGGCGCGTTAGGTTCTATTTTACTGGCGATGGCCAGTCCGCAGGCGGGGATGGCGGCGCTGACCGGTACACTGGCGGGAACGCGTCAGGGGATGATCAGTTTCACCCAGCAAAATGAACAGGAAGCGGACCGCATTGGTATTCAGGTGCTGCAACGCTCGGGATTCGATCCGCAGGCGATGCCAACCTTCCTCGAAAAATTACTCGATCAGGCGCGTTACTCCTCGCGTCCGCCGGAAATTTTATTGACTCACCCGTTGCCGGAAAGTCGTCTGGCAGATGCCCGCAACCGTGCTAATCAGATGCGCCCGATGGTGGTGCAGTCGTCGGAAGATTTCTATCTGGCGAAAGCGCGCACACTGGGGATGTATAATTCCGGACGTAACCAGCTCACCAGTGATTTGCTGGATGAATGGGCGAAAGGAAACGTTCGTCAGCAACGAGCAGCACAATATGGTCGTGCTTTACAGGCGATGGAAGCCAATAAATACGACGAGGCGCGTAAAACGCTGCAACCGTTACTGGCGGCAGAACCTGGCAACGCATGGTATCTCGATCTGGCTACTGATATCGATCTTGGGCAAAACAAAGCCAATGAGGCGATCAATCGTCTGAAAAATGCCCGCGATTTACGCACCAATCCGGTGTTGCAGCTCAACCTGGCGAACGCTTATCTGCAAGGCGGTCAACCACAAGAAGCGGCCAATATTCTCAATCGCTACACCTTTAATAATAAAGATGACAGCAACGGCTGGGATTTGCTGGCACAGGCGGAAGCCGCGCTAAATAACCGCGATCAGGAGCTGGCTGCGCGAGCAGAAGGTTATGCGCTCGCCGGACGACTCGATCAGGCCATTTCGCTGTTGAGTAGCGCCAGTTCGCAGGTGAAATTAGGCAGCCTGCAACAAGCGCGTTACGATGCGCGCATCGACCAGTTGCGCCAGCTGCAGGAACGCTTTAAGCCTTATACCAAGATGTAATTCGCATTAAAGGAAGAACAATGACCAAACAGGTAAAAATCTACCATAACCCACGCTGTTCAAAGAGCCGGGAAACGCTGAACCTGCTGAAAGAAAACGGCGTGGAGTCAGAAGTGGTGCTCTACCTTGAGACACCCGCTGATGCGGCAACGCTGCGCGATTTGCTGAAAATGCTGGGGATGAATAGCGCCCGTGAATTGATGCGCCAGAAAGAGGATCTTTATAAAGAACTGAACCTGGCTGACAGTTCGCTTAGCGAAGAGGCGCTGATTCAGGCAATGGTGGATAATCCGAAGCTAATGGAGCGCCCGATTGTGGTCGCGAATGGCAAAGCGCGGATTGGTCGTCCACCGGAGCAGGTACTGGAAATCGTGGGTTAAGATGTGCTCCATCGCTAGTTGAAGCACATTGCCGGATGCGACGCTTGCCACGTCTTATCCGGCCTACGAATACTATGGATTAACTTCGCGCCGCATCCGACAATAAACACCTTATCTACAACTTCAGAATTTCTTTCACAAACGGAATGGTCAGCTTACGTTGCGCGGTAATCGACGCACGATCCAACTGATCCAACGTCATAAATAGCGTGCGCATTTCTCTGTCGAGCCGCTTCAGCAAGAAACGCCCCACATCTTCCGGCAGTTCAAAACCACGCAAACGCGCGCGTAACTGTAGCGCCTGCAACTTATCTTCATCAGAAAGTGGCTGCAATTTGTAGATCTGCCCCCAGTCGAGTCGCGACGCGAGATCCGGTAATCCCAGATTCAACTGCCGCGGTGGACGATCGCCGGTGATCAACAACCGTGTTTTGCCCGATTCCAGAATTCGATTGTAGAGATCGAAAATCGCCATCTCCCACAACTCATCGCCTGCAATACACTCAATGTTGTCGATACAGACCAGCGACAAATGCTCCATACCGTCGAGCACTTCCGGAACAAACCAGGTGCGTTTATCCAGCGGGACATAGCCCACCGCATCGCCACGCTGCGACAATTCCGCGCAAGCCGCGTGCAGCAGATGGCTGCGCCCCGCGCCTTCGCGTGCCCAGAGATAGATGTAACCGCTATGTTCCTGACGCAGCACGTTTTGCAGCGCGGCCAGTAAAGAGGAGTTATCCCCCGGCCAGAAACTTGCAAAGGTTTCGTCGTCAGGAAGATAAAGTGGCAAAGAGAGCTGTGCCGGTGTGTTCAGAGATACCTCAACCAGGATTTCACAAAATCGCGAGAAGTTTACCACAGAATCCCATGATGTTTGAACCGGGCAGCAACACTGCCCGGTCGGTACATTATTTGTCTGTTATATCCGCGTCTTCTGCGTCCAGCACCACTTCTTCAGGGCGCAGCACACTGATCAGTTTGAAAATCAAACTTAAGCCGATACCGACGATGGTCGCCAGCGCCATACCTTTTAACTCCGCCGCGCCGATGTTTACCTTCGCGCCACTGACGCCGATGATCAAAATCACGGAAGTCAGGATCAGGTTCTGTGCTTTGTTGTAATCCACTTTCGATTCGATCAAAACACGAATACCGGAAGCACCGATGACACCATAAAGCAGCAGCGAAACGCCGCCCATCACCGGCAATGGGATCATCTGGATAGCGGCAGCCAGTTTACCGACGCAGGAAAGCAGGATAGCGAAAATCGCCGCCCCGCCGATAACCCAGGTACTGTAAACACGGGTGATCGCCATCACGCCAATGTTTTCTCCGTAAGTGGTATTTGGCGTAGAGCCAAAGAAGCCGGAGATCACGGTCGACAGGCCGTTAGCAAACATCGAACGGTGCAGACCTGGATCGCGCAACAGATCTTTTTTGACGATATTAGCCGTTACTACCAGGTGCCCTACGTGTTCGGCAATAACCACTAATGCCGCTGGCAGAATAGTCAGAATGGCAAACCACTCGAAGCGCGGCGTATAGAGGGTTGGCAGCGCAAACCAGTGAGCATTAATAATCGGCGTGGTATCGACAATTCCCATTGCGAAAGAGAGCGCGTACCCCACCAGCACGCCAATTAAAATCGGGATAATTGCCAGGAAACCACGGAACAGCACGGAACCTAAAACCGTGACCGCCAGGGTGGTAATAGAGATGATGATGGTTTTGGAGTCTGGCGTTTGCCCTTCAGCCGGGAGTAAACCCGCCATACCGGCAGCTACGCCCGCCAGCTCCAGACCGATGACGGCAACGATTGCGCCCATTGCCGCAGGTGGAAACAGCACGTCCAGCCAGCCGGTCCCCGCTTTCTTCACGATAAAAGAAACCAGGCAGAACAGCACGCCGCACATAATAAAGCCGCCCAGCGCGACTTCATACCCCAACGGCAACAGTAACAATACCGGTGAAATAAAGGCAAAGCTGGAACCAAGATAAGCCGGAATTTTCCCTTTACAGATGAAGAGATACAGCAGCGTTCCAATACCGTTAAATAACAGTACAGTCGCCGGGTTAATATGAAATAAGACGGGCACCAGGACGGTTGCACCAAACATGGCGAACAAATGTTGCAAACTAAGCGGGATTGTCTGTAAAAGTGGCGGTCTTTCACTCACCCCGATAGCACGGCGCGTCATAGTATTATCCTCTGTATTATGTGTTATAGGCGCTTTACTCAAAAAAAAGCCGACTCTTAAAGTCGGCTTTAATTATTTTTATTCTTTATTTCGTACCAAAGATTTTGTCACCGGCATCGCCGAGGCCCGGAATAATGTATCCGTGCTCGTTCAGTCCCTGGTCAATCGATGCGGTATACAGTTCGACGTCCGGGTGCGCTTTTTCCAGCGCAGCGATACCTTCTGGCGCAGCTACCAGCACCAGAACTTTGATGCTGCTGCAGCCCGCTTTTTTCAGCAGGTCGATGGTCGCGATAACGGAACCACCGGTTGCCAGCATTGGGTCAACGATCAGCGCCATACGCTCATCGATGTTAGAAACCAGTTTCTGGAAGTACGGTACCGGCTCCAGCGTTTCTTCATTACGGTACATACCGACAACGCTGATGCGCGCGCTCGGAACATTTTCCAGTACACCGTCCATCATCCCCAGACCGGCACGCAGAATTGGCACAACGGTAATTTTCTTACCTTTGATCTGGTCGATTTCTACCGGGCCGTTCCAGCCTTCGATAGTTACTTTTTCCGTTTCGAGGTCGGCGGTCGCTTCGTAAGTCAGCAGGCTACCCACTTCGGAAGCGAGTTCGCGAAAGCGCTTGGTGCTGATATCTTGCTCACGCATCAGTCCCAGCTTGTGTTTGACGAGTGGGTGTTTGACTTCCACGATCTTCATACTCTTTCTCCTTTGAGGGGCAGCCACAAAAAAAATCGACGGATTATACCTCCTTTCTTCAAGGCGGCAATATTCTTTTCGTTGACTTTAGTCAAAATGATAACGGTTTGAGATAAAGTTATTTTATATTCAAATGGTTATGAAAGAAGATTATTCCATCCGAAAACTAACCTTTGCCCTGGCACAAGTCTTCTTTCGCCGCGCGTCTGGGGAAAAGACGTGCAAAAAGGTTGTGTAAAGCAGTCTCGCAAACGTTTGCTTTCCCTGTTAGAATTGCGCCGAATTTTATTTTTCTACCGCAAGTAACGCGTGGGGACCCAAGCAGTGACCGATAAAACCTCTCTTAGCTACAAAGATGCCGGTGTTGATATTGACGCGGGTAATGCTCTGGTTGGAAGAATCAAAGGCGTAGTGAAGAAAACGCGTCGTCCGGAAGTGATGGGCGGTCTGGGCGGCTTCGGTGCGCTGTGTGCATTGCCGCAAAAATATCGTGAACCCGTGCTGGTTTCCGGCACTGACGGCGTAGGTACCAAGCTGCGTCTGGCAATGGACTTAAAACGTCACGACACCATTGGTATTGATCTGGTCGCCATGTGCGTTAATGACCTGGTGGTGCAAGGTGCAGAGCCGCTGTTTTTCCTCGACTATTACGCAACCGGAAAATTGGATGTTGATACCGCTTCAGCGGTGATCAGCGGTATCGCGGAAGGATGTCTGCAATCGGGCTGTTCACTGGTGGGTGGCGAAACGGCAGAAATGCCGGGGATGTATCACGGTGAGGATTACGATGTCGCGGGTTTCTGCGTTGGCGTGGTAGAAAAATCAGAAATCATCGACGGCTCTAAAGTCAGCGACGGCGATGTGCTGATTGCACTCGGTTCCAGCGGTCCGCACTCGAACGGCTATTCGCTGGTGCGCAAAATTCTTGAAGTCAGCGGTTGTGATCCGCAAACCACCGAACTTGATGGTAAGCCATTAGCCGATCATCTGCTGGCACCGACCCGCATTTACGTGAAGTCAGTGCTGGAGTTGATTGAAAAGGTCGATGTGCATGCCATTGCGCACCTGACCGGCGGCGGCTTCTGGGAAAACATTCCACGCGTATTGCCAGATAATACTCAGGCAGTGATTGATGAATCTTCCTGGCAGTGGCCGGAAGTGTTCAACTGGCTGCAAACGGCAGGTAACGTTGAGCGCCATGAAATGTATCGCACCTTCAACTGCGGCGTCGGGATGATTATCGCCCTGCCTGCTCCGGAAGTGGACAAAGCCCTCGCCCTGCTAAACGCCAACGGTGAAAACGCGTGGAAAATCGGTATCATCAAAGCCTCTGATTCCGAACAACGCGTGGTTATCGAACAATGAATATTGTGGTGCTTATTTCCGGCAACGGAAGTAATTTACAGGCAATTATTGACGCCTGTAAAACTAACAAAATTAAAGGCACCGTACGGGCAGTTTTCAGCAATAAGGCCGACGCGTTCGGCCTTGAACGCGCCCGCCAGGCGGGTATTGCAACGCATACGCTCATCGCCAGCGCGTTTGACAGTCGTGAAGCCTATGACCGGGAGTTGATTCATGAAATCGACATGTACGCACCCGATGTGGTCGTGCTGGCTGGTTTTATGCGCATTCTCAGCCCGGCGTTTGTCTCCCACTATGCCGGGCGTTTGCTGAACATTCACCCTTCTCTGCTGCCGAAATATCCCGGATTACACACCCATCGTCAGGCGCTGGAAAATGGTGATGAAGAGCACGGTACATCGGTGCATTTCGTCACCGATGAACTGGACGGTGGCCCGGTTATTTTACAGGCGAAAGTCCCGGTATTTGCTGGTGATACGGAAGATGACATCACCGCCCGCGTGCAAACCCAGGAACACGCTATTTATCCACTGGTGATTAGCTGGTTTGCCGATGGTCGTCTGAAAATGCACGAAAACGCCGCGTGGCTGGATGGTCAACGTCTGCCGCCGCAGGGCTACGCTGCCGACGAGTAATGCCCCGTAGTTAAAGCGCCAGCTCTGCCGCTGGCGTTTTTCAATTCACCTGTAAATCGCAAGCTCCAGCAGTTTTTTTCCCCCTTTTCTGGCATAGTTGGACATCTGCCAATATTGCTCGCCATAATATCCAGGCAGTGTCCCGTGAATAAAACGGAGTAAAAGTGGTAATGGGTCAGGAAAAGCTATACATCGAAAAAGAGCTCAGTTGGTTATCGTTCAATGAACGCGTGCTTCAGGAAGCGGCGGACAAATCTAACCCGCTGATTGAAAGGATGCGTTTCCTGGGGATCTATTCCAATAACCTTGATGAGTTCTATAAAGTCCGCTTCGCTGAACTGAAGCGACGCATCATTATTAGCGAAGAACAAGGCTCCAACTCTCATTCCCGCCATTTACTGGGCAAAATTCAGTCCCGGGTGCTGAAAGCCGATCAGGAATTCGACGGCCTCTACAACGAGCTGCTGCTGGAGATGGCGCGTAACCAGATCTTCCTGATTAATGAACGCCAGCTCTCCGTCAATCAACAAAACTGGCTGCGTCATTATTTTAAGCAGTATCTGCGTCAGCACATTACGCCGATTTTAATCAATCCTGACACTGACTTAGTGCAGTTCCTGAAAGATGATTACACCTATCTGGCGGTGGAAATTATCCGTGGCGATACCATCCGTTACGCGCTGCTGGAGATCCCATCAGATAAAGTGCCGCGCTTTGTGAATTTACCGCCAGAAGCGCCGCGTCGACGCAAGCCGATGATTCTTCTGGATAACATTCTGCGTTACTGCCTTGATGATATTTTCAAAGGCTTCTTTGATTATGACGCGCTGAATGCCTATTCAATGAAGATGACCCGCGATGCCGAATACGATTTAGTGCATGAGATGGAAGCCAGCCTGATGGAGTTGATGTCTTCCAGTCTCAAGCAGCGTTTAACTGCTGAGCCGGTGCGTTTTGTTTATCAGCGCGATATGCCCAATGCGCTGGTTGAAGTGTTACGCGAAAAACTGACTATTTCCCGCTACGACTCCATCGTCCCCGGCGGTCGTTATCATAATTTTAAAGACTTTATTAATTTCCCCAATGTCGGCAAAGCCAATCTGGTGAACAAACCACTGCCGCGTTTACGCCATATTTGGTTTGATAAAGCCCAGTTCCGCAATGGTTTTGATGCCATTCGCGAACGCGATGTGTTGCTCTATTATCCTTATCACACCTTTGAGCATGTGCTGGAACTGCTGCGTCAGGCTTCGTTCGACCCGAGCGTACTGGCGATTAAAATTAACATTTACCGCGTGGCGAAAGATTCACGCATCATCGACTCGATGATCCACGCCGCACATAACGGTAAGAAAGTCACCGTGGTGGTTGAGTTACAGGCGCGTTTCGACGAAGAAGCTAACATTCACTGGGCGAAGCGCCTGACCGAAGCAGGCGTGCACGTTATCTTCTCTGCGCCGGGGCTGAAAATTCACGCCAAACTGTTCCTGATTTCACGAAAAGAAAACGGTGAAGTGGTGCGTTACGCACACATCGGGACCGGGAACTTTAACGAAAAAACCGCGCGTCTTTATACTGACTATTCATTGCTGACCGCCGATGCGCGTATCACCAACGAAGTACGGCGGGTATTTAACTTTATTGAAAACCCATACCGCCCGGTGACATTTGATTATTTAATGGTGTCACCGCAAAACTCTCGCCGTCTGTTATATGAAATGGTAGACCGCGAAATCGCCAACGCGCAGCAAGGGCTGCCCAGCGGTATCACCCTGAAGCTAAATAACCTTGTCGATAAAGGCCTGGTTGATCGTCTGTATGCGGCCTCCAGCTCCGGCGTACCGGTTAATCTGCTGGTTCGCGGAATGTGTTCGCTGATCCCCAATCTGGAAGGCATTAGCGACAACATTCGTGCCATCAGTATTGTTGACCGTTACCTTGAACATGACCGGGTTTATATTTTTGAAAATGGCGGCGATAAAAAGGTCTACCTTTCTTCCGCCGACTGGATGACGCGCAATATTGATTATCGTATTGAAGTGGCGACGCCGCTGCTCGATCCGCGCCTGAAGCAGCGGGTGCTGGACATCATCGACATATTGTTCAGCGATACGGTCAAAGCACGTTATATCGATAAAGAACTCAGTAATCGCTACGTTCCCCGCGGCAATCGCCGCAAAGTACGGGCGCAGTTGGCGATTTACGACTACATCAAATCACTCGAACAACCTGAATAACCCTATGCCAATACACGATAAATCCCCTCGTCCGCAGGAGTTTGCTGCGGTCGATCTTGGTTCAAACAGTTTTCACATGGTCATAGCCCGTGTGGTAGATGGTGCCATGCAGATTATTGGCCGCCTGAAACAGCGGGTGCATCTGGCGGACGGCCTGGGGCCAGATAATATGTTGAGTGAAGAGGCAATGACGCGCGGTTT
>OGDF01007065.1_pt1 | contig 10747 bp, 9 predicted proteins | sample 1570141 | NCBI WGS metagenome assembly OGDF01 (sample SAMEA4370581, study PRJEB24528) | human gut metagenome | reverse complement strand
CACGCTGTTATTTGCAGACAAATTTCCGCTGCAATATTTCGCCAACACCTACGGATTACACTGTTACGCTGCCTTTTCGGGTTGCAGTTCCGACACCGAACCCAGCATTGCAACCATCTCGAATCTCATGCATCTGGTCGAATCTGACCACCTCTCGAAAGTCTATTACTTGGAAGTCAGCAGTCCGGCGGTTGCAAAGGTCATCGGTGAACAGACCGGAGCAACCCCAACCGTTTTCCAATCCTGCCACACGCTTACACAGACCGACTTCGACAACGGGGAAACCTATGTCAGCCTGATGCAGCGAAATTTAAAGGCGTTGGAATCGCAATAAGCCCACTAGAAAGGATTTTTTTATGGCTACTTCTGCACTGCAATTCTCCCATGTTACTTTGGGATATGAAAACATTATCACAACCTCTGACCTCAACCTCACGATTCCGCAGGGCGATTATCTCTGTATCATCGGGGAAAACGGCTCTGGAAAAAGCACGTTCGTGAAGAACCTGCTGGGGCTGCTGAAACCCCTCAGCGGAGAAATCGCTTTAACCGGCGACTGGAAACGCAGCGACATCGGTTATCTGCCGCAGCAAACGCCTGCACAACGGGACTTCCCTGCCAGCGTTCGGGAAATTGTCCGCTCCGGCTTCCTGAACCAGATGAAACATCGCCCGTTTTATACTGCCGCAGAAAAAAACGCTGCCCAACAGGCAATGGAAAAACTCGGAATCCTGCCGCTGCAAAACCGCTGCTATCGGGAACTCTCTGGCGGTCAGCAACAGCGTGTCCTACTGGCACGGGCACTCTGTGCGGCTCAAAAGCTGTTGATTCTGGATGAACCCACCACGGGCTTAGACCCAGTCGCTTCCGAGGAACTCTATCAGGTCTTACAGCACCTCAACCGCACAGAATCCATCACCATTATCATGGTCACGCATGACGTGGAACGGGCAGTCTATTACGCCAAACACATCTTGCACCTTGGACAAAAAACATACACCTATGATACTGCCGAAGCTTACCGCCATGCCGCAGCATCCAGACAGGGAGGAAAATAATATGACGTTTCTCATCGATATGCTTTCGTTTGCTTTTATCCGGCGTGCCTTGCTGGTCGGGATTTTCGTTTCCCTCTGTGCCGCCCTCTTGGGGGTGAGTCTGGTTCTGAAGCGATTCTCGATGATTGGCGATGGATTATCACACGTTTCTTTCGGGGCTTTATCCGTTGCATTGGCGTTCGGCTGGGCACCGCTGAAATTCTCCATTCCGATTGTTGCGATTGCCGCCTTCTTCCTGCTCCGCATTACCGAACGGGCAAAGGTCAAGAGCGATGCAGCAATTGCGGTTGTTTCCGCCTCCTCGCTGGCAATCGGAATTATTGTCACCGCCCTGAAAACTGGCATCAACACCGATGTGGCAAGCTATATGTTCGGCAGCATTCTGGCGATGGAAAAAGAAGATGTCTGGGTCAGCCTGATTCTGTCCATTGTCGTGCTGGGGATGTTCGTGATTTGTTATCACCGGATTTTTGCAATTACCTTCGACGAAAACTTTGCACAGGCAACCGGCGTTTCGGTTTCATTCTATAATACGCTGATTGCCATTCTGACCGCCATCACGGTTGTGCTGGGCATGCGGATGATGGGAGCATTGCTCATCAGCAGCCTGATTATCTTTCCGGCGTTGTCCTCCATGCGGCTATTCAAGCGGTTCTCGCTGGTCATTCTCTGTGCAGCGATTTTATCGGTCGTTTGCTTCTGTGTCGGCATGGTCGGTTCGTATCAGTTCGATACCCCTGTTGGAGCAAGCGTCGTTGTCGCAAATCTGGCAGCATTCCTGCTGTTTTGCCTCATTCAGAAGATTCGGGAACAGGTCAAAAAACGTACCATTCAAGCCCAACCGAAACAGTAAAATTTCTTCCCATTTCAACAACAAGCAGATGACTTTTTTTTGCCGGTCATCTGCTTTTTTATTTTCTTTTGTTGGACGCAATATGAAATCGTTATGATGTCAACTTGTTCTTTTCTATTCATTTCCATTCGACAAAAATACTTTATTTTCCAAAAATGTAAGCAATTGTATTGACTTTTTCGATACCTTGTGATATAATGAAATCGTAAACAAGCAAACCAAAATTCTCAAGGCTGCAAAGACTTGATACAATTAGAAAGGAGTTTATCCATGAAGAAAATTCTTACCTCTGCAATTGCTGTTGGCAGTGCAATGACACTTGCTATGATTTCCGCAGCACAGGTATTTGCCTTGGACGAAAATGCCCTTCAGGATGGTATTTTCAATGAACAGGCAATCGCAGAACAGCAGTTTGTAAACAGCTTTTCAGATGAAACAACCAGAGAAGTGGCTGAATATTATCTGAACGGCGGACTTTCCCTCGAAGAAACTGCTGATATGGTGAAAATCTATGAAGAAGGTATGCAACAAATCGCAGTTTCTGAACAATCAATTGTTATTGATAGTCCATTTTATAGCACAACTGATGTGTGCAAAACAAAGCATTACATAGCGGCAATTCAAAAGAACCCGCAGTACGCTATTGATGAAATTTTTGACATTGTTTTGGATACTTCACATGTAGAATGTGATGCTACTAATAATGTATTTGTTTGTTTCCCATACGCAGATGGATCTTGTGATTTAGATTATACTATCACCGTTCCGAAAAGCTTAATTACTAGCAAAAGTACCACTATCCGTACAATGGTAAACGCAAAGGCTCGAACAGATTCGACTGCTGTACCAATGCTTCGCTATAAATTAGACTATGCAAAAGGTTTTTCTCCAAAAAGTGAAAATGATATCTATACTAGTGTTGATTTAACAAGAAGAATATCTAATGGCTATGTTGAGATTGAAACCTATGCATTAGGTGATGTTGATCATAATGGTGTGGTAGACGCAAAAGATCAGTCCTATGTTACTCAAGTTTTGATTGGTAAAATAAATGATTTTGATTTTTCCTATTCTGATGGTGAAAAGCATTATTCTCCCGCAATAAGTACATTGGCAGCTGATGTGAATCAGGATAATGTAATTGATATGCAGGATGCTATTCAAATCGGCAAATATGTTTCTGGTCAGAGTAGCACTCTGGTCGACTAACTAATAAAGGGGGTTTTCTTATGAAAAAGAAATCATTCCTTGCGATTCTTTGTTCTGCGGCTCTCTTTCTGCAACTTGCACCCGCTGTGTTGGCAGATGATGTATTGTCAGATGCTACAACAGATGAAATTGTAACAACAGAAGAAGGAGTAACAGACTTTGGTGAATTTGGAAATGCCCTCTGGGTATTAAAAGGCGATACTTTAACACTTTCTGGAAAAGGCGACCTTCCGGATGATGTTCATGATAATTATGTCAATACCATCAGTAACATTTACTATTTAGACAAAATCGTATATTATCCTTGGATGAAGTATCGTTCTGTTGTAAAACATCTGGTCATTGAAAATGGTATTCAGGATATTCCAAAAGCAGCTTTTGCTTACTTCTATGCACTGGAAACCGTAGACTTTCCATCTACACCAATTACCATTCGAGATCATGCGTTTTATGCAAAAGATTTCGATATCAGAGATGGTCTTGTTGCAAAAACGAGTTATGACATTCCAGATAATGTAACGCTGGACGGCTATAACATTTTTACAAGTGATGATGCCGGCAGCAACTCCTATCGTCGTGTCAAAATTAATGCAAACCGCTACAGCCCGGCTTATTATTACTGCTTAAATCATCCTTGCTACATCTTCACGGAAACCGGCATTGCTTCAGAAGCAATTACCAGCGGAACTTGTGGCGAAAATGCAACTTGGAACTTCGACTTTGATACAAAAACTTTGTACATCGAAGGAAAAGGTGCAACAGAATCCATCTCCGATGATGCAACGCTGAAAGGCATCGAATGGATTCAGCCAAGCATTGAAAAAGTGGTTTATGGGGAAGGAATTACAGAAATTGCACCGTTCTCAGCACAGAAAATTAATACCCATATTGTCTATAATGAACCGCTGTGTGATATCACTGAACTGACTCTGCCGAGCACTCTGACAACGATTGATGACTATGCATTCGCTTTCTATCTGAATGTAAAAGATGTTCAGATTCCGTATGGTGTAACCACAATCGGAAATAATGCCTTTTCAGATTGTTACAAAATAGAAAATGTTGTTCTTCCGGGTACAGTGAAAAAAATCGGAAATTATGCATTTTCCGTTTGTGATTCTTTAAACTCGATTACCATTCCTGCCAGCGTGACAGAAATTGGTAAAAGTCTTGCTCATTCTTATTCTGGTGTTTCCATTTTCGGCTATACCGGAAGTACGGCGGAATCTTATGCAAAGGAAAATAATTATGCGTTCTACTCCTTGTCTGCTTCTGTAGGCGATGTCAATGAAGATGGCGTTGTCAACCTGATGGATGCCATTGCATTGAACAAGTATCTTGCTGGTATGATTTCCTTGACTGACAGCCAGCTGGTCGCTGCAAACTGCAACATCGCTGACGGAACAAGCAATATCAATGAAGACGATGTAACCTCGCTGATGCGGTTCGTCATCAACCTGATTCCGGATCTTCCTGTTTCAAAATAAACGCTTTTCATTAGAATTACGTCTTTTCGACCACCTGTAACGATTTGTTATGGGTGGTCTTTTCTTTTTTTACAGATTCTTGTCACAAATCCCCTCTCCAATTTGTTATTATGAATAGGACGTCCAAAAAACCACAAAGGGGGAATTTCATGGTGAAGTCCTCACAGCAAAAAGAAAAACTCCATCAGCTTTATGCCCTGTATGAACAGCCGCTCTATCGCATTGCCTACGCCATCCTGCACCAGACCGAACAGGCAGAAGATGCTGTATCCGATGCGTTCCTGAAAATTATCCCACATCTTGACCAAATCGAATCACCAGACAGCCCCAAAACCAAAGCATTTCTGATTCAGGTGATTCGCAACACTGCCATCAATCAATATCGAAAAAATGCCAAAGATGCAGAACGGCTGACCAATATTGACGACAGCACCTTACAAGTGCCCAGTCCCCACAACGAAATCGAACAGTTTCTCCAACGAACCGAACAGCAGGAATCGCTTGCACAGCTATTACAAGGGCTTTCGGAAACCGACCGCACCATTCTATTCCTGCGGTGCGAACAGGAACAATCGTTTCGGGAAATCGCCGAGCGGCTCTCCATGAAAGAGGCAACGGTACGAAAACGATTTGAACGTGCCAGAAAAGCCATTCAAAAACAAGAGGAAAGGGGAATCTCCTATGTCAAAAAATGTTCCATCCAACCATGAACCACCAATTTCACCAGCGGACTGGGATGCCATCGTTGCCGCTGCCTTTTCCCCTGATGCAGAACCCCACATCTTTTCCGACCGTTATCAGAAACAGAAACAAAAACAGGAGGAATTATTCATGCAAAAAAAATCCATTCGTGGTAGAAAAACCATTGTTATTGCTGCGATTCTTGCAGCCGCTGTTGTTGCCATTCCAACTTCTGCTTATGCTGTCAATCGCATTTATCAGGCATCCATCCAATCCACGGGCAGCTATCAAAAAGAGGTTGTGATTGATGCCGGAGATAGCACCCTTGACACCCGTACACAGTCCCTGCAAGTGGGCTGGATGCCGGATGGTATGACCCTTGACAAAAATTCCGGAAAATATCACGACGACCAAAACCGTGGCGTTACGATGCTGTTCTGGAAGATGCAGGACGGGGATTTCTTACAGACGGTCAACCGTGGCATTGTGCATTCTGAAACCAAAACCATCAACGGCAATCAGGTCTTTTTCCTGCAACGGGATTCCGCAAATCTTCCAGACGGACAGATGGACTACCGCAACATTGTCTGGGTCGCTTTCTCGAATACACCTTATGCAGCACAGTTCTATGCAACAGACGACCTCACGAAAGAAGAGTTGACACAGATTGCAGAACATCTCTCCCTAAGCCCAGCAGAACAGGAAACGGCAAGCCTCTGGCAGCCGGAAGAATCTCTCATCGAATCCTCCGGAGATGCCCCTGCAACGGCTTGCGATGTCAATCAGCTTTCGTATGTCAACATCGGTGACACCTTAACCACAGAGGAAACGGTTTCTCTGAAACTGGATGCTCTTTCCACACAAAATACCTTTGCTGGCATTTTCACCGACTCCATCGGGCAGGATTGCGATTACAGCCGCTATCAGAATGCAGATGGCACGATTGCAGACAATACCCGCACATGGTATCGTTCCGGCGATGGGGTCAACACGCTGGATGAAGCCATCAAAACGGAAACCATTCCGCAAACCATTCTGACCTTCCAGCTCACCTACACCAACAACGGTACAGAAGCGGTTGAAACTTGCGTTTGTCCGCAGTTGTTCCGGATGCAGGCAGATGGCACATTCCCAGCATACACAGCAGAAGCCGAAAGGGAATACTCTGTGGACAGCTGCGACTTGAACCTAACAGGCGAGTTTTTCTCGTTCGCCTCGTCCGGCAGCCACAGCAAAAATAACGTGCTGTTACAGCCCGGCGAAACCCAAACTGTTACGGTTGCCTTTGTGGTCGATGCCGACCAGCTGGACGAACTGTATCTCGTACCTGCTCCGCACGGCTATGAATTGTCTGAAGAAGTCACACAATCTCCGATTCTGCAAGTGGCTTCGGCTCTGAATCGCTAAATCTCTCTTTGACAGGAAATCAGAAAACCAGCACCCGTTCGCCTGAAATGGGTGCTGGTTTGTTCTATGTTTCTATATCCATTGTTCGATGAGTGATACAAGCAATGCCGTTCCTGAGGCTGCCAGAGCCACCACAATCAACGGCAGCCCGTTCCATGCCAACACCACAGCAATCACCGTTGCAGCGATTGCAGAGGGGAAATCTCCCGTTGCATAAAACACCGCCGGAATCGTCATCGCACTCAAGACTGCATACGGGATATAATACAAGAAATCCTGCAAAAAGCGGGACTGTATTTTCTTCCGGAAAATCGTCATCGGCAGCATCCGAATCAAATAGGTAACCACTGCCATGACCAAGATGGAACAGACAATTCTCATACTGCTGCCCCCTGTTCTTCTTTTCTCGGAAAGAGCCATGCACAAAGTGCCGCTGTCAAGACTCCGCAGAGAATAATGGCAAAGCCGCTGGAGATAAACGGCAGACAATACTTGCAAATAATGCTGCATCCCGCTGCAACCAATACTGCAAAGACAATGCTTTTCTGCTTTCGCATCGGCGGAATGAATATCGCAAAAAACATGCCATACAGTGCAATCCCCAAGGCATCTGTTATGATTTTCGGCAAAATTTCGCCGGCAGCTGCTCCCAAAAACGTCCCCAAACTCCAGCCAATCAACGGCAGGGACATCAGTCCATACAGATACGGGGCGGAAATCTGTCCGTCCTGCGAAACCGCAACCGCAAAGATTTCATCTGTAATCCCGAATGCGGTCAGAAAGCGATGTATCATGTGTTGAAACGTCTGGTCTAACTTCTGCGACAGGGAAAGCCCCATCAAGGCATATCGCAAGTTAATGCAAAACTGTGTGAGAGCAAGTTCTAAGTAAGAACCGCCGGCTGCAATGACTCCAATTCCGGCAGCCTGTCCGGCTGAGGTGACATTCGTCATGGAAATCGCAACGGCTGCGGAAACGGAAAGCCCTGCTTTTACCGCTAAAATCCCAATGCTGAACGAAACAGAGAGATACCCCAAGGCAATCGGGATTCCCTGCCGCACCCCTTTCCAAAATGCTTGTTTGTGCTGTGCTGTCATAATGTTATCCTTCGTCCTTTCATTTGATGTGCATGTAGCAGTATAGCACATTTTCGGAAATTTTGCAATTTCTTTTTCCAAACAACCCAACGAAAAAGAAAGCATATTTCACAGATAGCATCATTTTCCATAAAACAAGCCAACTACCTTGTAAAAAAACCAACAAAATTTACAGCTATAGGCTTGACATCCTTTCCTGCATCTTTTATAATAATAGTAACCATACGAATGTGGGCGAATTTTTGTTATGAGAACTACTTTTTGGAAAGGAGTCTTTTGATGAAGACCAATCATTGGAAACGTACAATTGCCGGACTGCTGGCAATGTCAACTTTATTCTCGCTTTCTTTCACAGCTGTTTCTGCGGAAGAAACTACAGCAGAAACCACTGCTGCTGCAACCACAACCACCACTGCAACCACGGTTGTTGAAATTCCAGAAACAGATATGCCAACCTTGTCGGTTACAGAAGAAGAAGCTGCCCTCTTTAAAGTTACCCCGCTGACCATCAAGGTGGGCGAAGAATCTGTCAAGGGCTTATCCGTTTCCGGCTACAAGGGCACAGATACCGACGTTGTCATTCCGGACACCCTGATTGACAAGAAAGGCAATGAACTGCCAGTATTCGGGATTGCAGATGGTGTATTCAGCGGAAACGATACCATCACTTCCGTAAAAATGCCGGAAACCGTTACTACCATTGGAGCAAATGCTTTTTCTGGCTGCTCCAGCCTGACCAGTGTCAACATTCCGGATGCTGTTACCACTTTGGGGGCAAGTGCATTCTATGCTTGCACCAGCTTAGCTTCTATTCATATCCCGGAAAGTATCACCACCATTGATGCAGATACGTTCTGTTCTTGCACCAGCTTAACAGAAATTGAACTGCCATCTACCCTGATCCGTATCGGCAATGAAGCATTCTGCTCCTCCGGCTTGACCAACATCACCATTCCGGAAGGTGTCACACAGGTTGGTAAAGAAGCCTTTGCTGGCTGCTCCAACTTGGTATCTGTTTCCATTCCGGGTTCTTTGGAAGTCGTTAGTGCTTCCACATTCCAGGAATGCTTCCGGCTGCAGTCTGTTACCTTTGCAGAAGGCACAAAGAAGATTCTGGATTCTGCATTCTACAGCTGCCCTGCTCTGGACAATGTGGTCTTACCGAGTACCGTTCGTTGGATTGGCAATTCTGCATTCGCTTATTCCGGTATCAGCAATATTTCTCTGCCGGAAGGCTTGATCGAACTTGCAAGCGGCAACTTCTCTCACTGTGCAAATCTCAAGAGCATCACGCTGCCGTCTACCATGACTTGCATTAAGAGCGATGTGTTCTCCTATTCCGGTCTGGAAACCATCACCGTTCCGGATACCATTACACAAATCAGCTCCGGTGCATTTGCATTCTGTCAGAACCTGACGAGCGTATCTCTGCCGGATAGCCTGAGCGATGTCCGGAAACAGGCATTCTATAACTGCACATCCCTGACAGATATTAACATCCCGGCAAGCATGACCCTGCTGGAAGCACAGACGTTCCAGAACTGCACCAGCCTGACCAATGTCACCCTGCCAGACGGCTTGGTTAAGATTGAAGACTATGTATTCTATAACACTGGTATTACCAGCATTACCATTCCGGATTCTGTGACCAGTCTCGGCATTTCTGCATTCTCCAACTGTGCGAGCCTGGAATCTGCAACGCTGGGCAGTGGTCTGACGAAAGTAGACAAGTGGCTGTTCCGGAACTGCTCTTCTTTGAAGGATGTGACACTGGGCGAAAATATCCAGAAGGTTGACAACTTTGCCTTTGCAGAATGCGGTAACTTGGAAACGATTACCCTACCAGATTCCGTCACCAGCATCGGTATTTCTGCCTTTGAAAAGTGCCGTTCTCTGGATGATGTAAAACTGCCAAACGGCTTGACCACAGTCGACAAAAATGCATTCTTAGACTGCGACAATCTGACAAATGTCACCATTCCGGATTCTGTCACCACCATCGGCAATCAGGCATTCGGCTACCAGACCAACAATGACATGAGCACATCCAAAAAAGATAACTTCCAGATTACTGGTAAAACCGGTTCTGCGGCTGCTGATTATGCAAACAATTCTGGCATTTCGTTCAACGACCCAGATGCTCCGACAACGACAACGACAACGGATACAACCGATGTTTCCGGAGAAACTACCGAAACCACAACTGTTACAGATACAACCGACACAACTGATGTTTCCGGAGAAACTACCGACACAACCGATGTTTCCGGAGAAACCACCGAAACCACAACTGTTACAACCGATTCTGGTACATCATCCGAAAACATCTGCGGAGATACGACTATGGATGGTAAGGTTGACTTGGTTGACGCTGTTCTGCTGAATAAATTCTTGGCTGGAGCAGTCACCTTTACTGACCAGCAGGTTGCAAATGCAAACTGTGACCAAACAGACGGAACAGATACCGTTGGCGAAGAAGATACAACGGCTTTGATTCGGTTCGTTCTGAATATGGAAGGCTATCAGACACTTCCACACATTTCTGAAAATGCTTAATTTTGATTGAACCTATTACACATTGCACAAATACAAAAAGAGGACGGGCTCTCGTTGGAGTGTTCGTCCTCTTTTTTCGTTCTGTTACTGTTTTGCTTCCGGTGCTTTTCCATTGACGGAAAATACTGCAATTGGGTCTAACAAGTCAGAAAGCAAAATGCCTTCAATATTGGCACTGCTGCAAAATGCCAGCATAGACGGGTAACTATCATCGTTCAAGAAAAAGACGGTTTTTCCGTCTTCTTTCCGGACACCCACTTCATAGGCTGCATCCTGATAGAAAAAGTAAATCAAAATGCCATCCTGCCGATGCTGCCGCAAACAATCCAGCAATTCGCTGGCACGCCACATTTGTGGTTCTGTGGAAAGTCCCATCTTCTCCCAAAATGGTTCCATATC
>OGDF01007060.1_pt1 | contig 10751 bp, 13 predicted proteins | sample 1570141 | NCBI WGS metagenome assembly OGDF01 (sample SAMEA4370581, study PRJEB24528) | human gut metagenome | reverse complement strand
CCGGCAGCAGCAGCCCTTGGTACATTGCTCAGACTGAAGCCGGTTCTGCAGATCCAGGGTGAGAAGCTGGATGCTTTTGCAAAGGCCAGAACCGTGAAGCAGGCCAAGAGAATTATGCTTGATGCGATTCATAAGGATATCGAAACCCGTATGGGCGGCGAGGCGAATATGGATAATCTCCACATTGCATCTGCTTATACACCGGGGGAAGGTGTTGAACAGTGGCTTGAAGAAATCCGCAGGGAATTCCCGGACAAGGAGATTATAGTAGATCCGCTTTCATTAAGTATATCCTGTCATATCGGACCGGGCGCGTTGGCTGTAACAGTGACAAAGAAGACGGAATATTAGAAATGCGTACATATACTCATGTGGTACATGATCTGACACCCGTTTATGATGAGCATTCGCGGATATTGATACTTGGATCGCTGCCTTCGGTGAAATCCCGGGGGCAGTTTTTTTATAATCATCCGAAGAATCGTTTCTGGAAGGTGCTGGCAGCGGTGACAGACCATGCACCTTTAGAAAATGTGGAAGAAAAGAAACAATTTTTGCTGGAGCATCAGATTGCTCTGTGGGATGTGATCGCCAGCTGTGATATTATCGGCTCCAGCGACAGCAGTATTAAGAATGTTGTGGCGAATGATATCGGCAGGGTTCTCTCGGAAGCACCTATCCGGCAGATATTTGTCAATGGCCAGACAGCGTTTAAACTCTATAAGAAATATGTTCTTCCGGAAACCGGAGTGATGCCGGTGTGTCTGCCTTCCACCAGTCCGGCCAATGCAGCCTGGAATATGGAGAAACTGACCGAGGCATGGCAGGTGATTGTCAGAGAATCGTAAGGCTTCTTTCGTTGTTTTCATGCAGCAGGTATGTTATAATCTGAATATAAGATGCATGAAAATGGGGACAAGGACTGGGCTTTGAGGCACAGGGAGAAAGGAAAAGGGGAAGTATGAAGAAGCGATTTTTGGGCATGGTGACGGCAGGGATTTTGGCAACAGTTATGCTGGCGGGCTGTGGAGCATCCGCATCAAAGGTAACCGCAGAATCTTTATTGCAGGAAGTCCAGAGTAAATGTGATGCAATGAAGTCTTTGGAGACACACACAACAGCGGAGATCACACTTGAGTCAGATGCTCTTGGCGGAACCATGGATATGACTATGGATATGACCATGCAGACAACCACAGAGCCGGTTGCTAACTACCTGAAGGGCAATATCAGTATTCCGGGGCTGGGTACAGCAATGGATATGGAGAATTACACAGTGGTCCAGGATGACCAGATTCTTTCTTATACCGGTATGGCGGGCCAATGGATGGTGACGAAGATGGCCTATGATAAGGATTCTTTAGAGAGAATCAATGCAGCAGCCGGTGATCTGTTAAAGAGCAAGGATACACTGACGTTGGCAGACGAGACACAGGATGTGGATGGCACGGAAGCCTATATGATTTCCGGCAGTATTTCCGGTGCAGATGTGAAGAATCTGCTGAGTTCCATGGAGAGTACACTTGGCGGTCTGACTGGTGATACAGAGATGAATCTGGATGATATCACCGTGGACTTTACCTATGCTGTCAGCAAGGCGGATAAGATGCCATTATATATGGATATGGTATTTAGTGGTCTGGGTGCCGGTGAGGGTGATGAACAGGTGACATTCAGCAAGTTCAACATGAAGATGGAATATACGAATTATGATACTGTAGAAGCCATCACGGTTCCTCAGGATGTCGTTGATTCTGCAATCGATGTGACGGATTATCTGAATGATCTTCAGAATGAGACATCTACAGAAACAGAGACTCAGACTGAGAGTGAATCAGCAGCATAAATTGAATCTGAAGATTTGAAGAAGACTTTATATGATGAAAATAACCGGGCAGTTTAATCTGTCTGGTTATTTTTGCGTTTGCGTTTCAGATCATCTGTCCGATGAATAAAATTTTTGACACTGCCACATACTACCTGTATAAGATGTGTGGGAATTCAGATGAAAATGATGTCTGTGCAGCAGACCGGAATTCCGTATCGGGACCCATGGGCGGGTCGCGGATGAAAATAGACAGTAAACAGGAGGAATGGCATTATGAAGGCGACAGGAATTGTAAGACGTATCGATGATCTGGGGCGGGTGGTTGTGCCGAAAGAAATCAGAAGAACGCTGAGAATCCGGGAAGGTGATCCGTTGGAAATTTATACAGACAGGGAAGGCGGTATTGTTCTTCGAAAATATTCACCGATTGGTGAATTAAGCCAGTTTTCAAAGCAATATGCGGAAGCACTGGCTCAAAATACAGGATATATTGTCAGTATTACAGATAGAGATCAGCACATTGCTGTGGCTGGTGCAGGAAAAAAGGATCTGGCCAAGAAGGCGATCAGCCGGCAGATGGATACATTGATGAACCAGCGAGAAAGCCTGTTGGCTGTCAAAGGAGAACGGAAGTTTATTCCCATCACAGAGGATGGCGGAGAAAATTATACAGCACAGGTCATCTATCCGATTATCGCAGAGGGGGATGCCATTGGCACCGTTATTCTGACGACAAAGGATGACAAAGTACGGATGGGTGAGATGGAAATGAAACTGGCTGCTTCAGCTGCCAGTTTTCTCGGAAGACAGTTGGAACAATAAGACGGGCGGCGGGGTACAAGCGGCACAGGCAAAGGTGCAGAGAACATAATTTCCTTGAATTTAGCCTGTGCCATTGTTATAATCAGAAAAGAAATTTCTTGAACAGAGGAAAAAGGCAATGAATGAAAACCAATTATATTTTGCACCCATGGAGGGAATTACAGGCAGCATTTACCGAAGAGCCCATCATCGGATATTCGGCGGTGTGGACAGATATTATGCACCGTTTATATTTACCAATCCAAAAGGAAAAATCAGCAAAAAGGATTTATTGGAAATTGCGCCGGAGTACAATGAGGGATGTCGGGTTGTTCCACAGCTTTTGTCAAACTGTGCAGAGGATTTTATAGCCACAGCCCATACATTAAAAGGGCTGGGGTATGATGAGGTGAACCTGAATCTGGGGTGTCCATCGAGTACAGTGGCATCAAAGGGACGCGGATCCGGATTCCTTGGAGAAAAGGAGGCGCTGAAAGCTTTCTTGGCAGATATTTTTGAAAAAACAGATATGAAGATTTCTTTGAAGACAAGGATCGGGCTGAACCGTGCGGATGAGTTTGATGACATCCTTGACATTTATGAAGCCTTTCCGGTGGAAATGCTGATCGTGCATCCGAGAATCAGAATGGACTATTACAGCGGTAAGCCGGATATGGAAGCCTTTGAGAAAGCGAGTGCCCGGATGCCTTTTCCTGTTTGCTATAATGGGGATATATTTACAGCAGCAGCTTATGGACGTGTCAGTGAAAAATATTCAGATATCCGTCATTGGATGATAGGCCGGGGGCTTTTGTCTAATCCGGCATTGTGTCGTGAAATTCGAGGCGGGGATTGTGCGTCCTGGGAAGAACTGGCGGATTATTATCATACAATGCGGGATGAATATGAAGTACGCCTGCAGGGAAATAAGAAAGTCGTTTTTCTGATGAAGGAATTCTGGCATTATATCAGCTGGATCCTTTCAGAGGAGGACCGACAGGAGATCGATGTGCTGATGCATCTGAGAGATGGGGCGGAATTCTTCAGGAAAGCGGAAGAAATTGCGTCAAACTGTACAGTGGTGAAAGGACAGGGGTTTCATTCTGAGATGGAAGTACATAAGTTTTAGGGTAAATGACAGTATAATAAAAGGACGGTGGAAGCCGTCCTTTTATTTGTTGACATCAATATAGCTGTAAAGTGTATATTTGGAGATGCCGAAAAAGTTTGAAATCTTGTCTCCGGATTTTGTAATGAGAAATGCACCGGCATCATTCAGAAATTGAATGGCGCGCACTTTATCATCCTTGGTCATCATGGCCACCGGTTTGCCGACCAGAGTAACAGACTGGCGAATCAGATCTTCCAGCAGATCATTCACATTCTGAGGGATACTTTCAGGTTCCTTCTTATCATCCTCATTGGCAACCAGGGATTTCAGCGCCTGTTCAGCCAGCAGCATGCTTGTAATATCGTAATTGATAGACAGAATACCGGTAATCTTCTGCTCTGTGTCATCATGAATATAGATTGTACTGGACTTCAAAATACGTCCATCGCCTGTTTTGGTCAGGTATGCCAGGTGATCTGTTGGAGCAGAACCCCGAGCTCCCATTGCCTTCATGGCTTCCAGAACAACGTGTGAAGGACCGTCTCCGACTGCACGATGCGTTACATGTCCGTTTTCAACAAGAACAACGGAATGTTCAATATCCGTAGATGTCAGGTCGTGGAGAACGACTTCGCAGTTATCACCAAACTGTTTGGCAAGCGCTTTCGCTAATTGCCTGAAAAATGGCAGATTGAGTGTCATAAAATAGTGTCTCCTTCCTGCAAATATGATTAAAATGCACAGTAATATTATAATAATATATCAATTCTTGTAAAAGATTGCAAGAAAAAAGACAAAAAAATTTGGACAACAACAATTTTTTTGTTGTTGTTTTATTGTAATTAAAAATGAAACATAGTAATTAAAAATGAAACAAATGAAATTTTGAGAATTATCATTTTGTAATGTTTAATGAAACAAGTGGAAAAATGGAAATTATCATTTTGTAATTCATAATAAAACAAAAGCAGTTATAGCAGCATCTGAACAGGATACTGCTATAAATACCTTTTGAAGTTAGTATTGAATTGTTCCGGGTTCATAAATGATGTCAGTTTTGGGGGCTGTTCCGTTTCGTATAATAAGACCAGAACGATAAAGTTGATGCTCTGTCATAAAAAATAGATGATAAAATTGTGTATTCTGGAAACAAAAATCTTTATAGTATGTTATATCTTGAATTTTATTAAGGATAGAATCAAGTTCACTTTTATGGATATTAGGCTGTTCATTGTTTATAGTAGCACATATACATTTATAATCTGATTCTGATAGGTATTTAATAGTAGGTAAGCCTGCATCTTCTTGACTAACGAGTGTAGAGTGAATACAAGTAGCTAAGACATATTCAAGAATAAGGGGAGGAATATAAGCAGTATTGCTTTTTAGCAAATTATATAAATCCTGAATAGCGGGGCACATTTTGGCAGACTTGTATCTAGGCGGGAAATATGCTTTGAGCTTTTTTGGAGTGTATTGTAATAAAGGTTCTACACAATCGGCGAGTCTTTCTGAAACAAAATGAATAATAATATTGTTTGTAAGTAAATCCTGGGTTAATATAGAATCAGACAATTGTAACATATAGTTTTCATCTCCTTAATTAAATTGTGAATTAGTATGTACACTATATAATATGAATTATTAGCATTTGAGCGACATTGTATTTGCGGGTGTTTTCTATAGAACAACAAATCCAATACAAAAGTAACAAAAACATGCTTATGAAACTGATTTTTCTATAGGATTGTCTATGGGAAGTTAGTGGCAGTCAAAAAAGGAAATGTGTTATATTACATTATATTATATACGTCTGTAAGTGATAAAATAGTGGAAAGTATGTTGCCAATGGAGGTAATCGTATGCTCAAATATACACTCATGCACAAAAATATGGAATGCGGATCATTGCTGTATGATGAGAATAGCGGCAGAATTTTAAGTTACTGTGATTTTGGTAATGGATGTTCACCTCATCTCGGTAATTCGGATTTTCAAAAAATTTGCAAATGGTGGGAAATGCGTGCAATTCCTGCATCAAGATCGGCCATGAAAGAGATCATACACAAAGAAGGCTTCCGCATTGACAATCGTATTTATTTGGCAAAAAACCTGGCACTTAGCCTGACGGATACCTATTGGATACGTCCAAAAGACATACCACTAACTTTTGATCAATTGAAATACCATGGAAGAAATATGCCTTATCATAATGCTGCGTCCTATGATCCAAATGCTTCCTTGGGAGGACAGATGGATAAGCGTGGAATCTTAATCATGATGTGCCTGTTCTTGTTAAAGAAAGTTATAAATACTTCGGTCAGCAATCCATTAATGAGGTATTTGCAACCAGATTGCACCAACTGCAGCAGACGCATATCCCGTTTCTGAGGTATACGGCAACAAGAACGGAAGATTATGGTATACTTAGCAAATGCAAAGCATTTACAACGGATGACGTTGAATTTGTGTCTGCCTATGAGGTCATCATGAGTCAAAAAAGACGTAATGATGAGGCTGAATATGACCAGTTTATCCGCATTTGCACATCGGGTGGTATAAGCCAAGATGAAATACAGGCATTCATGGATTACCAGACAATGACAGACTTCATCATCAGCAAAACCGATGAACATCTGCAAAATTTTGGTATATTGAGAGATGCAAACACTATGTATCTTCTTGGCCCGGCACCAATATTTGATTCTGGAAACAGCATGTTTTTCGATGAAATGAGAAAAACTCCATACAGTAATGTTGAGCTTTTACAGCAAAAAGTATCCGGGTTTTACAGCCAGCAAGAGCAGTTTTTGAAGAAAGTCAAAAATAAAAATCTTGTGAAAATCGATCTGTTGCCTTCTAAAAACGATGTCAAAACTTTCTATGCAGAGGCTGGATTGCCGGAATGGAAGGCTGATGTGATCAGTCAAAATTATGAAAGCAAAATTAAAATGTTTGAGGAATTTCAGCAAGGGAAGAAGATATCTATTTACGTCGAAAAAAGCAAGCAAGTAGTGGCAGAAGCTATTTCTGCCAGAGTACTGTCGGATATGGATTAGGCAGTAAGTAACATAAAAAAAGATAGTGTTTCAGAGATTATCGATTTATCGGATTTTTAAAAAACATTAAAATGAGAAAGACGACTATCAGAACTTGTGTGATAGCCGTCTTTTGGTCTGTAAGCCGTGATTCGTTTTAAAGGTAATCTTTTATTGAATATAAAATTATATGTCTTGTATTGAGCTGTCATAGTTAATAAACGGGATTTTGGGTGATTCAAGAGCGGGTATAATATCCTTCATCTGCTCCAGCTGATAATATAATACATCCAATGCTCTGGAATGTGGTTCAAATAGCAATTTGATGTACAAACCATCGTAATCTAACCGCAACCCAATACCCACTTCTTCTGCCTGCTCAATGAAATTGCTGCTAAAAGGCTGGGCGGTTACATGTTGAATGTGTTCCTCAAACGGAATATCACAGGGATAGTCTCGATAGTTGCTCAGCAGAGCCGCCCCGTTGTCAAATATAGGAGCCGTACGACATTTACCAGTTTGGTTATTGATGACGATGCCCAGGTTGTTAAAATGCCTATCAGAATTCAACAGCAGTGCATCTAATGATAGAATCTGAGATAAATATTCGGAACAATCGTATTCGAGCATATCATATAGGAATTCTTTTATGTAATTTATCCGTTCAGCACAGGTATCATAGGTGCGTATGATATTGTCCAGTGAGACTCCACCGCGGACTAGCTCATGTAGTCTATGGAAGCTCAAAAACGATTCGTTGTCAAGAAGAAAATTTCTTGACACACATCCCGGAACGTCATCAATTGTGCAAGTTGTATAAAAGACGTAATTGGTGATATTCGAGTGCATGAGAACCAGGGAAGCAAGATGTTCAGATTGATCCTCGCATCCATAAACATTCTTTTTGTACCAATATCCATTATCATAACATTTTGGCTGAATGCCGACAGCACTTCCTTGAACTTTTGTTAATGTCGTTGCATCAGTATGAATTAATCCCATATTAATTGCCTTTCTATATATTTTTGGAATTAGTAAGCTGTAGTTCCGGGCGCATAAACGATAGATTCTTTAGTTCCGATTCCAAGATAACTGTTGGTGGCAGATTTGTAAAGCTGCAGCTCTGTCATATCGTCTAAAAATTCAAAATCCCAGTCATCGTAAAGACTTTCAGGGTACATCTCTAAATCCTCTACAAATACAAAAAATTCGTCAAGAGGTTCAAATTCAAATGTTTGATTGTCTTTTTGTAAAATTCTTTTAATTTCATCATGCTGCGGAATTGTTGAAACAGTTGGGATGTCGAACTCTTCGCAGTAACTGACTTCTTCCAGTAATGCTTTAAAAAGAACATATTTCATGATCAACGGCAGAGGGTAGAAATTTTCACTCTTGAGCAGAGAACAAAAATCATTAATAACAGGCAGCATCTTCTTGTGTCTGTACCTTGCAGGAAAAAAGTGTTTCAAGCCTTCAATGTCATAATCAGTCATTGGCTCGATGATATCATATAATCTTTTTGAAATGAATTTTGAAACCAGTTCGTTAACATGAGGCTCTTGTGTTGTTAAATAATCAGATAATTGAATCATAGAAACTCCTTTCGTAGCCGGTGAAACAGTATATATTCTATTGTATCTTTAATATGGATTGTTGTGGTTGCATATGGTGCAACCTTTTCAATTTCTGTAAAAATTGGCCGTCTGCACTTTTTGCTAATGTAAAGGCAGGAAGGAGTGGTAGGATGCAGAGTTTCAAAGAAGTATATGAAAAGTATCGGGGGAAAAGGTCAGATGCAGCGGTTGCGAAAAAGGCAAATCTTCATAAATCAACGTTTTCACGAATAAAAAATGAACTTATTCCTCCGAAACGAAATTATCTATGGTCATTAGCTATGTCTCTGGAACTGACACTGGATGAGGCAGATGAATTATTTTCTTCATGTGGATTGTGCATGGCGTCTCAGTACCATTTGACTGACATGGAAAAAGAAAGAGAAGGTATTATTAAAGACTGCATAGCTAAGGGAAAATATGGTGTTGTGGAATTGAATATCCGTCTGTATGAGGCAGGGTATCAGCTACTGGGAAATAAAGGGGCTAACTAGAAAAATATTTAAGCAGGGTTGCACGGCGTGCAACCCTTTTATGATACAAAGAAACTATAATAATCGTGTGGAATATATACGAGAAAGGGGGATGCTTTATGGACGAATCTTATATGCGTGAGTACTTTGAACGAAACCAGGAGGTATACTATATGCGGTTCAGGAAAAATGAATCTAAGTGGGCACTTGAAAAAGAGCGTGCGCAGGCAGTTGATTCTTTTAGAGAAAAATACGTTCATGGCGAGGCTATGGAAGCAGATTTTGAGGCAATGGTTAACGCAATCTGGAATGATGATTATGAGGCACATGTATTAATGTTCCTGTATGGAGCAGGTGAACGAGAAAAAATGTTGAGTTAGAGAAGGAGGAATGAGAATGGGATCGTTTGTTTATATGATTGCAAGAGATGATGCGGACATTATTGAAGAAAAACGACCGGAATTTGAAGAAAGGCTGGAGAAGGTGTTTAATGCAGCAGGTATGATGGAACAGGAGCATCTGACTTTATTTGGTAAAGGAATTCGTGCATTGAGGCCTGTTCGGATCGAGAACGGTTATACAACATTCTTCTATAATTATTTTGAAGATGATGTATGGGAAAACGCAGGATATTACAACAAAAACGGTGGCGTTTACTCAGAAAAGGTTGGCTGGCGGAACTTTGCGCGTGCTATAGAGGCGGCATATATGCTGCAGATGTTGTATATGCAGGAACCATCGTTTGTTGTTTATAATAACGAACTGGTACCGCCATGGCAATATCTGCAATGGTTCAAGAATCTATTTGGAACAACCTATCAGTTGCCGGAAAAGGATTTGATGAAGCTGATTGAGATGCTGCATGAGGAGGAAAGGTCTTATCCGGAAATTTATTACAGTTATAATGAATTGATATGCAGCGGATATTATCTGGAAAGTGTTATCGATGCTATTGCGGTTGTGTATGGAACAGCCAGGGCTTTGGAACTGCTGAAAAATGCTTTAGATAAAGAGAACAGTAAGAAAGCGGGTGTAAACTATCCGGAATGCATTAAAAATACCGTAAGGAGTCTGGAAAAATTTAAGGGAAATAGCAGTCTGGATGATGATGGACAGGTCGATTATCTCATGAAAAAGATGAGAACCATGGTTGAAACCGGGACGGTAGGAGACCAGGAAGATCAAGGCATTATGGAGATATTGTTCTGGGTGAGAGTAAGCGGCAGCTATGCGTTTGCAATTAAAAGAATTAGCGAATTATATAACAGAGATTTTTGGGAACTTTATGCACCGGTTGCCGGCATGAACAAGAAGCGGTCATTTTCAGAAAATCTTTGGAGTGAAACACAGAGTTTGCTGATCAGCGGTATTTCAACTGCCGAATTTGTTAATGAGAGTCCGGATGATATGCTCTATTATTGGACACCGGATGGAGATATAGAAGTTTCTGATGATGTTGAAAAGTGGTTTTCGGAACTTAGAAAACAGTTTGATGAATATGTGGCAGAGTGGCAGCAGATACCGAAGCTGATGCGATACATTGTAGATGATCTTTTATTTGCGGACCGTAATTATGTTAATATCCGGGCATTCTCAGGGTTTTTAGAGGAAACGATGGATAATATATCAGACGTCAGGTATCATATCCTGTGGCGTATTTTTCATGATATGATCCATGATCCGGATATGCTGAAAGAAGGCAGCGTTATTTTTGATAAAGAGTCATTAGCCAATGGGAAAAAGAAACTTAGATATAGCTGGAAGATGACGGATACGAATTTGAAACGAAACAAGGCAAGGATGACAGTAAAAAGATACCTTTCGTTGATTTCGAATAAAGAACTCAGGAGGAAAGTTTTTGGATTTTGACGAATATCCGGTAATAGAC
>OGDF01007057.1_pt1 | contig 10755 bp, 8 predicted proteins | sample 1570141 | NCBI WGS metagenome assembly OGDF01 (sample SAMEA4370581, study PRJEB24528) | human gut metagenome | reverse complement strand
GAAACCGGCTCGCTTCATCCGCCACTGGCGGCGCTTCGCCGATTTCCATGTGCGTCAGAAAAAACGCCTCTCAGCCCGCAAACGTGCGCGCCTTCGGCGCGTGCACTGCCGCTGGCTGCAATCCCCTCAAAAAGATGGCTCTGCCATCTTTTTGAGGTTAATATCGCTTGTCGAGAATTTCCACCACGTCCGCCAGCGCGCCGTCCTTGCAGTGGCAGACGATGTGCGCACCCCATTCCTTGACCTCGGGGATGGCGTTTTCGGGCGCGAAGCCGATCTCGGAGACCTCGAGCATCGGAATGTCGTTGTTGTGGTCGCCGATGCAGTAGATGTCCTTGCGCGCAACGCCGAGGAGCTTGGCAAGCTTTAAGATCATGCCGCCCTTCGTCGCGCCGCGGCGCGTCAGCTCAAGCAGGTGATCGCTCGAAAAGATGAGCTCGTAGCGCTTTCCCCAGTCCCGAGAGACGATAAAATCGCGCACCTGCTCCAAAAGCGGCTTTTCCTCTTCAAAGAGCAGCTTGATGATCGGCAGGTCCACCTCGCGGAAGTCCTTGACCTCCTCGGTCTTCGCGCGCGTCAGGTGCTCGTGGTTGCGCGTGTAGTCGTTCGGGTGCAGGACGTGGATGCGGCGGTCGTCGTGGTAGATCTCGAAGCACAGGCCGGGGAAGCGCGCGAGCAGCGCGTCGACGTGATCGTAGATGTCCGCGTCTAAAAACGCGGTCTCCACATAGCAGTCCTTGTTGAAGTCATAGATGGCCGCGCCGTTGGCGATGACGCAGGGGGCGTTGCAGGGCAGATCCTTGGCGTAGCGGGCAAAGGCGGGCAGCGCGCGGCCGGTGGAGATCGAAAAATAGCCGCCGTTTTGAATGAAATACTCAACTGCCTCGCGGTTGCGCGCGCTCATCGGCGGGATGTCCTCACCGCGCTCGAGCGCGCCCTGCGTATAGACGAGCGTGTTGTCAAAGTCGCTGGCGAGCAGCACCTTGTTGAATTTCAGCATGATGGATCCTCTCTTCTTTTCTCGTTGTTTTTCGGCAAAAGTATACCACGGCGCGGGAGAAATGAAAAGGGATGTTTTGCGTAAAGATATCAGCCGATGATGCCGAATTTTCCTTTGATAAAATGACGGTAGTCGGGCTGCTTTTCGGCATTTTCGTATTCATGTTTCATGGTTTGCCATATCCAGGCGCGGAACGGATCGCCGGTCTGCGCATAGTGCAGAATGCGCAGCAGCCCCTCCCGCTCTGCGCGGAGAATGGCCTCATAGGCATCGGGGACGAACTCGCACGAGACGACTGCTACCGCCTCTTCGGACGTGACCGCGAACGGCACGTCGGAAACAGGGGCGGTATTTGCCGGTTCCGCGCCGTAGATATAGCCGGAGACGCCGGCATAGGTCTCCTCCAGTGCGTTGGGGTAGTATTCCTCCAGCCGCTGCACGCCGTCTAAGTCGAAGCCGTAAGGCCCCCATTTTTCCCACCGGCCCGTGTGGACAAAGCCGGTGTCGCGGCAGTATTTTTCAACGGCATTGCTCAGATAGACCAGCACATTTTCCCGTTTCTTCGAAAAATAGACGAGCGGGTGGCCATGGTTGGAGACGTGCGGCGTGAGGACGGTGAGACCGCCGGTGGGGGAGGCATGGTACAGCATGGAAGCAATTCCTTTCCGCCTTTTGGCAAAACCGCCGCGAAACAACTGTGCTTCGCGGCGGTTCTATTTCTTGTTTACGCTTCGCTCTTCGGCGCGGGATTTTCGCCGCCCTGACCGCCACTTCTGCGGCGGCCTCTGCCGCCGCGGTGGCTGCGGCGGCGCGGCTTGTTCTCGCCGCCCTCAATCGCGCCCTCGGCTTTCGGCGGGCGGGGCGGACGCGGGGCTTTCGGCGCGTCGGGAGTTTCGCTGTTCGGCTTGCTCTGGCGCGGGGCGCGGCGCTCGCCGTTCTTGTCGGGATTGCGGGGCGGACGTTCGCTGCTCGGCTTATCGCCGCGCGCGGGGCGTTCGCTTCGCTTTTCGGCGGGTTTGTCGCCACCCTTTTGGGGCGTGTTTTCACTCTTCGGCGCGGCGGACTTCTCGCCGCCTTCACCGCTGCCCTTGCCGCGGCCTCTGCCGCCGCGATGCCCGCGGCCGCCGCGGCGGGAACGGCGCTTTTCCGTCTCCTCCTCGTCAGCGGCGAGGGCGTCCGCTTTTGCGACGGGGGCCGTCCACTGTTCGGGCGGCACGATGGGCTTGGCCGACGAGAAGAAGTTCAGCGTCAGCTGCGGCTCTTCCGGCGGTTCCTGATAGCGCTCGGGAAGCGTCGTGGGGAGCTCGATGCCGTCGCGCGAGCCCTTGCCGTTGCGCAGCACATGAATTTCGCAGGTGCGGTAGCGCTTGGGGCTCTCGTTCTGCCCGTCGAGACGCACGAGCACCTGCTCGCGCAGAATGTCGACCGAGCTCACGTTGCCAAGGCCGTCGGGCGTTGCGACAAACGAATCCTGCTTCGGGCAGCGGCGCATCGCGTCCTCGTAGGCGTTCTGCTCGTATTTGAGGCAGCACATCAGTCTGCCGCACGTGCCGGAGATCTTCGTCGGGTTCAGGCTCAGGTTCTGCGTCTTGGCCATCTTGATCGAAACGGGGACGAAGTCGTCCAAAAACTGCGAGCAGCAGAAAGGCCGGCCGCAGATGCCGAGGCCGCCGAGCATCTTCGCCTCGTCGCGCACGCCGATCTGCCGCAGCTCGATGCGGGCACGGAACACACCGGCTAAGTCGCGCACGAGCTCGCGGAAGTCCACGCGCCCATCGGACGTGAAGAAAAAGATGATCTTGCTGCCGTCGAAGTTGCTCTCCACGCGCACGAGCTTCATGTCGAGCCCGCGCTCGGCGATCTTCTTCTGGCAGACCTCGAAGGCGTTCTTTTCGCGCGTTTTGTTGTAGGCGTAGGTGCGGTCATCGTTCTCCGTCGCCACGCGCACGAGCGGGCGCAGCGGTTGGACGACGGAATCGTCCTCCACCTCATGGTTGCCCGAGACGCACTGGGCGTACTCGAGCCCCTGCGCGGTCTCGACGATGACGAACTGGTTGGGTTCGACCGTGATGCCGTGCGGGTCAAAATAATATTCCTTGCATCCGCCGCGGAAGCGGACTCCGATCACTTCTGTCAAAGGGTTTCCTCCAATTCAACGGCGAAGCCGCCCAGCGTGGGCCCGACGCCGACGTTATAGGTGCATTTATTGCGGTAGTCCTGCAATAAATCTATTGTGCCGAGTAATTTGGCTTTTGTCAAGCGCGAAGCCAGCGACCGCGCGATGCGAAGATCCCTCTCCGGTACGCTCACGCCGTACTGCCCCAGCAGGGCGGACGAGAGCAGAAGCCGCGTCCCCTCGAAAAGCGAGGACAGGTCGTCGCGCGTGACCTTCTGCGTTTCGAGCTTTGCGAGGAATGCCGCGCGGGACGCGCGCGACCCCTCGGCGATGAGCCGCGCGAGCTCGAGCGCGCGCTCGTCAGGCGCGCCGCCCTCTTCGACGGTGGGGGAGAGCTTGACCTCCACGCAGCGCGAGCGGATGGTCTGGAGCAGAACCGCCGGATTTTCCGCGCAGAAGAAGAACGCTGCGTAAGCGGGCCCCTCCTCCACGAGCTTCAAAAGCACGTTCTGGTCCTTTTCCGTCAGGATGGTGCAGTCCTCGAAAATGTAGACCTTGCGCGCGCCCTCGTTCGGGCGGATGAACGCGTCGGCGCGCATCGCGCGCACCGTGTCGATCGAGAGCTCCTTGTGCTCTGCGTCGCGCACGAACGTGACGTCGGGGTGGATGTCCTGCATCACCTTGCGGCAGGCAGGGCAGGCGAGGCAGGGCTTGCTTTCCGCTGTGCACTCCATCGCCGCGGCGGCATAGCGCGCAGCGCTCACACGGTCACCGCTGCCGCTGAAAATGAGTGCGTGCGACAGTGCGCCGCGCTTTGCCGCGGCGCGAAGACGCGCCGCCGTATCGGTTTTTGCAAAATCCAAAAGCTCCATTGCCCGCTCCATGCTCTGTACTCTGCGCGCATTTTCAGCGCAAATTTAAAAATAGTATATCGCAAAAGTGCGGCGCTTGCAAGAAAATCCGCGCCCCGCGACGGAAAAACAGAACGATTTTGCGCCAAATTGCGTTTTGCGGGAGAAAAAATGCGGAAAGTCGACAAAAATTTCACAACTTGTTATTGAAAGTCGGGGATTTTCTGTCTATAATAATATGGCTTGATAATGATCACACAGCGATACATTTTTAATGGAGGAAAACCAATGAGCAAAAAGTATGTCTACCTGTTCTCGGAAGGCAACGCTACCATGCGTGAGCTTCTGGGCGGCAAGGGCGCGAACCTGGCCGAGATGACCAACATCGGTCTGCCCGTGCCCCAGGGCTTCACCATCACGACCGAAGCCTGCACCCAGTATTACGAGGACGGCCGCAAGATCAACGACGAGATCATGGCAGAGATCATGGAATACGTCGCGAAGATGGAAGAGATGAACGGCAAGAAGTTCGGCGATCTGAAGAACCCCCTGCTCGTCTCTGTCCGTTCCGGCGCGCGCGCTTCCATGCCCGGCATGATGGATACCATCCTGAACCTCGGTCTCAACGACGACGTCGTCGCGGCCATGATCGCGGGCAACCCCGATCCCAACTTCGAGCGTTTCGTTTACGACTCCTATCGCCGCTTCATCCAGATGTTCTCCGACGTCGTTATGGAAGTCGGCAAGAAGTACTTTGAGCAGCTCATCGACGCGATGAAGGAAAAGCGCGGCGTCAAGCTCGACATCGAGCTCACCGCAGCCGACCTCAAGGAACTCGCCGAGCAGTTCAAGGCCGAGTACAAGCAGCAGATCGGCGAGGACTTCCCCTCCGACCCCAAGACCCAGCTGTACGAAGCCATCCGCGCCGTGTTCCGCTCCTGGGACAACCCGCGCGCGAACGTCTATCGCCGCGACAACGACATCCCCTATTCCTGGGGCACTGCCGTCAACGTCATGCCGATGGTCTTCGGCAACCTGAACGACAACTCCGGCACCGGCGTCGCCTTCACGCGCGACCCCGCCACCGGCGAGAAGAAGCTCATGGGTGAGTTCCTCACCAACGCGCAGGGCGAAGACGTCGTCGCCGGCGTCCGCACCCCGATGCCCATCGCCCAGATGGAAGAGAAGTTCCCCCAGGCTTACGCCGACTTCGTCAAGGTCTGCGACCTGCTCGAGGATCACTACCGCGACATGCAGGACATGGAGTTCACCGTCGAGAACGGCAAGCTCTACATGCTCCAGTGCCGCAACGGCAAGCGCACCGCGCAGGCTGCTCTCAAGATCGCCTGTGACCTCGTGGACGAGGGCATGATCGACGAGAAGAAGGCCGTCTCCATGATCGACCCGCGCAACCTCGACACCCTGCTCCATCCCCAGTTCGATGCGGCTGTCCTCAAGAGGGCTCCCGCCATCGCCAAGGCTCTGCCCGCCTCCCCCGGCGCCGCCTGCGGCAAGATCGTCTTCTCCGCTGAGGATGCCAAAGAGTGGAAGGAGCGCGGCGAGAAGGTCGTTCTCGTCCGTCTCGAGACCTCTCCGGAGGATATCGAGGGCATGAAGGCCTCTCAGGGCATCCTGACCGTCCGCGGCGGTATGACCTCCCACGCGGCTGTCGTCGCGCGCGGCATGGGCAAGTGCTGCGTCTCCGGCTGCGGCGAGATCAACATGGACGAGGAGAACAAGAAGTTCGAGCTCGCCGGCAAGACCTATCACGAGGGTGACTTCATCTCCATCGATGGTTCCACCGGTAACATCTACGACGGCATCATCCCCACGGTCGACGCCACCATCGGCGGCGAGTTCGGCCGCGTCATGGCTTGGGCCGACAAGTATCGCCGTCTGGGCGTCCGCACGAACGCCGATAACCCGCACGACACCGAGCAGGCCGTGAAGTTCGGCGCTGAGGGCATCGGCCTCTGCCGCACCGAGCACATGTTCTTCGAGGCTGACCGTATTCCCGCCATCCGCGAGATGATCTGCTCCGACACCGTCGAGCAGCGCGAGAAGGCGCTCGCTAAGCTCGAGCCGATGCAGCAGGGCGACTTTGAAGCCATGTATATCGCGCTCGAGGGCCGTCCGATGACCGTTCGTTTCCTCGATCCCCCGCTGCACGAGTTCGTTCCCACCGAGGAAGCTGACATCGAGCAGCTCGCCAAGGACATGGGCAAGAGCGTTCAGGACATCAAGAACATCATCGCCTCCCTGCACGAGTTCAACCCCATGATGGGTCACCGCGGCTGCCGTCTGGCCGTCACCTTCCCGGAGATCGCCGAGATGCAGACCCGTGCCGTTATCAAGGCTGCTCTGGCAGTCCAGGCCCGTCACCCCGAGTGGAAGATGGTTCCCGAGATCATGATCCCGCTGGTCGGCGAGGTCAAGGAGCTCAAGTACGTCAAGGACGTTGTCACCGCTGTCGCCGATAAGCTCATCGCCGATGCCGGCTCCGACATGAAGTACCTTGTCGGTACCATGATCGAGATTCCGCGTGCCGCTCTGACCGCAGACGCGATCGCGACCGAGGCTGAGTTCTTCTCCTTCGGCACCAACGACCTGACCCAGATGACCTTCGGCTTCAGCCGTGACGACGCCGGCAAGTTCCTCGGCGCGTACTACGACAAGAAGATCTACGAGAGCGACCCGTTCGCACGCCTCGACCAGGTCGGCGTCGGCAAGCTCGTTGCCATGGCTGCAAAGCTTGGCCGCGAGACGCGTCCCGAGCTGCACCTCGGTATCTGCGGCGAGCACGGCGGCGATCCCAGCTCTGTTGAGTTCTGCCACAGAGTCGGCCTCGACTATGTCTCCTGCAGCCCGTTCCGCGTTCCCATCGCCCGCCTTGCAGCTGCACAGGCCGCGATCAAGGACATGCAGTAATCGACCGTATACGGCAATACTCGTAAAATAATTTATCCTCCGTATGATTCATCATACGGAGGATTTTTCATGCCTCGTTGCGGGTGAGTACGATTCCAATCACGGTGCTGATAAGAATTATAGGCGCCAGCCGCACGAACAGCCACTCAAAGGCGTGGAACGCCGCGCCGGCGACGGCAGTTTCCGGATCGCTGTAATTCCAGCCCAGATACGGACTGTTCAGCAGTACCAGCGCTGCCGCGATGATCACCGTGACCGCGCACAGCGCAATTAGCAGCCAGCGCAGTGTTTTCCGCCGCGCGGCCTTTTGCCGCGCAAGCTGCAGGTTGATGATTTCAAGCTTTTCGGCTATTGCTTTCAGGTCGTCAGCCTCCGCTCTGACGGCGAATTCGCCGAGCAGTGCGCTCACCGGCGTAGCCAGCGCATCCGATAGGGCTATCAGCATGTCGGAATCGGGGACGGACAAGCCCTGCTCCCATTTTGATATTGTCTGCCGCACAACGTTCAACTTGACGGCCAACTCTTCCTGAGAAAGTCCTTTTGACTTTCTGGCGGTTTTTATGTTTTCACTCAGCATTCTTTTAGCCTCCTTTGGTTCGGCTGATGGCTACATTATAGAGCAAGTACGCCCATTGCCGCAAGCAACGCGTATTAACATCCCGTTGCGCAGCATTAAAAATCGCCGCACAGATGTGCGGCGATCCTCTGAGGTTTGCGATTCGATTGCTTTTTCTTTTTTGAGGTTTGTGAGGTATGCTTACTTTTTATATCAACATGAGGACGGGTTAGATCTTCATGCAGACATCCCATGCGCGCCAGATGACTGTGCGCAGATTGCCGATGGCGACACAGTCGCCAACGCGGTGAATAGTTTCTCTGCCCTTGACCTTGCGGGATGCAGTCTTGCCGCCGACGGGGGTCGGAACGAAGCCGATGCCGTTGACAACGCTGTCGCACTCGACGAAGAAGGTCTCGCCGGTCTGAACGTTCTTGACGGTGCAGCCCTTGTCGGTGATCTCGGTAACGGTGGAGTGCAGGTAAACGGGAACCTTGTGGTACTCCATCGCGTCACGCAGGAAGGAGGTGTTGGCAAGGCAAGTAGCCTGAGCCGCGATAAGGTCGCCGGCGTACTCGACGATGATCGGGTGCTTGCCGAAGTTCAGCAGCAGGTCGTAGGCTGCCTCGCAGGAGGACTGGCCGCCGCCGATGAAGAGAACCTTGTCGCCGACTTCCTTCTTGTCCTTGAGGACGTCGGTAAAGGTGAGGGTCTTCTCGAAGCCCTTGATCTGGGGCATCATTCTGGGAGTAGAACCGGTGGCGACGATGATATCGTCGAAGCCACGGAGAGTGTTCAGGTCATTGACCTCAGTGTTCATATGAACCTCGATGCCAGCCTTCTCAATCTCACGCTTGTACCAGGTGATGAGTTCCTTGTCGTTCTCTTTGAAGGTCATGGCGGAAGCAGTCAGGAACAGACCGCCCAGCTCATTGGTCTTCTCGAAGAGGACAGGGATGTTGCCCTGCTGCTTGAGGACGAGCGCGCATTCCATACCGCCGATACCGCCGCCGATGATAGCGACTCTCTTCGCCTTCTTGGTGGGAGCGATGTAGTATCTCTTGTGCTGCATGGTGGTGGGGTTGAGGGCGCAGCGGCCGAGATGCAGGGAGTCCATGGTGTTCTGGAGGTTGGGAGTTCCCTTGTACTTTGCGAAGTTGAAGCAGCCGTTGTGGCAGCGGATGCAAGGCTTGATTTCGTCCTGACGTCCTTCTTTTATCTTATGTACCCACTCGTGGTCAACAAGATTCTGACGTGCGATAGCAACTGCATCCAGACGGCCAGCGGCAATCTCCTCGGCAGCCTTGACAGGATCCATACGGCCTGCGCAGACGACGGGAGCGTTGGTGAAGTTCTTGATGTGCTCAACATACTTCAGGTTGCAGTTGTCGGGCATGTACTGAGGCGGATGTGCCCAGTACCATGCGTCGTAGGTGCCGTTGTCGCAGTTGAACATTGCGTAGCCGGCCTCTTCGAGGTACTTGACAGCCTTCTCGGACTCTTCCATGTCGCGGCCGAACTCCTCGAAGTCCTCCTCGTAAGGCATTGCGCCCTTGCCCCAGCCCTTGGTCTTGGAGACGACGGAGTAACGCAGGGAGACGGGGAAGTCGTCGCCGGCATACTCGTGGATGCACTTGACGATCTCGACGGGGAAGCGGAAACGGTTCTCGAAGGATCCGCCGTACTCGTCGGTACGGAAGTTCCAGTTCTTCATGGTGAACTGGTCAAGCAGGTAGCCTTCATGGACAGCGTGGATCTCAACGCCGTCGACGCCGGCATCGCGCAGCTTCTTCGCGGTCTTACCGAACGCTTCGACCATTTCCTTGATCTCGGCGCGGGTCATGGGACGGGACTTGAGTTCCTCGTTCCAGCGGTTGGGGGTAGCGGAAGCGGACGCGCAGGAGTACTGAACGTCAACGATGGGGGAAGCGAGCTTGTTGAGGAAGTCGTGTTTCGCCAGATAGCTCATCCAGCCGTTGATAGCCATGGAGCGGCCGAAGCCTGCGGCGAGCTGAATAAAGAGCTTGGAGCCGGTCTTGTGGAACTCTTCCATGTAGGGCTTGAGTTCTTTGAACATGCGGTCGTTCTGCCAGAGCCACTTGCGGCCGGGGATACCCATGGTATCGCGAACGCACTGCATACCGGGGAGGATCAGGCCGACGCCGTCCTGCGCGCGGTTGAGGAGGAAGTAGGCGGCCTCCTTGTCGAAGTGGTTAGGCTCCAGCCAACCAAAGAGGGAGGTGCCGCCCATGGAACATTGTACGATGCGGTTAGGTATTTCCACATTGCCAATCTTCCACGGAGTAAATAGGGCATTATACTTTTCGTCCATGTGGTTCTTCCTTTCTTTTCCTTCTTATTATACGGCGATGAGATATAGATTTATCATCTGCCGTTTTCTACTGATCCGGGTCTGCGCTTAATCAGCGATTTGCAAAAATTAGTATAGCATATATTTTCACAATTTGCAATTATACATCTCATAGTGATTGTATAACTTTTTGTTAGTATTGCTATCAATCACGGATTACGAATACAAAAATAACACAGAAATTGTGGATTTTCAACATTGAAATGCATGCATTTTTTGAAGTAATTGTGCGGAAGCGCCATGTATCGCTTATGCCGCCCCCGTCAGCGCGCCTACTCACCCAGCGCCTCAAACGCAAGCTGTGCCGCGCCCCAGAGCGCGTCGTGCATCGGGTGCACGGGCTGCGCCGTGCCGCTAAGCGCCGCGCACACCGTCTCCCGGTAGATGTTCTCCTCCGCGAGCAGCCCGCCCATCAGCGCGACGCGCGGCTGCACTATCGCAAGCTCCCGCGCAAATGCCGATACCATTATCCGCAGCTCCTCCGCCTCCCGGTGGAGTATCGCGGCACTCTGGGCGTCGCCCTGGGCTGCAAGCCGCAGCACCTCGGCCGCGAGCGCCGCGACCTCGGCCTTCGACGCGCCATGGTAGGTAAACTCAACTATCCCGCGCGCATCCGCCGCGCCCGTCCGGCGCAGCACCGTATCGTGCAGCGCGCCCCGCGGCGCTCTGCCGTCCTCGCCGCGCACCGTCAGCGCCAGCGCGTCACGCCCGATGGCGTGCGAAACGATGAGCGTATCGGCGATGTTGTAAAGTTGCTGGAGAATGTCCCCGGCGAGCATCGGCAGCGCGAAGAGAAGAAGCGAGCGGAGAATGCTCCCCCGCGTCAGATCGCGGTACACGGCACACGATCCTTCCGAAGCGCTTGTCGAGCTCGGCGCGGGTGAACACCGTCATCACCGGGCGGCCGTGCGGGCAGTGCGTCACCTCTCCGGC
>OGDF01007056.1_pt1 | contig 10759 bp, 6 predicted proteins | sample 1570141 | NCBI WGS metagenome assembly OGDF01 (sample SAMEA4370581, study PRJEB24528) | human gut metagenome | reverse complement strand
AACCAGCCAAACTTGCCGGTGTACTCAGTGAAGGAATGATCCTCTGCGCAGAAGACGCAGACGGAAATCTTTCCCTGATGGTACCTGAGAAAGAAATGCCTGCAGGAGCAGAAATCTGCTAAGATCAGAATTTTGAAATACAGAAAATTCTGCTGCAATTTAAGTTATAAAAATTTCAAGTAATTAATATAATCTATATGGGCTGTGAAAAACTTCACACTTAAGAGAAAATCATTCCCGGAAAACCGCGATATTCATGAAATTAATACGGTTTTTCGGGAATTTTTTGTCTATTTAAGGAAAAATTGGTTATATGACAGATTTGTGACCGGCAGATGATATACTTATGACAATAAAAATAAAGGAGAATTTTGCCTTTTTAACGGATTCACCACAGGAGTAAACCTGAATGGTGAAAATTTTATCCAGAAATGGAGTAAGGAGGAGAACTATGAATAAGAAAAACAAAGCCAAACGTTATCTGGCGGGACTTTTGACTGTGCTGATGATCTTTCAGCAGTCGGGAATGAACAGTATTCTGGCAGACAGTGACGAGATTCCGGTGACTTTCGCAGCGGAAGAGGAGCTGGCAGGATATGATGAAGTACAGGAGTACGAGGGACAGGCTCAGGTGGAAGAAACAGTGGAAGAGCCTGTCACAGAAGAAGTGATGGAGGAAGAACCAATACAGCCCGAAGAAACAGAAGAACCGGAAGAGCCATCACAGCCCGAAGAAACAGGAGAACCGGAAGAGCCATCACAGCCCGAAGAACCTGGAGAACCGGAGGATCCATCACAGCCTGAGGAATCAGGAGATCCGGAAGAAACAATGCAGCCCGAAGAACCTGGAGATTCAGAGGAACCGGAGCAGCCTGAGATTACAGAGATACCGAAACTGACAGCTACACCGGAGCCGGAGCAGACGGAAGTTCCGAAAACAGATTTCTCATATGAAGATGAAAGTATTTCTGTGACAGCTGCAGCTGAAGAGAGTGCAGGATTGCCGCAGGATGCACAACTGAAGGTTGAAAATCTTCTGAACACAGACCCACAGAGATACGAGGGAGAAAAATCTGAAATGAATTCCCTGCTTGGAATTGATGGAGAGATTTTTACAGCGGAATATCTGCTGTATGATATCTATTTCTGGTCAGAAACAGCAGGCGGACGGGTTGAGCCGGCAGATGGAAGTGTGAAAGTGCAGATGAATTTTACAGAGCCTCAGCTGGTGAAAAACACACAGGAACAGATTGTTCAGAGTAATCTGAAGGTTTATGTAAACAGACAGGAAGATACAGCAGCCCAGTTTGATACAAATGAAGCAGAGGCAGTTCAGGGTGCAGCTTTTTCTGCTGTGAATATGGGAACTGCTGCAATTGTCCGTATAAATGAGATGAAGAAAAATGAGCAGCTCGTTTATACATATGAGGACAGTGAAGTAGTGGTAACTGCTACGCTGGCAGCACCGGATGCAGTGCCGGATGAAGCTGAGTTCAGAGTTACCAGAGTAACTCCACAGACTGCAGGATATAATTATGATGTCTATATGCAGGCATTAAATAACAATGCAGAAATGATCTCTCCTGATAATTCAGCCAATGGGCAGGAGAGTGATGTATATACAGAAAAGAATACACTTCTTTATGATATTGCATTTCTGGTGGATAAGACAGATGAAAACGGAAATGTGATTCCAGGGGAAAAAGAAGAATACCAGCCTACAGAAGGCGCGGTAAATATTTCCTTTGATTTTAAGAAGAGTCAGCTTACGCAGGAAGTTGAAGCTGAGAAGGCAGAAGAGATCGCAGTTGTTCATCTACCTCTGGATGAAGCTACGAAGGAATCTGTGGATACAACTGCAGATGCTACAGATATTTCAGCAGGAAATATTAATGTAGAAGTAGTTTCGGAAGCAGAAGTTCAGCTGGAAACAGAAGCAGCGGATTTTGACCTGAATAATTTCTCACTGGTTGCTTTTGTAAATGTGAACGGACAGGAATTGAATCCTGGAACACTGCAGAATTATTGGAGTATTCTGGGAAATGCTATCTACTATGGTGTGACTGCGAATACGATTAATAAAGATGCTCATATGGATACCAATTTTGCTACGAAATATTTTACCGGCAGTGGTAATGTTACAGCTGGCGCATACACGGGAAATAACGGAGATGCCAACAATGGTGGTGTGTATGTGATCGCGGATATGAGCAGCGATTCGTCATTGAAGATCGATGGAAAGAATTCAGATGTCTGGTGTACAGATGCCATAAAAGACAGACTGAGTCTGGAAGTAGATGGAAAAGGCCAGAAGACGATTTTTGCGAAAGGTGCTCTGGAAGTTTATGTGGACAGACTGATCGCAAGTGTATCGAAAGTATCTGCAAGTATGGCAGATGAGGTAAGTTATCAGGTTAAGAATCAGAATGAAGTGATGAACCAGGCGGAGATCGATATTTCTGAACGTCCGGAAGGAACTTATTATATCGATGGCGACTGGCTGAACGATATAAGTGAAGGAGCACTGCGGATTAAAAAGAAGTCCGATCAGACCATTGTATTCAACTATAAAGGTACCAGCGTAAATCTGAAGAGATTTGAGATCTGGGATACAGACCGCGAAAGTGGATATATGCAGAGTACCACATCCAGTGCATCTGCGGATCAGTATGCGAGAACCGTTGTGTTCAATATGCCGAATGCAACCGATGTTACTTTTGCCAGCGGTATGTTTGGTATTTTCCTGGCACCGAAGGCGACTGTGCATGGACTGGGTGGAACAAGTTCAGGATGGCTGGTTGTGGATACACTTGACAAGAATGGTTCAGAATGGCATTGTGTATGGAGTGATATGCCGGATTCTAGTCATATTCCTGTTCCGGCGCAGCTGACTGCAATCAAGACAGTAAACGGTGACAGACCTGGGGATGATGAGAAATTCAGGTTCAAGCTTGAGATATATAATAAGGAATGGAGAAAATGGGCGCAGGTTGAAATTCTTCCGAATAAAGGAAATTTTGTAACATTCACTTCGATGACATTTCGGGCAGATGGACAGTATTATTATCGTATTTCTGAATACGGTGAGGTGGATGGATATATTAAGGATGATACGGTTTACATTGCAGTGATCACTGTATCGTCAGATTCTCAGATTTCCGGAGATACAACGATTACTTCTTATAAGATTGATTCTGTGAAATATTACAGAGCTTCTGATCTGGAGGAGGTAACAGAGGATAATCTGGTTCCGGCCGCCGCGTTTGATAATACGAGGCAGGAAGAGGAGAAAATAGAAACAAGTGTATGTAAAGAATGGGATGATGCAGACAATCAGGATGGAAAACGTCCGCAAAGTATTCTGGTACAGTTATATGCCAATGGTCAGAAACTGGGAGAACCGGTTGTACTGAACGAGGGTAATGGATGGAGCGATCTTCCGGTTAAACAGGATGGGCAAACAGTTGTTTATTCTGTGAAAGAAGTTGGAAGAATTCCAGGCTATGAATCTACAGTAACTGGAGATGTGCAGACCGGATTTGTCATCACGAACAGCCACACGCCAGAATTAACAAACATCTCCGGCGAAAAGATCTGGGACGATGGAGACAACCAGGACGGAAAACGCCCGGAAAGCATTACCGTAAATCTCTTTGCAAATGGCGAGAAGATAGACAGTAAGGCAGTAAAAGCCGATGCAGAAGGAAACTGGAAGTACAGTTTCAAGAACCTGCCGAAGTATGCGAATGGACAGCTGATCAGTTACACAGTGACTGAGGATGCTGTACCGGAGTATACGGCAGAGATTTCAGGAACCACCATCATCAACAAGTACCAGCCCGGAAAGACCAGCATCAGCGTAGTAAAGGCATGGGAAGATGGAAATAACCAGGACGGTTTACGCCCAACAGATATCAAAGTGCAGCTTTACGCAGATGGAAGCAAGCAGGGAGAAGAAGTAACCCTGAATGCAGGAAACCAGTGGAGCTACACCTGGAGTGACCTGAACGAAATGAAGTCCGGCCAGAAAATCGTTTACACTGTAGAAGAAGCAGGAAAGGTTACCGGCTACGACACCGTGATCAGCGGAGAAGCGAAAACTGGTTATGTGATCACGAACAGCCACACCCCGGAATTAACAAACATCTCCGGCGAAAAGATCTGGGACGATGGAAACAACCAGGACGGAAAACGTCCGGAAAGCATCACCGTAAATCTTCTTGCCAATGGTCAGAAAACAGACAGTAAGGTAGTAAAAGCAGACAAAGAAGGAAACTGGAGCTACACTTTCCAGAACCTTCCTAAATATGCCAACGGCGAACCGATTATTTACACCGTGACTGAGGACACTGTAACCGATTATACAACCGAGGTCACCGGAACAACCATCATCAACAAGTACCAGCCCGGAAAGACCAGCATCACTGTAACTAAAGCGTGGGAAGACTTCAACGATCATAACGGCATCCGCCCATCCGAGATTAAAGTACAGCTTTACGCAGATGGAGAAGCCCAAGGAGAAGAAATCACCCTAAATGCCGAAAAACAGTGGACTTACATCTGGACGGATCTGGATGAAAGAAAAGCCGGTGAACTCATTGACTACACAGTCAAAGAAACAGAAAACATTGACAATTATGAAACAACCATCAGCGGTGATGCACACACTGGTTATATCATCATAAACACCCTGAAGACAGGAAATCTGGAACTGGAAAAACTGATTACAGGTGATCTGTCAGACGAAAAACTCACAGCAGAAGAAAAAGAAGCCCTGACATTCACAATAACCGGCCCATATGATTATCAGGAAACTGTTTACTACAGTGATTTCACAGATGGCAAATATCTTCTGAGTAGCCTGCCTCTTGGAGAATATCAGGTAATCGAAGCAAATGCAAAGATCCCTGGCTATGTCCTGACAGCAGACTATAGTGTAGAAGAAGGAACCACAGAAATCCTGCACAATGAGACCGCAACAGTAACCATCACCAATAACTACGAAACAACTTCTGTAAAAATAAGCAAGGTAGACATTACCAGCCACGAAGAATTGGAAGGCGCACACCTCCAGATCATCGATCAGGAAGGAAACATCGTAGACGAATGGGATTCCACAAAAACTGCTCATGAAACCACCGGTCTCAGAACCGGAGAAACCTATATTCTCCGTGAAACAGTGGCTCCTGACGATTACAACATCACCAATGACACAACCTTCGAGTTGAACGAAGACGGAACTATCAACACAGAAAAAACTACAACAACCATCAAAGATGGCATCCTGTTAGTAGAAGACACCATGAAAGAATACAGCGACGCCGATCTGACAGTAACCAAACATCTGACCACAAACGAAGGCGAAGAGATCAAAGCAGTAGATCAGACTTTCTATGTAGCTCTTTATGCAGACGAAGACTGCACAGAACGTGTTTCTGACATTAAACCGCTTGTATTCCAGAATGCATCCGTATCCTCTGTAACATTCACGAAACTGGAAAAAGACCACACGTATTATGTAGGTGAATGCGACGAGGAAGGAACCAGTTATCTGGCAAATGTAACTGCAGACGGAACTTTGTACACAGTAGAATTTCATGACGGAAATGTGGTAGAAATTGATAATCCGGATGGAAGCAAAGCAATCTACTTCGATAACCAGTTCGAAGAAATTCCGGATAATTTCTACAGAGACGGAAAACTGATTATTACCAAGAAACTTCTGAGAGCAGACGGAAAAGCGAAAAACAGTAGCCAGACCTTCTATGCCGGAATTTTCGCAGACGAAGAGTATACACAATTTGCTGAAGAAGCAGAAGAAAAGATCGTAGCACTGGATCTGGCAGGAAATTCTAAGGTAAGCAGATCTGTTACTATTGCCCTTCCGAATGAAGGAAATGTAACATTGTATGTAACAGAAGTAGATTCTGCTGGAAAACCGGTAGACGGAGCAACAGGATTCAAGTATGAGATCAGTGTAGAAAACGCTGAGATCACTTTGAATCAGGAGAATTATCAGGAAACTGTGGAAATCACCAACAAAGAAACTACACCAACTCCGACTCCGAAACCAAGTTCCACACCGACTCCAACAGTAACACCCGCGATCCCGACCTCCAACAGAACGCAGAAAACCCCTGGAAGTTTCACCGGAACATCCACGAGAACTGCAGTAAAAACCGGAGATACCACACCAATTGACGGATTTATCGCATTACTGGCAGCCGCCGCAGTGGTAACGGCAGCAGGTGTATACTTCAAGCGAAGAAGAAAAGCGAAATAAGATGCTATGTTAAGACGAAAACAGGGTACCGCACTTGCGGTACCCTGTAAATTTAACTAAACGAACTACTGCGGAGCAAAGCGGATTGCGAAGATCCGTCTGACTGCTCAGTTAATCTATAAAGCCAGCAGCTCCAGAGCATTCTGTCTTGTCACCTGTATCACTTTTTCCGCTGTGATCCCCTTCAGATCTGCAATAGCCTGAGCTACATACGGAAGATTCAGAGAAGAATTCCGCTTACCACGGTTAGGCTCTGGAGACATATATGGACAATCTGTTTCCAAAACGATCTGAGATAAAGGAGCATACTCCACAACTTCCTTCAGCTTTCGTGCATTTTTGAAAGTAACCACACCGCCGATTCCCAGATACAGTCCCATTTTCAGATACTGCGCGGCAATTTCCTTACTATAGGAAAAACAATGGATGATTCCACCATACATACCTCCCTGCATATAACCCTTAACTATTTCCAGTGTATCCTCGGCAGCATCCCTGCTGTGTATCATAAACGGCAGTTTTTCCTCTCTGGCAATATCCATCTGTGCGGCAAACATTTTCTTCTGCACCTCATGTTCCTGCTCTTCTTTGTGCCAGTAATAATCCAGCCCGATCTCACCGATGGCCACCATCTTATCCATACGGGAAAGTCTGCAGATCTCATCCAGAGTATCCTGTGTCATCTGCGAGGCATCATCCGGATGAACACCAACCGCACCGTAAACAAAAGGATATTTTTCCATAAGTTCTACTGTCCGGTACAATTCAGAAATAGACGCACAGACATTTACCACCTTTTCAATTCCATTTTCAGCCATGGAATTCAGCAGTGCATCTCTGTCCGGATTAAAAGCTTCATCGTCATAATGGGCATGTGTATCTATGATCATTGTGAAAATCTCCTGTCAAATCTGATTTTATCTGTAACTGTCTGCCAGCTTGCAGTTATATTATTCCAAAATAGTCAGCTCATCACCAGGACGGATGATTCCGCCGTGAAGAACCTTTGTAAAAACTCCCTGTTTAGGCATGATGCATTCTCCCATTTTCTTAAAAATGGCACATCCGCTGTGGCATTCCTTTCCAATCTGGGTAAGCTCCAGAACCACATCATTGCAGGCGAATTTCGTACCAACAGGAAGTGTGGCGAAATCAATTCCCTGAACAATGATATTTTCTCCGAAAGCACCATCCTCAATCTCTGCACCTCTGGCGCGGAAAGCTTCGATTTTTTCGTAGGAGAGCAGGCTTACCTGTCGATGCCATTTCCCGGCATGTGCGTCTCCCTGGATTCCCCAGTCTTTTCTGACATCAATCTCGGGAACACTGGTTTTCTGAGTTCCCTTTTTTTCACTTGTGCATACAGCAATTACTTTTCCCATAAAAACTCCCCTTTTATCTTGCACAGTTTCCTGCTTCTCCGGTCATGATCTCAATGCCATGAGCCAGAGGATCAATAATATATTCCAGACTTTCCTTCACTGCCTTCGGACTTCCCGGCAGATTGACAATAAGAGTTTTTTTGCGGATACCTGCAGTGGCGCGGCTGAGCATGGCACGTTTTGTGATAGTCATGCTGTAAGCCCTCATAGCCTCTGGAATTCCCGGAACCCGGCGGTCAATAATGTCTTCTGTTGCCTCAGGCATGATATCTCTCGGGGAAAAACCTGTTCCGCCTGTGGTCAGGATCAGTTCCGCAGTATTATTGTCTGCGATTTCTGCCATTTTCTTTGAAAGTATAGCCCTGTCATCTGGCAGAATGTCCATAGACACTACTTTATATCCGTTTTTCTCAACGATCTCACGGATCGCCGGACCGCTTAAATCCTCTCTCTCTCCACGATACCCCGTATCGCTGGATGTGATGATTGCTACTCGTTTCATAAAAATCCCTCCGTATGATCTATTCAGGCGAATATCATGTCCACCTGATATTTATTCCTGGAAAAGAAAATCCCCGCTTTTCCCCCCGGTCTTCTCAACCAGATGGATCTCCGACATTACCATATGCTTGTCAATAGCCTTACACATATCGTAGATCGTGAGAAGTGTTACCTGAACACCTGTAAGAGCTTCCATTTCTACGCCAGTTTTTCCTTCTGTTTTCACTGTGCAGAAGACACGGATGATCCCTTTCTCCGGTTCCAGTTCATAGTCTATGGAACATTTCTGGATGGGAAGGGGATGACACATGGGAATAAGGTCTGAAGTACGTTTGACTCCCATAATACCGGCTACCCGGGCTACTCCCAGAACATCACCTTTTTTGACAGATCCTTCCTGCACAGCCGCCATGATGATGGGTCCAACGTGGATCTCGCCTGTGGCGACGGCTGTTCTCGGTGTAATATTTTTGGCGGAAACATCTACCATAACTGCGTTTCCGTTTTCATCGAAATGATTAAATCCCTGAGACATTTTTCTGTTTCCTTTCTGCTGCATATATTCGTGAGACGTAGGGGAATGCTTTGCAGCGGAGCAGTCCACGGTATTCCATGCGGTAAAATAAAGGAGCATCCGAAGATGCTCCGTATATCGCGAAGTCCGGTCTGCTTACGAAGTGATGGGATTCATAAAATAATCTAATAATTGCCGGAGTCGTCATAACTTCCATCATCATAGGAACTATCGTAGGCTCCATCATCGTAAGAACTGTCATAACTGTCATCATAGGAACTATCGTAGGACCCGTCATCATAAGAAGTATCATAGGATTCATCATCATAACTGCTGTCAGAAGAATCATCCCCACTGGAATCCGAGCCAGAAGAACCGTCCTCCACGGTTTCACCGGTGGTTTTGTCGATCATGTTTCCTTCCCAGTCAAATTTTACATTCAGTAGATTAGTATTGGTGGAAGGTGTCACATTCATGGACATGATCTCCTGGAATTTCGCTTTCAGGTTTGCCAGGGTAAACTCATCTCCGATCAGATTGCGTACACTGTGCTGGGAAGCCAGATCTTCGGTGTAGTCATCCAGCATATAGGGACCGTAATCTCCGGTGTCATGATTGTAATGCATGACCATTGGTTTCACTTCCGGAGAAAGGATCTCTATGGTGCTCTGACCGTTTAGGGTGGTCTTCTGGATGGTGAAACTTGCCATTCCTTCCAGAAGTTCTGGAAGCTCCTGCTGGGTGGAAACGAAATTTCCCAGAGAGTAGAAGATGAAGGTGCTGTTTCCCTGATCATCTGAAAGACGTCCATAAGGCTGAAGTACATGAGGATGTCCGCCGATGATCACATCCACGCCCTGTTCCATAAGGAATGTAGCCCACTGTTTCTCGTATTCATTAGGCATTGAATCATCTTCTGTGCCCCAGTGAGCAACGAAAATGATACAGTCACTGACTTCTTTGGCCTTCTGGATCATGGTGGTGATCTTATCTTTATCAAAAATATCGATCATGTAATCTTTTCCCTCACCTGCACCGGAATTGTTGGTTCCGTAGGTGTAGTCCAGAAATGCGATCTTAATGCCATTAACCTCTTTTACTTTAACAGTATCTGCATCTTCCGGAGTGTCATGGATGCCCAGAACCGGAATATCCGGATAATTGGTGCTCCAGAAATCAAGGGTATTTTTCAGATAATCATAACCGTAATCATCCACATGGTTGGTAGCGGATTCCACTACATTGAAACCAGCTTTGATAATGGCATCTCCCACTTCCTCCGGTGTGGCGAAAGAGGGGTAAGTGCTGACAGAATTATGATCCGGGGCAAAAACAGTCTCCTGATCAATCATAGCCACATCTGCGGCCTGGATCTCATTCAGCACATGGGTGTAAATATGGTCGTAATTCCATGTGCCGGAATCGTATTCTCCGGATTCATACAGCTTGCTGTGGTAAAGATTATCGCCCACTGCGATGACACTAGCAGTGGAAATCTCAGGAGTTTCAGCCGCTGCTTCAGCTTCCTGCTGTTTCTGCGCGGCAGCCTCTTTTGCTTCAGTTTCAGGTTTCGTGATCAGGCTGTAATCCAGCTGGTGAAAACAGAAAAAAAGAAGCAGCAGAACTGCAACAGAACAGTATAAACTGATCTTGGAATTGTTTTTTTCTTTAAAATTCAAAGGAATATTATTTCTTTTCATTAAATCAATCCTTCAATGTTATGTAGTATATATCAATTCATTATATCAAATTTCACAGCTTAAAGGAAGAATTTATTGAAAAAATGTTTGTTACGGTTTATCAAATATCTTTTGACCCTGCCGTCTACTTTAGTGTATAATATGTTTATGAGCGTAAAAAGGGGGAGAACCGGATGAACCATTATGAAGCGATCAACGATGTGCTTGTCCATTTATTTAATGAGATTCTGGATCTGGAAGAGAGGGCGCTGATCACGCCTGAATATAAGGATATTTCTGTAAACGATATGCACATTATTGATGCAGTGGGAATCCAGCAGCAGAAAAATATGTCTACTGTGGCCAGGACACTGGGGGTAACAGTGGGAACACTGACCAT
>OGDF01007054.1_pt1 | contig 10768 bp, 11 predicted proteins | sample 1570141 | NCBI WGS metagenome assembly OGDF01 (sample SAMEA4370581, study PRJEB24528) | human gut metagenome | reverse complement strand
TTGGAGTAGAATTGATTTTACACGATGCCTTGTTGAATTAAGCAGTATTCTCATGAAATATTACAAGCATCGTGTAATAATTCTGATTGATGAGTATGATGTTCCGTTAGAGAAGGCATATGACGCTGGCTACTACAATGATATGATTGCAGTTATTAGAGAGATTTTTAATAATGCTTTAAAAACAAACTCATGTTTGGAGTTTGCTGTATTGACTGGTTGCCTTAGAATCGCAAAAGAAAGTATTTTCACCGGTTTAAATAATTTTGATGTACGAACTATCTCAGACACCGATTATGACGAGTACTTTGGTTTAACAGATTTAGAAGTAAAGAAGATGCTGCAAGACTACGGTTTAGCCGCATACCATGAAGAAGCAAAAAACTGGTATGATGGATATTTGTTTGGGCGAAAGTATGTGTATTGCCCATGGAGTGTGATAAATTACATTGGCAGTAAATTGTCTGATAAGAATTCGGTACCTGGAGACTATTGGATAAATAGTAGCCATAATGGAATACTAGATCAGTTTTTCACAAATTACGGTGCAGATATAAAAGAGGATATTGATGCATTACTAAATAATAAATGTGTGTATGAAACTGTAAATGAGAATCTTACTTATGACACAGTATATACATCTAAAAATAATATCTGGAGCATGCTGTATGCAGCAGGCTATCTAACAAAGGCGTCATTAGACCTAGAAGCTGGGCTTCGCATCCCAAACAATGAGATAATGCATACATTTAAAAATAAAGTAAGCGAATGGTTTAGCAAGCAATATTCTAGCAATAAAAGAAAAATCTTCTGGGATGCGTTATGGTCTAAAAATACAGATTCAGACTGGGTTTAGCACCAACTACATTGATATTGCAGCATTGAGTGGGTATCGATTGACAGATTATTATCCAGATGTACTATCAAGTCATTTGTGAATACTAGAATCCACTTATCAGCCACCAACATTCAGGAGTGAGCTTAAAGAGTTTGAAAATTATGCAAGAACGAATGTAGAAGTACTAAGTAAAGCAGCTGAGTTTGGGTTCGAGATAATTTGCCATGGAGGTTCTCAAGGATTACGATGGTATGTTGACAAATATAACTATCTTTTAGAGAAGGCAGCAGTTAGCGATGTAAATTTGATAAAGGTGAATTACAACCCAGCCTATCTTGATGGAATGCCAAAAGAATTTATGCTAAAAGTGAACAAGAATCCAACCATGCTGTTAGACGCATACAATAAGTTACAACATGCCATCGAGAAGAAAGGGTTGTTAGACAAAAGAGACTACAGTAAGGAGTGATTTATTGGACTATTATCTAAAACATAAAGATGTCACAGTGGCATCAGTAAATTTTACAGGTAATACGCTTATTATTAACAAAGAGCATCTTCCAGTTGGTATAAACGACAAGACACAATTACTTAATTGGATAAAAAATAGGCATATTCCAAAGTCAAGAGCAAATGGGATTGATCCTATGAAGTACATGCTTGATAACAGAGGAATCTCATTATCAGATAGCTACTGGTTTAGTATATCACTAGACGAATCCTGGGATGAAGTTGTTCATAGTGGTAGATACTCACCAGATGCAACGCTTTTAGGCGATATGCCAAAGAAATGGGTTAATAGGCAGCTCATTAAATGGGAGACACCACATCAAAGTTTCTGTGAGGTTCTAGCTTCTGAGATCCATAGACAACAGGGAGTGCAATATGTCAACTACACGTTAATTGAAGTGCAGAATACGATTGGCTGCGAATGCACATGTTTTGTAGATGAGAATACTGATTTTGTGCCAGCCATTGACATTATGTGGAATGAGAAGATACCAAATGACAAATCAAGTTATGAGTTCTATTCAGCCAAGTGTTTAGAGAATGGTTTAGATCTCAGGCAAGATCTTGAATACCAGATTATGACAGATTTCATTATCTCGAATACAGACAGGCACATGAATAATTTTGGTATAATACGTGATTCAAAAACGTTAAAATGGCTTCATATGGCTCCTATTTTTGATAGTGGAAATTCCATGTTTTATGATTCAATGAGCATTCCATCAGGAAATGAACTTCTGAAGATAAGAGTGAATTCGTTTGCAAACAAAGAGACAAAGCTTTTATCATATGTTCAAAACAGGGGTTTAGTTGATACTAGCAAGCTTCCATCTGGTGATTGGGTATACAATCTTTTACAGAAAGATGAGCTGATAAAAGAGGAGACAAATGAACGTTTAGTGAGAGCATACCTTCAGAAAATAAAGTACCTAGAAGATTTCCAGAATGGCGCTGATCTAGCATCTTATAACTATGTAAAATCGATGAATTTATTCGTATAAGCCTACTACTATTATAGATCTCCCTATACGGAAGAAAAGGAGGTTTATAATATGACAGTTATTCAAGAGATGCACCTTGAGGATATCGAGGGAAATGAAAAAACGATGGAACTTGTGTGCACGCTGATTGCTAATGGCAGGTGCGAAGAATTTGACCATATCATTGACGAGTTTTATCCTGGTGGTATGACAGAAGAGCAGATTTTCTGGTTCCTAAATAAGAATGCTGAAGCTATCGAGAATTGGGCAGGTTTAGACACTCGCTCAAATGATGTAAAGAATCGAGAAGAGCTGCAGCGGTTATTTAATGAGAAATTAGAAGAGTACCTCAGTTCTGACGCTGAGCAGATTATAAAAGATTTACAGCTTGAGGAGCTATATGAGATAAAAGAGTTACTCAATTGCAATTAAAATAAAGAGGATGGCCTTGTAATGAGGGCGTCCTCTTTTTGCGTTTAGGGGGTATCTATGATATGAAGATCCAATTAGTACATTTAGAGATCGTAAAAGATCAAGAGGTTGATCTTGGAATGATTAGAAGACCGGACGATGCATTTAGGGCAGCAGAATTAATGATAGGCAAAAGAGATAATGAGAATATGCTTATTCTGTGTTTAGACACTAAAAGCAATATAATAGGTGCAACCATAGCAGCAGCAGGGTCAGTTGATTGTGTTATTGTCAGATTGCGTGAGATATTCAAGTATGCTATAATATGCAATGCAACATCTATTGTCGTGGCACACAATCACCCATCGGGATTTTTAGCTCCAAGTGATGACGATATCAATATCACACGACAGATCATAGCAGCTGGACAGCTGCTTGGAATAAATGTGTTCGATCACATCATTGTGACAGGTGACAATTATCTGAGCTTAGCAGATACAACAGATTTATTTGGGAATGGGAGCAGATGTAAATGAAACCACTGATAGCATATAAGGTTACCACTTCAGTCAAAGGCAATATTGTATGGAAAAGTGAGTATGACACGCTAATTATAGCAGGAAAGAATTGCGGCTGTTCAGCTAAGGGCGAATGGGAAGATCTTGATTTCTAGGTTGAGGAGTGTTTAGATTATAAAGAGGTTCAGAATGGGCATAGTGAGAGTTTAGTCAAAATTGTGTAAACAATGAGAAAATTTAATTGTGTATAATATGATGTAAAATAAAAAATGCAATTATGAAAAATAACATAAATTCAATGAATATTAGATTAGTGTATAGAACATTTTATGACCTCGCCAGAATCTGGAGAGACGGTAAGGACGTTGCGGTGGAAGAGCTGTAAAGAGAATTAAATTTTAGATTTTTAAAAGCATGCATCAAGTTATTATTGGTGCATGCTTTTTTGCTTCCAGGGTTCTCAGCCATATATAAGTGTGCTATAATCATAACCAGGAGGTGTGAGTTATGAAGAAAAATAAAAAGAAGTTATTTGCTCAATGGGAGCTTCCTTAACGACAATTATTTCTGATCTTCTGTTCAACACAATAAGCTATCATGACTATGCAGAAAGTTTTTATCATGCTTTCCTGGCCGGCTTAATGTCAAAAGACCGGTATAAAATAGAATCAAATTACGAGAATGGATTAGGCCGATCGGATATTCTAATCAAAGACTCAAAACGCAGAAAAGCTGCCGTTTTAGAAATTAAACAGACTAAAAATCGCGGGGATCTCGAGACTCTGTGTGATGAAGCCCTGAAACAGATAAAAAGTGAACGCTATTCTGATAAAATAAAAAATGATGGATACAGAGTATACTGAACCAAATTATACTTTCGAGGTGACAACTATGATCATTGATAAAACATCGAACCTGGAACTTTACAAATCCCTGATCCCACATCTGGATGTGATCCTTAATTTTGCCCGGACGGCTGCAGAAAAGCCGGTGGGAACCTATCCTTATCCCGGCGGCAGGATTATGATTCAGGAGGGGGAGACGAGAGCGCTGGAAGGCGCAGAATTTGAATCTCATAAAAATTTTCTTGACCTTCAGTGGATTTTGGAAGGCAAGGAGATGATGGAGTATGCCAACATTCACGACCTTACGGAAACCGTTCCCTACAATGCAGAAAAAGACATCCAGTTCTGGCAGGGAAAGGGCAGTCTCATGGAGGTTCCTGCCGGTACTTTCTATCTGGTTTATCCGGAAGACGGCCACAAACCCTGCTGTCATACGGAGAAAAAGAATACTTATCGGAAAATGGTTGTCAAGATCCCTGTATGAGTTTTTTCAAAAAAATGGAAATTGCCTTGAAAAAAATCCTCCGATATAGTATGATAAATATTATGTTAACTTTACATTTTTAAGAAGAATCTGTTATCGTTTATGGAGGAATTTCATGCATATACCGAATAAGAAGATCCTTTCTTTTTTACTTGCGTGTTCCCTGTTTTCTGCTGTGCCTTTGGGAAATTATTCCCGCGCTGCAGAGACGACGGAAACGGCAAAGGATCAGTCCCTGGACACCACCTCAGCCTATCAGAATCTCATAAACACCATGAAATCAGCGACTAACAGCAGCCTGATTCTGCTTATGCGTTCTGCACCAAATCAGGAGGGCTCTTTTATAGAGACTTCTCAGGGATCCATGTTTCAACTGACATCCGGAGATTATCTGAAGAACGGTTGGGCTAAAATCAAGAATCAAATTTATTATTTTGATAAGAATGGTTATCGGAAAACCGGCTGGCTTGCCTGGCAGAAAAAATGGTATTATCTGAAGAAAGACGGCACATTGGCTTCGAACCTCTGGGTTACAAATGGCTCTCAGAGGTGGTATGTTCAGGAAGATGGTACCCGTGCAACCGGTTTTGTGAAATATAAGAAATATACTTATTATTTCAATTCTTTCGGTTCTATGGTCAAAGGTCTTCGAGTGATCAATGGAAATATTTACTTTTTCCGTGAAAACGGAACCATGGCAACGGGCTGGAAGTGTCTTTCAAAAAAGGTCTATTATTTCACACAGGACGGTTCTGCAGCTACCGGATGGACGGAAATCAATGGAAGCTGGTATTACTTTTTCGTTAATGGAGTGAGAGTCGCCAATCGTTCGATTGACGGAAACTATCTTGGCCCGAATGGAAAACGGGTGGCAGAGAAGCAAATAGAATCCCGCCATAAAATTTTTTGCGGAGATTCACGCACAATGCAGCTGAAAAAAGCAGTTGGCTCTTCTGAAACCAGTTATGTCTATAAATATGGCCGAGGATATAACTGGTTTGTAAACGAAGGAATCCTCGAGTTAAAAAAGCTTTTGCTGGTCTACCCCCAGTCTGATGTGATTTTAAATTTTGGAGTAAATGATCTGGGGAATATTTCCAAATACATTCAGATTTACCAGGAATTGATAAATACTTACCCGAAGGCTCATTTCTATGTAATGGCCGTTAATCCGGTGGACGATGTCAAATACCCGAGTCTTGTCCAACGAAACAAGACCACAAAACTGGTAACTATTTTTAACAGTCTTCTCAAATCGGCTTTCCCGGACTGTTACATTGATACCTACAGTTACTTGGAGTCTTCCGGTTATGAGACTCTGGACGGTTGCCATTATACGACGGCCACCTACCTGAAGATTTATCATTATACTTTAAGTGAAATTCAAAAAAAGAGCGGCAATTCCTGATACAGACAGCTTTTCAAAAAAAGAATTTTGAAAAGCTGTTTTTTTCGTGAGAAAAAAATGGTATAATGCAGACAGCATTTTAATTTTAACAGGAGAAAAGGAGTATTTCATTATGGGAGATCTTTATTTAGCCAGCGACAAACGTTATGAAAAAATGGTATACAACCGGGTTGGAAAAAGCGGTCTCAAATTTCCGGCAGTTTCTCTTGGTTTCTGGCACAATTTTGGAAGCAAGGACAACTATGACAATATGAAAGCCATGTGCAGGAAGGCTTTCGATCTCGGTATCACCCAGTTTGACCTGGCCAACAATTACGGCCCTGTATACGGCAGCGCAGAGGAAAATACAGGCCGGATTCTGAGCGAAGATTTCCGCCCTTACCGTGATGAACTTATTGTCACTTCAAAAGCCGGATACGATATGTGGCCCGGCCCTTACGGTGACTGGGGCAGCAAAAAATATCTGACTGCCAGCATCGATCAGAGTCTTAAACGACTTCAACTGGATTATGTGGATATTTTCTATCATCACCGCATGGATCCGGAAACTCCTCTGGAGGAGACCATGGAAGCGCTGGCCTCCATCGTTCACAGCGGTAAAGCCTTGTATGCCGGTATTTCCAATTACAACGAAGAGTACACGAGAAAGGCATCCGCCATCATGAAGGAGCTTCATTGCCCGCTCATCGTTAATCAGCGCCGGTATTCTATTTTTGACCGAACCATCGAGGAGGATGGTGTCAAAAATTGCTGTAAGGAGATCGGCATGGGAATCATCGCCTTCAGCCCGCTGGCTCAGGGACTTCTCACCGACAAATATCTCCATGGAATCCCGGAAGACAGCCGTATCGCAAGGGATCATCGTTTCCTGAAGGCCTCAGCCCTGACACCGGAACGCCTGCACCAGATCGATGAACTCAACAAACTGGCGGCTGAGAGAGGCCAGACCCTGGCACAGATGGCCCTTTCCTGGATTCTGAAGGACGATGAAGTAGCTTCTGTTCTCATCGGTGCGTCCCGACCGGAACAGATCGAAGAAAATATCTCCATCGTGGAGCATCTTGATTTTACGGAAGAAGAGCTTAAGAAGATCGATGAGATCAGCAGAGAACAGGCATAAAAGGAGGAGTTTTTATGAAAGAACATACTTATCTTTTAAAAATGGACCATATCGCTGCCGGCGTGTGCTATTATCCGGAGCACTGGGGAGAAACCTACTGGAAAAAAGATCTCCAGCTCATGAAAGAGCTTGGCCTGGAAACTGCCCGAGTGGGAGAGTTTGCCTGGAATTTCTTTGAGCCCCGGGAGGGTGTTTATGATTTTGCTCTCTTTGACCGTTTCCTGGATGAGGCAAAGGAAGCAGGAGTCAAGATTATTTTCTGTACCCCCACCTGTACACCTCCGGCCTGGCTTTCTAGACGTTACCCGGAAACGCTGAACACCACCATAGAGGGCAATCCCTACCGCCACGGCATGCGACAACACCACAATATGACAAGTCCGGTCTACCTGGAAAAATGCGACCGGCTTATCGAAGCCATGGCTTCCCATTTTGGCAGTCATCCGGCCATCATCGGCTGGCAGCTGGACAACGAGATCAACGGCGAGATTTCTACCTATTATTCTCCGGCAGATCACGCGGCATTCCGGGAATATCTCCAGCAGAAATACCGGTCAATTGAGGAATACAATCAGGTGATTGGAGGAGATTTCTGGAACCAGTCCTGCCTTTCCTTCGATGACACGGCTCTTCCCGGTCTCACGATCTGCAATTCCAGCAATCCTCATGTGGTACTGGAGAGCAAGGATTTTGTCTCACATATTGCCATTCAGTATATGAAGCGTCAGGCCGATATCATCCGGAAATACATCGACGACAAGATTTTTATTACAACCAACGGCATTTTCCCTCATCTGGATTACCAGAAGCTCATTGAGACAGGAATCCTGGATTTTATCACTTACGACAGCTATCCGAATTTTGGCTTTGCTATCGGCACCGATCCCAGAAAAGAAGGAGCTTTTAACGATCGAAATACCTCCTTTAATCTGGCTCGGGTACGGAGTATTTCTCCCTGCTTTGGTATTATGGAACAGCAGTCCGGAGGCGGCGGCTGGAATACCAGATTGCTGCAGCCGGCTCCAAAACCGGGACAGTTAAGGCTCTGGTCCTTCCAGTCCATCGCTCACGGCGCTGATTTCGTCCATTATTTCCGTTTCCGTACCAGCGATGTAGGCACAGAAATTTACTGGACCGGCCTTTTTGATCAGGACAGCCGGGAAAATCGCCGGGTGAAAGAGGCCCGGGAGACGATTAAGGATTTTGCGAAGATCCATGACGTGGCCGGTAAGCCCTGCCTCAGCCGTGTGGCGATTCTCCAGGATTACAGGAACAACTGGGATGCAGAAAATGATATCTTCCTGAAACCGTTAAATGATCTGAGCCTGGATGCCTGGTTTAAGACTCTTCAGAGAAATCATATTCCCTTTGATTTTGTGGATTTCCGTCCCGAGAGCACGATGGAAAATCTGGCCCCCTATGATCTGCTCATTGCGCCCCATGACGCCGTACTGACAGAAAAACAGGCTGCCCTTCTGGAGCAGACCGTTTCCGAAGGAAAAACGCTGATCCTCGGCGCCAGAACAGGCTGCAAGGATGAACATGGCCACATCGTCCGCCAGACCGCACCAGGGCTTCTCAGAAAGCTTGCAGGCTGCTATGTGGAAGAATATACGGTATTGGGACCGGACGATGTAAATGCCGGTTCTATGGAGTGGAAGGAGGATCATAGCATCACAGCCGTTCATTCCCTTCACGAGATCCTGATTCCTGAGGAGGCGGAAACTCTGGCTTCCTACACCGGAACCTGGTACAAAAAAGCCGCCGCTCTAGTGAGCCATTCTTATGGAAAAGGTACGGTTTATTACCTGGGAAGCGCATTCTCCGGGGATACCGCAGAAAAACTTCTCTTAAAAATGCCGGCCGTCTTTGAAGACGCTTGGTGGCTGAATCTTCCGCCGGAGGTGGAACTGACGATCCGGGGAGCAGGAGAGGAGAAGTTCTATTTTCTTCTCAATTATAAACCGGTTCCCATGCCGGCCTCTCTGACAGAGAGTGCTGTGGATCTTCTGACTGGAAAAGAACTTTCCGGTGAGATTACAATTCCACCGTATGGGGTACTGGTATTGAAAAAAATCTGAATATAATTTTTACCGCTCAGTCCGGTTTGCTTATGGCTTGCTGGCTGAGCGGTATTTTTTGTATTGTAGTTTACATAATTTACTTATGTAAACTACATGAGGAGAAAATGGATATTGACGTAAGAAAAGCCTGACAACTGTTCTTATAAAACAGAAGACAGGCTATTATAATCTTTCTCAATCAGTGAAGGAAACGGAACACCCCAATGACCTTTCCCAGGATCTGAACGTCATCTGTGATGATGGGTTCCATCGCATCATTCTGCGGTTGCAGGCGGTAATGACCATCTTCCTTATAAAAAGTCTTGACGGTAGCGGAATCATCCAGAAGAGCGACAATGATCTCACCGTTTTCCGCGGTGCTTTTCTGCTCGATCAGAAGATGATCCCCACTGAAAATCCCTGCATTTATCATGCTGTCACCCTTTACTGTGAGCATGAAAGTAGGATTCTTCGGAACATATTCAGCCGGAATCGGGAAATAGCTTTCCACGTTCTCTGTAGCGAGAATCGGCTCGCCGGCAGCCACACGTCCAACGACCGGCACATTTACCAGCTCCCTGCGGACCATATTGAAGTTATCATCCAGAATCTCAATCGCGCGGGGTTTGGTCGGATCCCGGCGGATGTAGCCGTTTTTCTCCAGTGTCTCCAAATGCGCGTGAACAGAAGAGGTGGACTTCAGGTTCACTGCCTCACAGATTTCGCGTACTGCAGGCGGGAAACCGCGGTTCATAATCTGATCTTTGATATATTCCAGAATTTCTTCCTGTTTTTTTGTGATTTTTCCATATGCCATAGCTGAATACCTCCGAAAATTCAGCGGATATCCTTCTCATGACCCGCTGTGCTGCTTGCAAACGCTGCTTTTAAAAAATTATATCATGTTCGTTTCAAAATTGCAAACAAATATTCGACAGTTTTTTGTTCGAAAATATGTTCGTTTTTGTATTGACAAACGCATGTTCGTGTATTATAATGCTGTTATCGAAAGCAAACAGATGTTCGCAGCAATGCAGGGAGGTTATGATCATGAACGAAACGAGGAAGAAAAGTTACAGAAGAACAAGAGCAAAAAGAGTAAAACGCTATACCTACCTTTCCATTCTCTTATCTGCCCTTTGCCTGGGCGGGATCACTTACAGCAAGCTGACTGTGGAAGCGACCCAGAAGAAAGCCCAGGAACCCTATAAATACTATACAGAAATACGGGTCCAGCGTGGAGATACCTTATGGGATATCGCAAACAAATATATGGATTCCAGCGTTTATCGTTCTCTTGACGACTATATGGATGAGATCCGGGAGATCAATTCGATCAATTATAACCGCATTTATAATGGTCAGCAGCTGATTATTCCTTATTATTCGGAGCAGCTTCGTTAATTTTATCAAATATTTTGTCTGGCTGCAGGGCGGAGACATCCATCCGTACCGGCAGCTTTCTTTCATCACATCTTAAGTTTGTTTTTAATCTGTCTTTTTTGCTTGCCTGTTTTTCCAAAAATGCTATAATTAATGATACCAGTGTCAAAAGGTCAAAAAGCTGTTCGTGCTTGCACGATAAGGCTTT
>OGDF01007051.1_pt1 | contig 10774 bp, 10 predicted proteins | sample 1570141 | NCBI WGS metagenome assembly OGDF01 (sample SAMEA4370581, study PRJEB24528) | human gut metagenome | reverse complement strand
TTCTATTTTATGCGTGCTGCCGCACGAAGCGTAAAAATTAAAATAATACTTTTTTTGACAGACTGCATGTTATCGGGGTAACGCCGCTGCTGACCAGCCTTTTCTGCAGATAGGAGGAAGCCCGCGGTCATTGTTCCGGATGACCGCGGGCTCATGTTATGTTTTGACATACCGGGCAGTATGCCATGGGGTTTCCCCCGGGACAAGAAAGGATATTTGTATCATAACCGATACCGTCGTATCGGTTACGACCGTGAGAAATTGTTTCGGCGCTGCGCGCAGGTATGCACACGCCGCAAGAGAAAATCTAATTTAGAATGCTGCGAAGCCCTTGCCGAACTCCTTGCACTTTGCGATGCCGTCGTCGTCCGGGGTTTCGTTGATGATGAGGCCCTCATCGGTGTAGATGACAGCGTTTGCGTCGTTGGTACGCTGTACCCAGTCACGCATCCACTGGCCGTCGCCCCAGCCGTAGGAGCCGAACAGTGCAACCTTCAGGCCGGAAATCTTGCTCTCCAGCTCGGTGAAGAACGGGTCGAACTCGGTCTCCTCGAGAACCTCGGCACCCATAGCCGGGCAGCCGAGAGCGATCTTTGCGTACTTAACAGCGTCAGCCGGGGTGGTGTCCGCAACGTTCAGTACGTCAACTTCCATGCCGCCCTCGCGGATGCCGTCTGCAATCGCGTTTGCCATCTGCTCGGTGTTGCCGGTCTGGCTCCAGAAAATAACTGCTGCTTTGCTCATGATAATTTTGCTCCTTCGCATGTATTGTTCTATATTTGTAGTTCTATCGAGTTATGCTATGCTGCAAACACTTCGAGAAGGGTTTCGCCCTTGTCAACGCGTCTGGTCACGGCGTGGCATACCCGCGATAGGCGGTCAAACAGCCGGGATGCCGCTTCGGCATCGCCGTACACCTTCCAGAGACCGCTTAGCTTGCAGCCCTTTCCGGCGTATCGAATAAAGCCCACAACGTCCTCGATCGGGTATCCGAGGAACAGTCCGATCTCGTGCGGAAAGTCCTTGGACATGGCGATGCGGCGCTTGAGATTGCGCAGCAGTACGTCGAGCGGCTGACCGACCGGGTACGCAAAGTGCCGGAGCACATGCTGCACCTGCGGGTCCGCCATGCGGCGTTCAAGCTGCGGCTTGCTGTATACCAGTAAGAGGAAGCGCGCGCTGCAGGCGCAGACGATCTCGAAGTGAATTTCTCGCGCTGAGAACGCATCGCGGTATTCCTTTAATCGCTGCGGCAGATCGGGATATAAATTCCGGTCGCACGACACCAGACTTGCCGGTTTGATGCCCGCCAGCGTGGGCGAGCAGTAGGTCGCTAAAAGTCGATCCAAGCCATTTTGCATTGCTGATGCACCTCCCGTTTACAGTATTTCCGGTCTGTACATTTGGTATGCGTTTTTCCCGAACAGCGCGGCTGCGGTTAGCCATTCAGCCGCGCAATACCTTAACGGTTTTGTTCGGAATGATGCGCAAAATACAGAGGAAGCTGTTTCTTTTATAACTATTCAGCACGTTCCCGTTCCGTGAGGAAGCGTGCCGGTCAACGGGGCGTATCAGTAAGCCTCGGCTAACCATGTATATAAGTTAGCATATCCTAACCAATATGTCAAGCACTTTTTCGAGAGAAATTTTCGGCTGAATCCCGGGCAGTTAGGTTTTGCTAACTATACCGTTCGGATAGACGTTTTCTCAGCGTGAGAATGGGCGTTTTTGCTGCCTTTTCGGGCGGGAAAATTTTTTCGGGATTTCCCGGATTTTCTGCATCGACCCAGCGGGGTACGCGAACTGCGTCAGCGTGTTCGCCCCGACAGGGCGGCTCCTTTTCCTGCACCGGCCGACCGGGGTACGCGAACTGCGTTAGCGTGTTCGCCCCGACAGGGCGGCTCCTTTTCTGCACCGGAAAGCCGGGGTGCGCGAACTGCGTTAGCGTGTTCGCCCTTTCCGGGCGGGGAGTTTTTCGCTGAACCTCAGCGGGGGATTCGCCGTCTGCGGACGGCGGGAACGTCGCGGCGCCCGCCGCGTGGGGGCAAAAAGGAAGGACAACCTGCGGTTTTCCTTCCTCTTTGAACTCCTACCTTTCCCTTGCTTCCTAATCTGGCGCAGATTGCCGACATGTGACCGCTTCGAAATAGGGGTACGGCAGAGGATTTTTTCTTCCGTATATTTCTCAACCCATTCGCAGTGTCAGATACCTTTCTGCTACACATGTGATTAAATCAACGCAGGCGCAACATGACCGTGTTGCGCAATTCGTTAGCGCGTTTTGATAGACAGCACCGGCGAATATAATCTATTGCACAATATATCGTGTAGGGTGCGACGACCCCGGCGCACCGTATGTAAATTCATATGCAGACGCATAACCGTAGGGGCGAACAATGTTCGCCCCTACGGTGTGGTTTGTACCAATCGTTGGAATGTGTTATCCATAACGGTTGCCCATATCATATAACATGGTGGTAATCGTTGGATGCGGTGCGCCGAGGTCGGCGCACCCTACGGTATATATTGTGCAAATGATGAAACGTATGCCGCACAATCAAAACATCATGATTTGTACCATATAAATGAAAAAATGGAGAATGAAACCTCTGCATTCATTCTCCATTATCCATTTTCAATTCTCCATTATTCCACTTTCACGCCGTTGATACGCGCAGATTCATCCCCGGTGAGCGGAATGACAAGGCACTTCTGCCCTTCCACGACCTCGGTATGGACGTTTACAGCTCTCTCCTGCGGCATGCGAACGTCGATGACCGTGCCGGTCTCCCACGGAACGTCGTCCTCGTCCGTGTCGGCGGCGTTTGCCGCCTGATGCGCCAGCTCCTGCTGCAGCACTGCCACCTTCTGCTCCAGGGCAGCGGTATGCGCCTTGACCGTGCCCTCCTCGACCAGACGGCTGTCCAGCACGTTATGCGCCTGCGGCGGCTGGTCACCGAATACCTGCTCGTACGACTTCTCGATCTGCGCGCGCACGCTGTCCGGCACCTCGGCCTCGGTCGCCAGACCGGAGACCGCCTCGGCGGTCAGCTCGACCGGCGGCAGGCTCTCGTCCTCCTCCCGCTCGGCTACCATCGCGCTGATGGTCTTCTGCATCTGGAAGAACGCCGCGTCCGCCTGCTCCTCATCCTCACCGAAGGCGTCGTGCACCACGTTCTTGAACGCCAGCTTGTCCTCGGCAGCCGTGCGCTGCGCGACACAGCCGAGCACGTTCTCGATGAACTCCGGATGGGAGGGACGGCCGGTCTTGACGTAGTACATCACGGCGTTGACATCGCTGCCGCGGTTTGCAAACGCCGGGTACACAAAGCCGAGGTCGGGCAGACCGACAACCCAGTCGCGCTCCCGCGCACCGATGCGGTTTTCGTCCTCCTTGTAGCCGAGCGCAGGCTTCGCCAGCTCGACCGGACAGACCGCGCACACACAGTACGCATACAGCTCGGTGGACTCGTCCTGGTCCTCGCCCGAGGTGGCCTTGCTCGGCACGTCGTACACGTCGTGGTAAACCACGATCAGGTAGTTGCCCGGGTAGCTGTACTCCTCGATCACCTGCTCGTACAGGCGGTCGAGCAGCTCCTCGTTCGCCAGCTTGCTGTCCTTGAGCGTCAGCAGATATTTCTGGTGCTCGATGCCGCTGTCGCTGCGGTCAAACTCCAGTTCCAGCAGGTTTGCGCCGAGCGTGCCGCTGAACGTCTTTTTCGCGATCTCGAGGTACTTGTAGTATTCATCCTCTTCCAGTTCGGAAAACTGCTCGGTGAACTTGGTCACGATCTGCTTGCCGCTGTTGACGTAGCAGCCGCACAGACGCCCGAACGTGCATTCGGTCTTTTTCAAACGGCGGCGCAGCTCCTGCACATCGCCCTTGGTGATATTCATAGGTTTCGCTCCTTAGCGTGTGGATTCAGTATATACAAGTATACGGCATTTTCCATGCAAAAGGCAAGCAGAAAAATACCGCAGACCGATATCTGCGGCATGATATTGGTGATTGACAGAGAATTCCCGTTCTGTTACCATTAGGATGTGGATAGGAACAAGCGCACATAATGAAAGGCAGGAGAAATTATGAACGTAATCTTTCTTTACCTCAGCGGCATTTTTATTGTTTTGCTGTTGATTCTCATTCCGATGTGCATGAAATTCAAAGCACGCTGGCTGCGCGGACTGGCAAGCTGGCTGGCTGTCAATATGGCGGCTATGCTGACTACGTTTGTACCGTTCGCACAGGCGGACCCGCTTGTCCGGCTCGATTTTGTGCTGTCGGTCGCAGTCGCATGTGTCGTCCTGTTTTGCCGTTCAGAACGGTAAATGTAATGTAAATTGACAGGTTTTGCGCCTGTGTGATATACTTAGTTTGCGGAAACGCTGTTGCACACGCAGTGAGCAATCACTGCAGGCGGTCAGGCCTTCTTCTTCCCCACGGTCTGTGGGCGGAAGGAGGTGTTGCGCATGAGGAAGAAAGCCTTTGAGCTTTTTATCTGTGCGGTCATTGTACTGTACATTTTTCTCGTAAATGCGCGATGACCGCTTGGGTAGCCTCCAAACGGTCATCGTCTAAAAAACCTTGATCTGTTGTAAGGTCTGACCGCTGTACAACAGCGTTTCCCTTTTGTATCTTTATTATACCACACGAGCGCATGTTGTCAAGCGGCGTGATTTGCCGTAAATGCGCATTGACCGCTTGGCTAGCACCCAAACGGTCAATGACTTAAAAAACATTGATTATTGAAAGGGTCTGACCGCTGTACAACAGCGTTTCCCTTTTTGTATCTTTATTATACCACACTCCCGCGCCAAGTCAAGCGCGGGAGCATTTTTATGCCTGCTCTGCGCTTTCACTCTGCCGGTTCTCTCCCGGCGCGTTCCCCGGTTTCTCCGGCGGCTGCACCCTCACCTCAGGCGGGTTTCTCTCATCGCCGGACTGCCGGAACCGATCGTCGATATGCTCGCGGAGCCGTTCGGCGTGGCCGCTGCTGCGCGAGGTCACGGTGATGCTGACGCTCTCGCCTGCCTTTGCTTCCTGCCGGACGGTATGCTCCACCGCCTTGTCAATGTGTACAAACCGCGGAATTTTGCTGTCCGGCGGCTGCTCCCTGCCGGAAACGCGGGTGCCGAGCACCTGATCGAACCGGTTTACCGTATACTCCACGCTGTCCGTGCCGCCCACGACGCTGACGCTGGCATACGGCTCATACGCGGCGTACACGCCGGTGGTCGCCATGCCGCACAGGACAGCCACACACGCCGCCCAGGTCAGCGGCTTTTTCCACCGTCTGCGGCGCTTCGCCGGAATACGAATCTCCTGTCCGACCGCTCTGTTCTTCGCGTCTACAAGGCGAACCGTGCCGTCCTCCGCGAGTGCGGCGGCCTTTCCCGCTCGAATATCCGTAATTATCGCACGCATTGCTCTGCCTCCTTGCGCATGGTCTGCAGATAGGTGCAGAGGATGGGGTAATCGCCGTCGATGAGCAGCGCCGCCGCTACAATGTAATCCCGGTGACGGGTTATCGTCCGCGCGGACACGCCGCACTGCTGCGCCAGCGCCTTGATGGGCAGGCTGTGCGCGCTCTGCATGGACGCGAACAGCACCGGCGAATGCAGCAGCGTGCCGACCGCCGCGGCGCAGCTGCGGCGCGTCTTGTCCGACTTGGGCGAGCTTGCCGCTAAATCATAAAACGCGAACCCATACTTCTCAAACACCGTGTTTGCCGCCTCGATCTCATCCTGTGCGCTGACCGGTTTGGCTTCGCTCATCTGCTCCGCGACCGCCTGCTGCATGGCGGCGTCCGCGCTCTCGCGGTCCACCGTGCCGTCGAACGTCTGCGGGGCAAGCGGCGTTTCCGCGTCAAACCGGTGCTGACTGCGGTAATGGTCGGCAAGGCGTCTGCCAATCACAAGCGACGCATACGCGCCGAACGGCCCGCTTGCCGGATCGTAGCCCTTGATGGCTTCGTAGAAGGCCAGCAGTGCGACCGAATATTCATCGTCGCTGCGCGTGACCGCAAAGCCTGCGTGCCTGCTCGCGCACCGGAGAACAAATGCCTCATGCGCCTCAATGAACCGCTCCAAAAACGGCTCGTCCGTGCGTGCGCGGACTGCCTGTGTGCTCGTCTGCATGTCGCCGCCTCCTTTCTGTTCATGCTGTTATTTTAGATTTGCTCTGTGTTGAAACGGTGTACCGACTGTTACCGTTCTGCGTAGACTTCCGTATGTTTTGACGTACACAGACAGCAAAAAGCACCGCAGCCTGTATTCTGCGGTGCTGAGGCTGTCGCGAAACTACAGTTTCGCCGACAAGCAGGAACGGACCGTGGGCCGTTCCAAAGTCGTCCGAAAGTTCCTATACAGAAACTTTCTCCCTCCAGAAGTGAAAAAACCGAGATACATGCTCCCGGTTTTTTCGGATTGCAGAGCAATCCTAATTTAATACGCGCTATCGCGCGAATGGGCTGAGTCCATACAAATATCAACTTTTTACAAAATAAAGCACCGCAGCCTGTATTCTGCGGTGCTCTTTCTTTTACTTGGTGAGAGAAGCGAAACGCTGCAGCATTGCCGCGCACTCCGCGCGGGTAGCCGTTGCCTTGGGAGCGAGTGTCGAGGACGTTTTACCGGTCAGGATACCGTTCTTGACGCACCACTGCACCGCCTTTTCCGCATACGCGGAAACCGAGCCTGCGTCCGCGTAGGCAGACAGGTCTGCCGCGCCGTCCGGCTCACCGGCATAGCGGTACAGCATGGCGGCAAGCTGCTCTCGGGTGATATTCCGGTTCGGAGCAGAGCCATCGGATATGCCCTTGTTCTTCGCCCAGTTCATGCCCTTTTCATACCAAACCGTGCCGCCCTCTGTCGATTCACCGGCATAACGCGCCAATACGGTCATCAGCATTCCGCGGTTCATGGTCGCGCTCGGTGAAAAGGCGGTCGTGCTCGTGCCGTTCATCAGGCTGTTGCTCGTGACGTACTGCACCGCACTTGCAAACCAGCTGTTCTGCGGCACATCCTTGAAGCTGCCGACCGTGGCCTGACTGCCGTTCTGGTTCGGCTGACCGCCCTGACCCGGCTTAAACGTGCCCATCGAGCTGCTTGAATCAGTGGTACCCAGCTTTGCCTCTGCCGTGCCGACCGAGGTACCGTCCACCAGAACCGTGTACGTCTCGCCCTCCTTGATATCCGCCGAGGAGAAGATAACACTGCTCATCGAGCCGAGCGCGGTCGCGGTGCAGAGGGTCTTGCCGGAGGAATCCTGCACGGTGATGACGCTGCCTTCCTTGATGCCGAGGGCGCTCTCGCGGTTTGCGGGTGCGCCGCCCTGCTGACCGCCGTTCATATTGTCACCGGAGGGCTTGGTCGGCGGCGTAAACGTGCCGTCGGTCGAGGTATTGCCGGAGAAGCTCGGCGGGGTCGGACGATTGCCGTCAGCCGATCCGTTTGCGTCACCCGGCGGGGTCATGCCCTGACCGCCGCCCTGTCCGTTCGGGCCGCCGCCCATGCCGCCGCCGGACGGCGAGGTCTCACCGACTGCGATATACGCCTGCGTGCCGGCGCTCGGCTCCATGCCCGCGCCGAACAGCGTGCCGCCGGACAGCGTGAACGTGCCGTCATAGTCAATCGCCGCGTCCATCATGGCATCCGCGCCGTAGACCTCCACCTTGCCGCCCGTGATATTGATATCGTTGTTGGAGTCCAGACCGTCCGAGCCTGCGTCAATGTACAGGTCGCCGCCCGCAATGTTGATGGCGTACTTGTCACTGCGCTCACCGAGCGTGCTGTTGGCGGCATTTACGCCGTCGTCGGACGCTGCCACGTCAATATCGCCGCTGTACACGGTAACGGCCGTGCCCTCCAGACCCTCATAGCTTGCGGTGATGTTGATGCGCGGCGTACTCGTCGAGGACGCACCCTTGGTGCCGATCACAAGGTCGTTGTCCGCGTGAACGCCGTCGTCGCCGGTCGCAAGGGTCAGCGTGCCGCCCGAGATCGTGACATCGGTGTTCGCGTGCAGGGCGTCGTCCGCGCTGTCCACGGTCAGCGTACCGCCGGTGACGGTCAGGGTCTTGCCCGCCTTAAAGCCCTTGCAGGAGGCGGAATCGTCCGTGAGCGCGGTGGTGTGGCCACCGTTCGTCTTGACGTGAAACGTGCCGCCCGAAATGGTCAAATCGCCGTCCGCCTGAATGCCGTCCGCAGCGGCGTTAAGCGTCAGCGTGCCGCCCGAGATGGTCACATTGCCGAGCGAGGTCGTGTCCGGGTTCTCGCCTGTGTCCGGAGACGCCTTGACCGCATCGCCGCCCGCGGTGATGCTCAGCGTGCCGCCGGTAATATTCAGCTCATCGTCGCAGGACAGACCGTCATCGGCGGCATTGATGTTCAGCTTGCCCTCCGCAACCGTAATCACCGCGTCAGCCGCACCCTTGATGCCGTTTTTCGCGTTGCCGTCAACGGTCAGCGTGCCCTTTCCGCTGATGGCGAGCGCGGCGCCGCTCTTGACCTTGACCGCCGCGTTCTCGTCGTTGGAGCCTTCGGTGTCGGCAACCGTGTTGGTCGTGCCCGCCGCCGCAATCAGGGACGCCTCGGCGGTCTTGTTCAGGGTGATCGCCGCGCTGTCGTCATTGGTGAGCGTCAGACCGTTCAGCACAATGGTAACGCCCGTGACGCCCTTTTTGACCGTGATCGAGCCGTTATCGCAGTCGCCGGAGAACACATAGGTGCCCGCCGCCGTGATGGAAACGTCGGTGCCGTCAATCTCATAGCCGGTGTACTTGCCCGAAGCCTTGGCGGCGGCATCGGTAAAACGGATAAGAGTGGCATTCGAGGTCGTGTAGGACGAGAAGGCCGCGCACGCCGATGTCGGCAGCAGGCCCGCCGCAAGCGCGGAGGCCAGCAAAGCGGCGAGGAGTTTCTTTTTCGTATACATATAAATCTATCCTTTCATCAAGCAAATTGAGAATTGAGAATTGAGAATGGAAAATTGAAAATTGTGGTATCGCGCCTTGCGCGATTATTTTAATATCGGCGCTGCGCGCCGCACATTCATTCTCCATTCTCCATTCTCCATTTTCCATTACAGCGCTTCCTTCACCTGCGGCACCTTGCCGCAAACAATATCGAGGTTGCCGTTCCGGCACCGGATAGCGTCCAAAAACTGCTTCTCAATCTCGGGAGAAACCAGTCTTACATGATAATGCAGATTATACAGGCTGCCCATGCCGGTGGTACGCACGGAAATCAGCTCTGCCGAGCGGGTATACTCCCCAAACAGATCGTCAAACAGGCCGGTGTAGTCGAGGTTCTCCGGAATGGTGATTTTCAGCTCCTTCTCCTCCTCCGGCTTTCTGCCAAAGGACAGCGCCGCGTAGGCGGTCAGCAGGATGCACATCACCGCGCCGGTGACAATGGCAATGCCGATATAGCCCATGCCGGTGGCAAGGCCGAGCGTCATGGCGAGAAAAATGCAGGTAATGTCACGCGCAGAGCCGGCCGCGGAGCGGAATCGCACAAGGCTGAACGCGCCGGAGACAGCCACGCCTGCGCCGAGGTTGCCGTTCACGAGCAGAATGATAACCTGCACCATTGCGGGCAGCAGCGCCAGCGTGACCGCCATGGACTGCGTGTAGGTGTTTTTGTACATATAAACGGCGGCAACGAGTGCGCCGAGCGCAAGCGCCACCAGCAAACAGATAACGAACGCGCTGCCGGTCAGGCCGGCGGTCAGAATCGAACCGAAAATTGTCTCAAGCACAGTAAATTTCTCCTTTTTCGTTGATGTGAATGGTTTCGCTGCCGAACTGCGGCGAACGACCCTCGCGCAGCATGGTCTGGTACGCCGCGCCGTATTTGGAAAAGTGGGTCGGGAAAATAGCGTTCTCGCTCAGCGCCCGCGCCAGCCACAGGGGCGTTGTGCCGGGGATCTTTATCTCCATCAGGCAGGTGTCGTGCGGCAGCAGCTGCTCGCCTGACGAGCCGGAGGACAGGTCTAAATCGTCCATGCGCCACCGAATGCCCGAGTCGAACGTGACGCGCAGCTCCGGCTGATACTTATCGAACAGCGCGAGCCGGTCGTAGCAGATGCACATGGCAGGCTGAATGCCCTGATAGAACTGCAGGAACCAGTCGATCTCGTTTGAAATCTGGCTCTGCTCGGGTGCCGCGCCGCCGTCTAAATACGCCTGCGCTTCGCTGTAGGTCATCGCAACGCGGCGCTTGTAGACGATGTGGTCGTATTTTTTCTTAATCTCCACAAACGCCTCGGTATCAGCACCCGGCGTGCGGTAGGTACGCAGGCGCAGTTTCTCCTTGTACGCCGGACGGTCGAGCGAGCGGCGGATGAGCCGGAAATCCGGCGTGTCGTAATAGATGTTGCTGATGGTCGATTCCGCGAACCGGTCGGGCACCATCCGCGCCGCAAACACCTTGGCAAGCGCGTTGTACTGCTGCTGCGTGACCAGATATTTCTTCTCATATCGCTTGAATGTGCCTTGATATTCACTCATGGCGAACGCCTCCTTCGGATTGGGTAAAAGCCCTTTCATTTTTGCTTCTGTCTGTAAATGCGAAGGCGTTCAGCAGATTTTCGGCAGTATCACAAAAGGTGCACCCGCTTTACACAAACTTTACACAAGGGAGCGCCATTTTTCGCTGAACCTCAGCAGGGGGGATTCGCCGTCTGCGGACGGCGGGAACGTCGCGGCGCCCGCCGCGGGGGGCAAAAAGGAAGGGACACCTGCGGTTTCCCTTCCTCTTTGGACTCCTACCT
>OGDF01007045.1_pt1 | contig 10782 bp, 8 predicted proteins | sample 1570141 | NCBI WGS metagenome assembly OGDF01 (sample SAMEA4370581, study PRJEB24528) | human gut metagenome | reverse complement strand
TGAGCCGAACGCCGCCACGACCCGCGCGATGCTCTGGACGATTTTGGCCCGCATGGACGGCGCGGACACGAACAGCACGGGTGCGTGGTATGCCGCCGCGCAGGATTGGGCGATCAAGCATGGCGTGTCCGACGGCACGAGCCAGGACGGCAAGATCACGCGCGAGCAGCTGGCAACAATGCTTTACCGCTACGCAAAAGAGCGAGGAATGGTCAAGGCGGACGCGCAGGCGGATCTCAGCGCGTTTGCCGATGGAGCAAACGTTAGTCCTTACGCGGCCGAGGCGATGCGTTGGGCAGTCGCAGCAGGCATTGTGAACGGCATGGATGGAAGTCTCGTCCCGCAAGGCGAAGCCACGCGTGCGCAGATGGCGACAATGTTGATGCGCTACGCAAAGCTCGCTGCATAAAGCGAGAACAAAATGAAAAAGGAGTTCCTCTTGAAGGTAAGAGGAACTCCTTTTTTGCAAAATTCAGATATTCAGCACGAAGTGCTCTTTATGGAAGTCCAGAAGCCCTTCCTTTTTCATTTTTCCGAGCTCGAGCGACAGTCCGCTGCGCTCAACGGCGAGAAAGTCCGCGAGCTGCTGGCGGGAGAACGGGATGTCAAACTCGACCGCGCCGCGCCGCTGCGCCTCGGCGGAGAGATAGGACATGAGCTTGGCGCGCGTCGTGCGCTGGGCGATGTGCGTGAGCTTTTCATTGAGCAGCAGGTTTTTTCCCGCAAGGTCGCTCAGAAGGTTTCGGATGATGCGGCTGTGGTGCACGCAGGCGGCGGGACAGACCGTCAAAAGGCGCTTGACGTTCAAAAACAGCACCGTTGTCGGCGTTTCGGTCACGACGCTCACATTGGAGACACTGTTTGGCGCGCAGGCGAAGGCCGCGGCGTAGGTCTGCCCCGGTGCGGTGCGGGAGAGAATGTTGCGGTTGCCCCAGATATCCTCCTGCACGACGAGCGCGCAGCCGGAGAGCACCATGCCGATCTCCTCGACCGTGTCACCGGGATGAAGGAGAAACACGTCCTTGGGGAATTGCTCGGTCTTTGCCGCAAGGCAGGTGAGCATCGCGTCAAGCTCGTCCTCCGTGACGCCGGAAAAGAGCGGCGAGGCGGCGAGAATGGGAAAAAATTCTTTCATAAAAAACGCCTTTCGTTGAAAATTCAACCGACTTGCTGGCCGCATTCTACTATAATACGCTTGAAAACGCAAGGAGGTATTGCAATGAAACGGAGAATCATTGAGATCGATCAAAATAAATGCAACGGCTGCGGCGCCTGCGCCGCGGCGTGCCACGAGGGCGCTATCGCCATGGTAAACGGCAAGGCGCAGCTGATGCGCGACGACTACTGCGACGGCCTGGGCGACTGCCTGCCGACGTGCCCGACCGGCGCGATTTCCTTTGTCGAGCGCGAGGCCGCGGCCTACGACGAGCAGGCGGTGCTTGAAAACAAGCAGAAGAGAATGCAGAAGGAGGGGATGACACTGCACCACAGCTGTCCCGGCATGCAGCTCAAGACCTTTGCGCACAAGGCGGCATCTGAAACGGCGGCTCCTGCTGCGCAGGAGAGCCAGCTCTCCCAGTGGCCGGTGCAGATCAAGCTCGTGCCCGTGAACGCGCCGTATTTCTCCGGCGCAAAGCTGCTCATCGCGGCGGACTGCACGGCGTACGCCTACGCGGCCTTCCACGAGAAATTCATCAAGGGCCACATTACGCTCGTCGGCTGCCCGAAGCTCGACAGCGTGGATTACAGCGAAAAGCTGACCGAGATCATCGCAAAAAATGACATCAAGAGCGTGACGGTCGTGCGAATGGAGGTCCCGTGCTGCGGCGGGCTCGAGCACGCGGCAAAGACCGCGCTGCAAAATAGCGGTAAATTCATCCCCTGGCAGGTCGTGACGATCTCGACGGACGGGAGAATACTGGATACGATTTGAGTCATCCTATGATCGATAAGACCACAGAATGAGGAGGATTTTTTCGGTGGACAACAAGATGTTTTGTTTTCAGTGCGAGCAGGCGGCGCACTGCACGGGCTGCACCGGCAGCGCGGGTGTGTGCGGAAAGAGCGCCGAGACGGCAAATTTGCAGGACGAGCTGACCGGCGCGCTCATCGGCCTTGCCCGCGCTGCGGACGGCAGCCCCGGCGTGAACGAGGGCACATGGAGCCTCATCATCGAGGCGCTTTTCACCACGCTCACGAATGTGAACTTTGACGCGGCGGCCATCCGCGATGTGACTGCACGCGTGAAGGCGGAGAAGAGCCGTCTTGTGCCGGACTGTGCGTCCTGCATGTCGCCCTGCGGGCACAACAATGACTACGATGTCTCGCGGCTCTGGACGGCGGACGAGGACATCCGCAGCCTCAAGTCGCTCATCCTGTTCGGTATCCGCGGCATGGCGGCGTACGCCTACCACGCGATGGTGCTGGGCTATACGGACGGCGAGGTCAACCGCTTTTTTGCCAAGGCATTGTTTGCCATCGGCGAGGACTGGGGCATGGATGACCTGCTCCCCCTTGTGCTGGAGGTCGGCGAGAAAAACTACCGCTGCATGGCGCTGCTCGACAAGGCCAACACGGAGACCTACGGCACGCCAGAGCCGACCACCGTGCCGCTGACGGTGGAAAAGGGACCGTTCATCGTGGTTTCCGGCCACGACCTGCACGACTTGAAGCGCCTGCTCGAGCAGACGGAGGGCAAGGGCATCAACATCTATACGCACAGCGAGATGCTGCCCGCGCACGGCTACCCGGGCCTTAAAAAGTATGCCCATCTCAAGGGCAATTTCGGCACGGCGTGGCAGAACCAGCAAAAGGAATTTGCCGACATCCCTGCGCCCGTACTATTCACCACGAATTGCCTGATGCCGCCGAAAGCGAGCTATGCCGACCGCGTGTTCACTACGGCGGTGGTCTCATATCCGGAACTCAAGCATATCGGCGCGGACAAGGACTTCACGCCGGTCATCGAAAAGGCGCTGGAACTGGGCGGCTATGCCGAGGATAAGGCATTCACCGGCATCAACGGCGGCAGCACAGTCACGACGGGCTTTGCCCGCGGCGCGGTGCTGGGTGTGGCTGACAAGGTGGTCGAGGCCGTCAAGTCCGGCCAGATCCGACACTTTTTCTTAGTCGGCGGCTGCGACGGCGCGCGCCCCGGCAGGAACTACTACACGGAATTCGTCAAGCAGACGCCGCCCGACACCATGGTGCTGACGCTGGCCTGCGGCAAGTTCCGCTTCAATGACTTGAGTCTCGGCACGGTGGCGGGACTGCCGCGCATCCTGGACATCGGCCAGTGCAACGACGCTTACAGTGCCATCCAGATCGCGCTGGCGCTCGCCGACGCCTTTGGCTGCGGTGTGAACGAGCTGCCGCTTTCGATGGTGCTCTCGTGGTACGAGCAGAAGGCGGTGTGCATCCTGCTGACGCTGCTGTATCTCGGCATCAAGGACATCCGCCTCGGTCCGACGCTGCCGGCGTTCCTCTCGCCGAACGTGCTCGACTACCTTGTCAAGAACTTTGGCATCGCGCCCATTACGACGCCAGAGGAGGACCTGAAGGCCATTCTGGGGTAAAACTGAAACGTACCGGCGGGCATTTTGCCCGCCGGTATTTTTTGCAGAGAAAGAAACGCAAAAATTAAGCGTGACTTTTGACGCGAGATCTGATAAAATAAAATAACTTTGCGCAACAGAGGGGAAAAGAGAGAAATCAACAGGAGAGATCAATGAAAAAACAGTTTGACCTCAGCGCCGCGGCGCTGCACATTTTAGCGATGGCCTTCATGCTGCTCGACCACCTGTGGGCGACGCTTTTTCTTTCGCAGGAGTGGATGACCTGCGTGGGACGTCTCGCGTTCCCCATTTTTGCCTTCATGGCGGTGGAGGGCTACTTCCACACGCACAGTTTCAAAAAATACGCGCAGCGGATGCTGATTTTTGCGGTGCTGTCGGAAATTCCCTTTGACCTGATGTACGGCGGCACGTGGTTCTACCCTGTGCACCAGAATGTCATCTGGACGCTGCTCATCGGCCTTCTCGGCATTCGGGCGATGGAGGCCGTGCGGGAAAAGGGGAAGACATGGCTCTATCTTCTGACTTGCGTTGCGGTCACGGTGCTGGGCTTTGCGCTCGGCACGCTCGGCATGGTAGATTATTACGGCATGGGCGTTTTGACGGTGTTTGTGTTCTATTTCCTCCGCGGCAGAGAGTGGTGGAAGCTGCTCGGGCAGATCGCGGCGCTCTATTGGATCAATGTGTCGCTCATCGGAGGACAGATTTTCCCGATCGAGCTTTTCGGACTGGAGTTTGAGGTCTGCGAGCAGGGGCTTGCACTGCTCTCGCTCGTGCCCATCTGGCTCTACCGCGGGCGGCAGGGACACCACAGCAAGGCGTTTCAGTATGCCTGCTACGCGTTTTATCCGGTACACATGCTCATCCTCGGCCTTATCCAGCTGTCTCTGTAACAGAATACGAAAAAAGCGCTGCCGAAAGGCGGCGCTTTTTCGCGCCCTTTTTTGGAACGTTCACAATTTGTTTATTGACTTTGCAAAGGAAACAACTATAATGATGACGTTCTAAAATTAGAAGATTATCATTCGATGACGAGCGAGCGCGGCGCGTGACCGAATGAGGTCGGAAAGGAATCGATATGATGCCGAAGGAACCGATGCGCGGGGCAACGCTTTTCAGCCACGCCAACAAGATGACGCAGGCTTATCACATTATGTTAACTCCACTGTGCAAGGAGGCAGGACTGCCGCCGCTGGCGATGGATATTCTGCTCTTTCTCGCCAACAATCCCGAGCACAACACGGCGAAGGACATCTGCCGTATGCGCGGGCACAAATCGGGTATTGTCTCCGTGCACGTGGAAAGACTGGTGAATGACGGCCTTCTTGAGCGGCAGGAGATGCCGGGCGACCGGCGGCAGACGCGGCTTATCTGCACCGAGCAGGCGCAAGCGCTCATTGAGCGCGGACGGCTGGTGCAGTGGCAGTTCGGAAGACGTCTGCTCGGGGGCATCCCGGAGGAGGATCTGGCGACGATGCGCCGCTGTCTTGAAAGAATGGATGGCAATCTGAACGGCATCTGCAAGGAAAAGCGCTGAGGGCCCAAAGAAGAAATCAGGAGAAACAACAATGATCAAACTACTCAAAAACATGCGCCGTAAAGAGGTACTCATGGTGCTGCTGTGCACCGTGCTTGTGGCGGTGCAGGTCTACTTTGACCTGCGGCTGCCGGATTACATGACCGATCTGACGACGCTCATCAAAACGTCGGGGGCGACGGCGGATATCCTGTCCGTCGGCGTGAAAATGCTTGGCTGCACGCTCGCAAGCGCCGTGCTGGCCGTGGGCTGCGGGTATCTCGCGGCCAAGGCGGCGTCGGGCTTCAGCTTCACGGTGCGCGAAAAGCTCTTCCGCCACGTGATGGACATCGGCAGCGAGGAGATGCAGGATTTTTCCGTCGCCAGCCTCATCACGAGAACGACGAACGACATCACGCAAATTCAGATGATCGTGGCGATGGGCCTGCAGATGATGATCAAATCGCCGATCATGGCCGTGTGGGCCATCATCAAAATTCTCGGCAAGAGCTGGGAGCTCTCCGCCGTGACAGCGGCATTCGTCGTGGTCATCTGCGTGACGGTGATAACGGTGATGAGCATCTGCATCCCGCGTTTCCGCATCGTGCAGAAGCTGACCGACCAGATCAACCGTGTGGCGCGCGAAAACCTGACGGGCATCAACGTGGTGCACGCGTTCAACGCCGAGCAGTACCAGAACGACAAGTTCAACAAGCCGAGCCTTGACATGATGAATGTGCAGGTAAAGAACCAGAAGCTCTTCGCCCTCGTCCAGCCGACGATGACGCTCGGTATGAACGGCCTGGCGCTCACGATCTACTGGCTGGGTGCGGCGCTCGTCAACAACATCGCGCTGACCGATTCCGCAGCGCGCCTCACGATGTTCAGCGACGTGCTGGTGTTCAGCACGTATGCAACCTGCGTGGTGATGTCTTTTATGATGCTCGTGATGATCTTCATGCTGCTGCCGCAGGCGCAGGTCTCGGCCGAGCGTATCAATGAGGTGCTCGAGCGCAAGGCGAATATCCGCGAGGGCAGCGTGAGCGAATGCAAAGAGCACGGCACAGTGGAGTTCAAAAACGTTTCGTTCCGCTATCCGCACGCTTCGGAGGATGAGCTTTCGAACATCAGCTTCCGTGTGAACAGGGGCGAGACGCTTGCCGTCATCGGCGCGACGGGCAGCGGCAAGACGACACTTGTGAGCCTGATCCCGCGCTTTTACGATGCGACGGAGGGCGAGGTGCTTGTCGACGGCGTGAACGTCAGGGACTACACGTTCGACACACTCTACAACAAGCTCGGCTACGTGACGCAGAAGGCGGTACTCTTCGCCGGCAGCATCCGCGACAATGTCTACTTTGGCGAGAGCGAAGCGCCGGCGGACGATGAGGGCCTTGCGCAGGCCGTCGAGCTTTCGCAGGCGAAGGAGTTTGTCGACAAGCTCCCCGACGGCACGCAGCACCATGTGGCGCAGATGGGCCGCAACATGTCCGGCGGCCAGAAGCAGAGATTGTCCATCGCCCGCGCGCTGGCGAGAAAACCGGAGATCCTCGTCTTCGACGATTCGTTCTCCGCTCTGGACTACCGCACGGATGCGAAGCTGCGCGAGGGGCTATCCAAGCAGCTGCACGACACGACGAAGATCATCGTCGCGCAGCGCATCAGCACCATCCGCCACGCAGACAAGATCATCGTGCTCGACCGCGGCGAGGCTGTGGGCATCGGCACGCATGAAGAGCTGATGAAAAACTGTGACGTTTACCGCGAGATCGCGACCTCCCAGCTCAGCGCTGCGGAGCTGGCGTAAAGGAGGCGAGAGAAAATGAAAAAGAAAAACAGCAATCCCGTCGGCGCGCTCAAGCGCACGGGCGCGTATATGAGCTCGAGCATGGGCATTATCATTTTTGCCCTCGTGCTGGCGGCGCTGAGCGCCGTGATGACGATCATCGGCCCCGACAAGATCGGCAAAATGGCGACCATCATGTCCGACGGCCTGTTCACCGGCATTGACCTCGCCGCCATTGCGAAGATCGGCGTGTTCCTTGCCATTATTTACTGCCTGAGTGCGCTTTTTGGCTTTATCCAGCACTATATCATGGCGGTCGTGACGCTGAAAATGTCCTACCGCATGAGAGGTGAGCTCTCGGAAAAGATCAACCGCGTGCCGCAGAAGTATTTCAACACCACCTCGCAGGGCGACATTTTGAGCCGCATCACAAACGATGTGTCAACGCTCCAGCAGGGACTTACCAACAGCCTGCCGACCATCATCAGCGCCGCGACGCAGTTTGTCGGCTGCCTTATTATGATGTTCGTGACCGAATGGCGCATGGCGCTCGTCGCACTGTGCATCACGCTCCTTGGCATGGTGCTGATCGTCGCCATCATGTCGAAGTCGCAGCGCTACTTCACCGCGCGGCAGAAGAGCCTCGGCGAGCTCAACGGCTATGTCGAGGAGATGTACTCCGGCCATGAGGTCGTGCGCATCAGCCGCGCGGTCGATAAGGTCCTCGACCACTTCGACGGCCTGAACGCGGCGGTCTATGACGCAAACTGGCGCTCGCAGTTCCTCTCCGGTGTGATGCAGCCGCTTATGAACGTGATCGGCAACCTCTCGTATGTTGCCGTGTGCGTGTTCGGCTCGGTGCTGGCCATCAATGGCACGATCGAATTCGGCGTCATCGTCTCGTTCATCCTGTATGTGCGCCTCTTCACCACGCCGCTGACGCAGATCGCGCAGGGTATGACGAATTTGCAGACGGCCTCCGCCTCCGCGCACCGCATTTTCGACTTCCTCGAAAGTGAAGAGCTCGGCGACGAGAGCGACAAGACCGAGAAGCTCGATGCCGTGCGCGGCGCGGTGACGTTCGACCACGTGCGCTTCAGCTACCCTGATTCGCCTGACAAGATCATCATCAAGGATTTCTCCGCTGAGGTCCATCCGGGCCAGAAGGTCGCCATCGTCGGCCCCACCGGCGCGGGCAAGACCACGATGGTGAACCTCCTGATGCGATTTTTCGAGGTCAACAGCGGCCGCATCACGATCGACGGCGTGGCGACGACCGACCTGCGCCGCGAGGATGTGCACAAGCTCTTTGGTATGGTCCTGCAGGACACGTGGCTCTTTGAGGGCACGATCCGCGAGAACCTGGTCTATAACATGGAGGGTATCACGGACGAGCAGCTCGAAACGGTCTGCAAGGCCTGCGGCCTCGACAAATTTGTCCACTCGCTGCCACAGGGCTTTGACACTGTGCTTAGCGAGAGCACGACCATCTCGGCGGGACAGAAGCAGCTTTTGACCATCGCCCGCGCGATGCTCCAGAATGCGCCGATGCTGATCCTCGACGAGGCAACGTCCTCGGTCGATACGCGCACGGAACTTCTCATTCAGCGCGCGATGGACGAGCTGACGAAGGGCCGGACGAGCTTTGTCATCGCCCACCGCCTGTCGACCATCAAGAACGCCGACCTCATCCTCGTGATGCGCGACGGCGACGTCATCGAGAGCGGCACGCACGAGCAGCTGATGGAGCAAAACGGCTTCTACGCCGAGCTCTACAACAGCCAGTTCGCGCAGGCGTCGTAAAGAAAAACCAGCGCAGGTGAGCCTGCGCTGGTTTATATTTTCTGCGGAAGAAGTTAAAAGAAAGTTTATTGCTGAACTGGGAAACGGTGGTATAATAAGGAACATTCAAGGGCTGACAAAGCCCGCACCGCGAAAGGAAGCGGAAACATATGAATTGGTTTCAGGAATTGCTGTCGAATCCCTTTTTGCTCATCGGTCTCTCGTCGTGGTTCTGGGCGCAGCTCATCAAGACGATCATCCATGCCATTGTGACGAAGAGCATCGACTTTACGCGCCTGATCGGCGACGGCGGGATGCCGAGCGGCCATTCGGCCACGGTCTCGTCGCTCGCGACCGCGGCGGCGCTCGTCTACGGGCTCGGTTCGTTTGAATTCGCGATGGCGTTCATCTTCGCCATCGTCGTCTGCAAGGACGCGATGGGCGTCCGGCTCGAAACGGGGCGGCAGGCCGTTATCATTAACGATATCGTCGAGGCCTTCAACTCGCTTGCGTCGGAAAAGCTTCCGGAGGCGAAGCTCAAGGAGTTCGTCGGCCACACGCCGCTGCAAGTCATCGCCGGTATTCTGCTCGGCGTGGCGAACACATTTATCATGTACTACTGCGTACTGTGAGGGAAAGTACATGACGCTTTTTATTAACTGCTGCCCGCGCGGAGAATCGCGCACGGAAAAACTGGCCCGCGCGCTGCTTAAAGCGCTCGGCGAATACGAGGAGCTGCGCCTTTATGACGAGCCGCTGCACCCGCTGGGGCGCGCGGACATCGCAAAGCGCGACGCGCTGCTCGCGGAAAAGAAGTATGACGATGAAATGTTCCGTTACGCCCGTCAGTTCGCCGCGGCGGACAGAATTGTCATCGCTGCGCCGCTGTGGGACCTGTCGTTTCCCGCGCAGCTCAAGGTGTATCTGGAGAATATCTATGTCACGGGCATCGTGACGAAGTACAGCGAGGCGGGCAAGCCCGTCGGCCTGTGCCGCGCAAACGAGCTCTACTATGTCACGACCAGCGGCGGACCGTTCGACGGCCGCTTTGGCTACGACTACTGGAAGACCATCGCGCAGGACTGCTTCGGCATTCCGACCGTCAAGCTCTTGGAAGCCGAAAACCTCGACATCATGGGCGCAGACGCGGAAAAGATCGTCGACGATGCCATCAAGGCCTACGGCCCTGCGTAAAATCAAACTTGTATAGCAAAAAAGCTCCGTGCCAAGGCACGGAGCTTTTTTATCGGGAAAAATCAGTTAGCGCTGCTCTGCTCGCTTTCGGGCAGGAGGTTCGTCATGCTCTTGAGGCCGATGGCGAGTGTGGACATGTTGTGCAGCAGCGCCGAGGTCGTCGGCGGCAGGATGCCAAGCACGCCAAGCACGATGAGCGAGAAGTTGAAGCCCACGATGAAGCGGTAGTTGCGGTGGATGCGGGCCATGAGCTCCTGGCTGAGAGAGCGCAGCGTGACGAGCGCGAACAGATCCTCGGACGAGATGGTAATATCCGCGATCTCGCGCGCGATGGCGGCGCCGGTCGAAATGGCGATGCCGGCATCGGCTTCGGACAGGGCGGGGGAGTCGTTCACGCCGACGCCGATCATGATGACCTTGCGGCCCGCGGCCTTTTCGCTGCGGACGAACGCGGCCTTGTCCTCGGGCAGGACTTCGGCGTAGACGGCGTCGACGCCGACCTCAGCGGCGACGGCTTCGGCAGTCTTGCGGCTGTCGCCGGTCATCATCACGACCTTGTCGATACCGAGCTCGTGCAGCGCGCGCACGGCGGCTTTCGCCTCCTTGCGCAGGGGGTCATGAATGCAGATGACCGCGGCGAGCTCGCCCGCGATACAGAGGTACAGGTGCGAATACTCGGGCGGGAGCGATTCAAACTTGTCCTCTTCGCCCTCCGGCACGCGGCAGCCCTCGTCCTCGAAGACGAAGTGTGCGCTGCCGATGAGCACTGTTTTCTCGTCCACCATGCTCGAAATGCCGTGCGCCACGACGTACTGGACCTGAGAGTGATACTCCTCGTGCGTCAATCCGCGGTCCCTGGCCTCGGCCACGACGGCGTTGGCGATGGAATGGGGATAGTGCTCTTCGAGGCACGCGGCGAGGCGGAGCATCTC
>OGDF01007042.1_pt1 | contig 10783 bp, 9 predicted proteins | sample 1570141 | NCBI WGS metagenome assembly OGDF01 (sample SAMEA4370581, study PRJEB24528) | human gut metagenome | reverse complement strand
GCGCAGGTACAAAAGCAGGAAATAAAGGCTATGACTGTGCACTCAGTGCCATTGAAATGGTAAATCTGATCAAAGAATTTGAAGCTTAAATAGACAACAGATCAGACCCTGAAAGTGAAACCAGTTCACGAAAATCGAAAGGTAATGGTGCTTCCAGAAGGAGCATTTCATCTCTGAAAGGATGCTGAAAAGAAACTTTCCATGCATGAAGGGCTGCCCTGGAAAAGGAAGCACAGGAAGATATTTTATCGTCTGAATGATAAAGAGTATCTCCAAGCAAAGGATGTCCTGTGGATGCCATATGGACACGGATCTGGTGGGTACGTCCGGTATCCAGCTTAAGTGTGATAAGCGACCAGTCCTGACTGGAAAAAAGAGTATGATAATGAGTAACTGCTGTTTTGATTTTTCCCGATAATGCAGATGAATGTAAGGAAAGATCAGCAGCAGTTTTCATTTTCAGATGATTCTCCGGGTCCTGCATCAGCGGTAAATCTAAGGTATGCCAGACACCAGGCATATCTACAGGCAAAGTACCGGATACAGCGGCAAGATATTGCTTGTGAATTTTGCATGGAGATTTTACAGATTGAAGCCTTGAAGCTGCTACCTGATTTTGGGCAAAAACCACAATCCCGGAAGTCTCCTGATCCAGCCGCCCCACCGGGCGGACACAGACCTGTTCATTTTTCTCTCGAAAGTAACTGGCAACAAGATTGGAGAGGCTGTCTGTATAATGCATTCCCGTCGGATGCGTAACCATTCCTGCCGGTTTATCAACTGCCAGAATATCCGTATCTTCATATAAAATATTCAGAGAAAAAGAAGTTTCGGAAACTGGAGCTGAAGCTCTGTTGGAATGGAAATCCGACAAATCTTTACTTTTGATTCCGTCATTATAATTTTCAAGATGCGCAGAAGCAGTCCCGGCTTCCTCCAGACAAACGCGGATCACATCGCCTGGATATATTGTCTCAGTTACACGACAGCGAACTCCGTTTCTGGTAATCCCGTCCGGTCGAAACTTCGCCTGGCTGATCTGCCGTTTTGTAAGTCCTGCATTCTTTTTCAGAAATGCTTCCATTTTAAGTTCTGTAGTTTGTTCATCTATTCTAAATTCCAGATATCGTTCCATCTTAATACTTTTCCTGTGTAATATATTCTGATATTGATACCATTGATATTACAGGGCAAAAAATAAACTGTCAATGCAAAATTATGTCAGCGTAATGCATAAAATATACTGAAGAAAAATTGCAATTGTGCTATGATATAAGAATCAAAACAATGAAAGCGGGGCAGAAAATAAATATGAAATACTTAATCATTGGAGCCGGAGGAACCGGTGGTGTTACCGGATATTATATGAAAAAAGCAGGCAAGGACGTAACCCTGATCGCGAGAGGCGAACACCTGAAAAAGATCCAGAAACAGGGTCTTACATTGGAGAAAATGTGGGATAAAACAGAGGAAAACATAAGCATTCCTGCTACAGATATGGAGCATTATGCAGAGCATCCGGACGTAATTTTTGTCTGCGTAAAAGGCTATTCCTTACAGGAAACGATTCCGTTTATCAAACGCATTGCCAGGAAAAATACTATCGTAATTCCAGTGTTGAATATATATGGAACAGGTGGAAAAATGCAGAAAGAACTGCCGGATCTTCTGGTAACGGACGGCTGCATCTATGTTTCTGCCAACATTAAAGAACCGGGAAAACTTCTCCAGCATGGACAGATCCTGCACATTGTATTCGGCGTAAGAGACAAAGCAGAATTCCGACCGGAACTGAAAGAGATTCAGAAAGACCTCTGTGACAGTCATATCGACGGGACTCTTTCGGAAAACATCCGCCGTGAAGCACTGGAGAAATTTTCCTATGTATCCCCGATCGGGGCAGCAGGACTCTATTACCACGCAACTGCCGCAGATTTCCAGAAAGAAGGCGAAGCCAGAGAACTTTTTAAGACCATGATAAAAGAAATCGCAGCACTTGCAGAAGCCATGGGAGTTCCTTTCCAGAAAGATATGGCAGAAGTAAATTTAAAAATCCTTTCCAACCTCGCACCGGAAGCAACCACTTCCATGCAGCGGGATATCATGGCAGGAAAACAGTCCGAAATTGACGGATTAGTTTACGAAGTAGTAAGAATGGGAGAAGAATATCACGTTCCGGTACCCGCATATGAGAAAGTGGCAGAAAAACTCAGAGCCCTGTAGCGAAGCGGATTGCGAATATCCGCTTGACCACCGAAACAACATGAAAAAGGGATGCGAATTACTCGCATCCCTTTCGTACTCATTTGGACAATAAAATTATAATTTAATTATAATTAACTTTAATTCAGCAATTATAATTATAACTGAGGACCAGCTGCAACAAGTGCTTTACCAGCAGCGTTTCCTTCGTATTTAGCAAAGTTCTTGATGAATCTTCCGGCAAGATCTTTTGCTTTTTCTTCCCATTCAGAAGCGTCAGCATATGTGTCACGAGGATCAAGGATACCTGTGTCTACGCCGTTAAGCTCTGTTGGAACTTCGAAATCGAAGAATGGGATCTTCTTAGTAGGAGCGTTAAGGATATCTCCGTTAAGGATTGCATCGATGATACCACGAGTATCTTTGATGGAGATACGTTTTCCAGTTCCGTTCCATCCTGTGTTAACGAGGTAAGCTTTTGCTCCGCTCTTTTCCATTTTCTTAACAAGTTCTTCTGCGTATTTTGTCGGATGCAGTTCAAGGAATGCCTGTCCGAAGCAAGCAGAGAATGTAGGTGTAGGCTCTGTGATTCCACGCTCTGTACCAGCAAGTTTAGCTGTGAATCCAGACAGGAAATAGTACTGAGTCTGAGCTTCTGTCAGGATAGATACTGGAGGAAGTACTCCGAAAGCGTCTGCGGACAGGAAGATTACGTTCTTAGCTGCCGGTGCAGAAGAGATCGGGCGAACGATGTTTTCAATGTGGTTGATCGGATAAGATACACGAGTATTCTCTGTTACGCTCTTATCTGCGAAATCAATCTTGCCTTCAGCATCAAGTGTTACGTTCTCAAGAAGAGCGTTACGTTTGATTGCATTGTAGATGTCCGGCTCAGATTCTTTGTCAAGGTTGATAACTTTAGCGTAGCATCCACCTTCGAAGTTGAATACGCCGTTGTCATCCCAGCCGTGTTCGTCATCACCGATCAGGAGACGTTTCGGGTCTGTGGAAAGAGTTGTTTTACCTGTTCCGGAAAGACCGAAGAAGATAGCTGTGTTTTCGCCGTTCATATCTGTGTTTGCAGAGCAGTGCATGGAAGCCATGCCTTTCAGTGGAAGGAAGTAGTTCATCATAGAGAACATACCTTTCTTCATTTCTCCGCCGTACCATGTGTTTACGATAACCTGCTCTTTAGTTGTGATGTTGAACATTACAGCTGTTTCAGAGTTAAGGCCTAATTCTTTATAGTTTTCAACTTTAGCTTTGGAAGCGTTGTATACAACGAAATCTGGCTCGAAGTTTTCAAGTTCTTCAGCTGTTGGCTGGATGAACATATTTGTTACGAAATGTGCCTGCCAAGCAACTTCAACGATGAAACGGATAGCCATACGAGTATCTTTGTTAGCACCGCAGAATGCATCTACTACGAAAAGTCTCTTGTTGGAGAGCTCTTTTTTAGCGATTTCTTTTACTGCATTCCATGCTTCCTGAGTTGCAGGATGGTTATCGTTTTTGTATTCGTCTGTTGTCCACCATACTGTATCTTTGGAGTTCTCATCCATAACGATATATTTATCTTTAGGAGAACGTCCTGTGTAGATACCTGTCATAACGTTAACTGCACCAAGTTCGCTGACCTGACCTTTTTCAAAGCCTTCCAGTTCCGGTTTGGTTTCTTCTTCAAATAATACTTCATAAGAAGGGTTGTAGACAATTTCTGTAGTTCCGGTAATGCCATACTTGCTTAAATCGATTTTTGCCATCTTACGTTTAACCTCTTTTCTTCGTTAATGAAAGCGCCTGTTTAAACAGGCTTAAGATACCTTACCATAAAAGCGAATGGGTATCGCTTCTCTTTTACTATTATACATATTTAACGCTTAAAATCAACAGGATTTTTGCCTTTTTTTGAAATTTGTTAAAGATTTATCAACTCAAATTTGATGAAAAAACCGTCATTTTTCACAAAAGGTATGTAAATTTATTATAGTGGCAATATGGGAATACTATTCGTGGATATGATAATATTCTGTCTGACTGGAACAGGCAGGAAAGACAACCAGGAAATACTAACCAGGAGAGCTGCCACTATGTGGTTGTGCCGAAGAAAGATGCATGTTAAAATAGGAAAGAATTATCCGGCTGAAAAATGACAGAGTATTATACAGCAGAGAAAAATAAAGGTTACTGTGAACGGAGTGAACATTAACAAATAAAGAGAGGATGAAGATTATCAAAACTTATTATTTAATTGATTATGAAAATGTAGGAAGTGAAGGCTTCAAAGGATGCGAAAAATTACGGGAAACAGATATTATCCATCTTTTTTATACAGATAACAGCAGAAAAATAGATCTTGATATTATCAATGATCACGGAGAAGCAAAGCTGGTCACACATAAAGTACCGACAGGAAATCAGTCAGCAGATATGCATCTGGGATCTTATCTGGGATATCTGATAGGAAAAGAGTGCACAGGTCAGGATGAAGAATGCAAAATTGTTGTAATCAGCAAAGATACAGGATTTGACCATATCATCCAGTTCTGGAGGGATGAGAAAAAGGCAGAAATCTCCAGAAGGGAAAAAATTTCCGGAAAACAGTCCGCACAGAAAATTATTGACATAGATACCAGCGCAAAGAAATCTCAGCAGGTTCGCCAGCAGATTGCCAGCACGCTGCATAATGCAGGAATGTCCAAAGAAGTAGTAAACTATGTATCCTGCCTGATAGAGCAGAATGCCGGTGAAGAGAAACGAAAACAGGAAATTCATAATGCAGTGGTTTCCAAATACGGGGATGAGAAAGGACGGGAAATTTACAGGAGTATAAAAAACAGGATTTAAGCAAATCAGGTAAGTTTCCTGCTTCAATTGCGAAAAACGATAAGCGGCGGGCAGAGATTTCTGAGAAAACATTCCTTAAAAAAGAAGGAGGCCGGGAACTCAATCAGCTCCCGGCAAAAGTATGAAAAAGAAAAAAGTTTTGTTTGCAATTACTCTTTGCTCTGTACAGGTAATAATATAACCAGAAAATGTGAGAAATATGTGGTGAGAATTTGAAAAAACTGTGAAATAGATGGAAATTTAAAATGAACGTAACAAATTGCATAAGACCTGACATTGAAAGCATTTACCAGTTATGATAAGATAAAAGTACAAAAGATGTAACTATATTCAGATGTCTGCTTTCAAAGAAGATACTGAACAGTTATCAAAAGACTATGAATATCAATTATTATAATTGTGCAAACAGGGAATGGTTATGATATTTTGAAGATACAGGAGATAAGGTATGCAGCTAAATCTGGAACAGAAAAAACTGATTCGGAGTTCAGCCATGGGACATTCAATCATTAGAGGGGTAGCAGGTTCTGGAAAAACTACAGTAGCAGTACATAGAATTTCATTTTTGCTTGATAATTATTGTTATGGTGCGAGCGATAAAATATTGATGGTCACCTATAATAAAAGTCTGACAAATTATATTGAGTATATATATGGTCAGATTGATAAAGATGACCAATATGGATTGTTTGATAAAACAGAATTACAGAAAAACGTAAAAATAACGAATATAGATAAACTGTTGTATTCTTATTTTAGAGCATTTTGTCAGGAAAAAGGGAAGCTGCTTCAAATTGTCCAAGGACAAAAAGAAATTGAAATATGGCAGAAAAGTCTCAGTAATGTAAAAAAGACATTCGGGGATGTCAAAATTCTGGATGCAAAGTATTTAGGATTTTTGAAAAATGAAATTGCATGGATTAAGGCTTGTAATTATGTGGAATATGAAAGTTATCAGTCGGCTGACAGGATTGGAAGAATGGGAAGCAAAGGAAGCAATGAGGGACCACAGAAATTACAGAAAAACAGCCGGATCAGACAGGCGATTTATGAATTAATGGCAACATATACGAAAGAGTGCTATGCGCAAAATCTTTGTGATTTTCAGGATGTAGCATTGTATGCTTTGAAGTATCTGAAAAACCATAAAATATCTGGATATACACATATTATTATTGACGAGAGTCAGGATTTATCCAGAGTTCAGCTGCAATGTCTTATGCAAATGTATGATTCTGAAAAGGATTACAGTAGTATTATGTTTGTAGCAGATACAGCACAGAGTATTTATAGTACATCATGGCTTGTGAAGGGACGGAGCTTTACAAGCATAGGTTTGGATATGACAGGAAGAAGCACATCCCTTGCAAAAAATTATCGTACAACCACACAAATTGCTGAGGCTGCATATAGTCTGATCAGAGAAGACTCAGATATTGTAAATGATGATAACTTTGTAAAACCTTCACTTATTGATAAGCAGGGGATTTATCCGGTTTTTGCCCGGTATAATACAATTGGGGAAGAAATTTTGGGAGTGGAAAAACTTTTAAAGAAACTTCTTAAACGCTATGAAGCGAAAGAAATTGCAATTGTTGCCAGAACCAAAAGAATCCTGGAAGAAGTTAAAAAAGAAACAGATGAGAATATAAAGATGACGCTGTATACTTCTCAGGAAGGAATCAATTTCGGAGAAGAGGCAATTAAGCTGCTGACTATGCATTCTATAAAAGGGCTTGAGTTTAAAATAGTAATTCTTATGGGATTATCAGACAAATTAATTCCGAATCCTATGTTATTGCAGGAAAACGAAGATGCCGCTTATGTAGAAACAATGGAAAGAAAATTACTTTATGTAGGTATGACAAGGGCAACAGAGAGATTGTATATGAGTTGTCATGGCGTTCCTTCGAGGTTTATTTCAAGTATAGAACCAAAATTTCTGAAAATGAGGGAGGGAGCGGCATTTCGTTGCCTGACAGATATTCCCTTACAGAATTATATGTTTAAGGACAAAATTGCAGATCTGTATAGTAAAGAAGAAAAAATACGTCAATGGTTGTTGAATGAACTGAAAACAGTTTATCATTATCCGTCAGAATTGCTAGATGTAGAATATAAAGTACAGGTTTTCTCAAAAATGGGATTTGTTGATGTCGTTGTCATGGTTTATAAAAATAATCGGATAGTACCGTATATTATGGCTGAGGTAAAACAATACCAGGCAGGAATAAGCGTAGCTGAAGAACAATTGCGCTCTTATATGGCTGTAAGTCCAGAGGTTTGCTATGGAATTATTACAGATGGAAATGAACTGAAACTTATCAATAAAGAGGGAGCAGAAGTAGAGGATATTCCGAAGTTTGATGTTTCAATGCTTCCGTCAGGAATTGCTGAATATATATATGTGGATTTTGTACGGGACAAAAAATACAGGTATATGTGTGACGAAGAATGTCCGGATGAATTTATCCTTCAGGAAGAAAATGCGCAGAGAAGTTTAAAAGAGAATGAACTGGTACAATGTCCTGTATTTGCTGAAATAGCAGCAGGAACTCCGATAGAAATGACGGAAGGTATAACAGAGATATGTAAATTACCATTAGAATGGATCTCAGCACCTGCGGAAACTTTCCTTTTGACTGTACGGGGAAATTCTATGATTAATGCAGATATTAATAATGGAGACAAAGTCGTTTTGCGGAAAACAAATGTGGTAGATAACGGGCAGATTGCGGCTGTAGAACTTGATGGAAATGTCACATTAAAAACTTTTCGAAAGATGGGAAGTACCATTTTGCTAATTCCGGAAAATGATGAGTATGAACCCATGATGGTCAATGCGGATCAGATCAGGATACTGGGTCATGCGATCGGAGTAATAAAAAAGAAAAATAATGTGTAGAGTAATTTGAAATTGCTTTGCTATAAAATGGAAAGGAAACTATGAATATACAAATATTCGGAACAAAGAAAAATTTTGACAGCAAGAAAGCAGAACGCTATTTCAAAGAACGGGGAATTAAATATCAGTTTATAGATATGAAAGAAAAAGGCTTAAGTAAAGGAGAATTCCAATCTGTCTGCCAGGCAATTGGCGGTTATGATAAACTGATAGATACTGACTGCAAGGATAAAGACCTGCTGGCATTGATCACTTATATCGCAGAGGAAGACAAGGCAGAGAAAATTCTCGAAAACCAGAGCATCATCAAAGTCCCTGTGGTAAGAAACGGAAAACAGGCGACAGTAGGATATCAGCCGGAGATCTGGAAGAGCTGGAAGTGATAGTTATAGCCTTTTACAAGCTTTCAGATTTTACAATATTATATCGAAGAAAATAGCTGTTTGACATATTTATATGTGTTATAATATAAAATTATTATAGAAGTTACTTTATATTATATTGTCGTGCGACAGATATAATGAACTGATTTATAAAAATGGAAATATTGAGGTGATGGAAATGCCATTAACAAAGATTGCAGCAGAGAATTTTACAGTATTTGAAGATATAAAGATTCCTTTTTGTGAAGGATTAAATGTATTAGTTGGTGAAAATGGTGTGGGAAAGACTCATATTATGAAATTAGCCTATGCAGCATGTCAGGCTTCTAAACATGATGTGTCTTTTTCGCAGAAAACAACAATGTTATTTCGTCCTGATCAGTCTGGAATTGGACGTCTGGTAAACAGAGGAAAGAGTGGAAGCAATAAAGCCATGGTTTCTGTGGAATCTGATACTGCCAAAATAGGAATGACATTTTCAACCAAAACACGAAAATGGGATGCAGAGATTAATTCAGAAGAGAAATGGGAAAAGCAGATGTCTGATCTCACAAGCGTATTTATTCCGGCAAAAGAGATTTTATCAAATGCCTGGAATCTGGATGCTGCAGTAAAAATGGGAAATGTGGAATTTGATGATACGTATCTGGATATTATTGCGGCTGCCAAAATTGATATTTCCAGAGGAGTGGATTCAACTGTAAGGAAAAAATATCTGGATATTTTACAGAAAATCAGTAATGGGAAAGTAACATTGCATGAGGATCGTTTTTATTTAAAACCTGGTACACAGGCAAAGTTAGAATTTAATTTGGTAGCAGAAGGATTACGTAAAATTGCTCTTTTATGGCAGTTGATAAAAAACGGGACACTGGAGAAGGGATCCGTTTTGTTTTGGGACGAGCCAGAAGCAAATATCAATCCGAAATATATTCCGGTGCTGGCTGAATTGTTGATCATGCTGGAGACAGAAGGTGTACAGATTTTTGTTTCTACACATGACTATTTTTTATCTAAATATATTGAAGTAAAGCGGAGACAGGACAGTAAACTGCAGTACATTTCCTTATATAAAAATGAAAACAACAAAGTATTATGTGAGATAGCACCGGAATTTGAATTGTTGGAACATAATGCAATTATGGATACATTCCGTCAGTTGTATCGAGAAGAAATCGGGGTGGCATTAAAGTGAGCGTTATACCAGAATCAGGAATGAATTTTGGAAAATATGATGAAAAAGATTTATTTCATATTGAGACATCTGAAATTTATAAAAAACTTGGCGATGGAATCCCAACAGTTGAGTTTATCCTGAAATATAATGGAAATAATATAGTGTTTCTGGAAGCAAAGAAAAGTTGTCCAAATGTGGCGAATAGATATGAATCGAAGGAAAAAGAACTGAAATTCGAAGAATATTATGGTTCAATAACTGAGAAGTTTATATCATCTTTGCAGATATATCTGGCGGCAATTATGAACAGATATCAGGATACGTCAGAGATAGGAGACAATCTTCGATCGGTAAGCAATATGAAAGATGTAAAATTAAAATTTATTCTGGTTGTAAAAAACGCAGAAGATATTACGTGGCTAGCCGGGCCATTGGCAGAATTAAGAGCCAGATTGCTTAAGGTCAGAAAAATATGGGGTGTTGAGGTGGTTGTTTTAAATGAAGAACTTGCTGGAGAATATAATCTAACGTGTTAGAGTGTTTTTCTGGTTGCATGAAATAAGAACTATATGCTAGGAGATGATAAAATGGCAAAGATCAGAATCATAAAGAAAAATAATGACTGCAGCATGGAATACGAAGTAGGTGATATTTGTGAGGTCACAGGTACCTGGTATGGCGGCGTCCACATCAATGGCCGTTCCGGAATCCCGGTTTCCCTTGATAAAGAAGAATATATGGAACTCAACACAGAACCGGAAGAACCTGACAGTGCGGAAAATGAAAACACTTTGGAAACACCGGAACACGATATTCATGCAGGCGACATTGTACAGCATTTCAAAAGAGAATGGGTATCCCCGGATACTTCCGAATATCTCTATAAAGTCCTTGCAGTAGCCCATCACACAGAAAACGGTGAAAAACTGATGATCTACCAGGCACTCTACGCACCCTTCAAAATCTGTGCCAGACCCTATGATATGTTTATGAGTGAAGTAGACAGAGACAAATATCCGGATATTAAACAGAAGTACAGATTTGAAAAATATACTGAAAAATAGATGATTGATATTTTATGGAATTGCTATAGTAAAACAGGCACTTTTGCCTGTACAAAAACACTTTGTCGTTGTATAGTAATAACAAATAATAACAGCATACGTTTCCAGAGATTTTATAGCATTATCTGAAAAAATGTGCAGAAAGAACGAAAGGGAAGGAAATATGCAGAAGGTATTAGTAGTTGTAGACATGCAGAATGACTTC
>OGDF01007039.1_pt1 | contig 10789 bp, 10 predicted proteins | sample 1570141 | NCBI WGS metagenome assembly OGDF01 (sample SAMEA4370581, study PRJEB24528) | human gut metagenome | reverse complement strand
GGCGCCCATAGCGGCGCGCTGGAGGCATCCCGGACGGTATTTGACGCCCGGGAGAAGCTGGCCAGGCTTTTTGCTTGTCCGCGGGCAGATCATGTGGCTTTTACGGCCAATTCCACGGAGAGCCTGAACCTGGCGATCAAGGGGCTTTTAAAGCCTGGAGAGCTCGCAGTTTCCACGATGATGGAGCATAACAGTGTTCTCCGGCCCCTCTATGAGATGGAAGGGCAGGGGGCGAAGCTTCTGCTGGCGGGCTGCGATGAGAAAGGGCGTCTGCTCTACGAGGATCTGGAGGAAAAGATCCGCCGGGGAGCGAAGCTTGCCGTGGTGACCCACGCCTCCAACGTGACGGGAAACCGGAACGACCTTCGGCGGATCGGGAAAATCTGCCGGGAAACCGGGACGCTTCTTATCGTGGATGTTTCCCAGACGGCCGGAATTTTCCCGATTTCCATGAAGGAGGACAATATCGACGTGGTCTGCTTTACGGGCCACAAAAGTCTGATGGGTCCCCAGGGAACCGGGGGCTTGTGCGTGCGGAAAGGTGTGGAGATCCGGCCGTTGCTTTCCGGCGGAAGCGGAATTCTTACCTTTGAAAAAGAGCACCCTTCCGCCATGCCGGTGCGGCTGGAGGCGGGAACTTTGAATACTCACGGGATCGCCGGGCTTCTGGCCGGTGTCCGGTATCTCATGGAAGAGGAACGCTGGAAGAATTTTCAGAGGAAAGAATTGCGTCTCGCGGAGCTTTTTTACAGGGAACTGAAAGACTGTCCGAAATTCATTTTTTATGGGGATCCGGCGGGGGGACTTCGCGTGCCGGTCATTTCCCTGAATCTTAGGGAAGAGGATTCCGGCGAGGTCAGCGACTGGCTTTTTCATGAGTACGGGATCTGCACCCGCCCCGGCGGTCACTGTGCGCCGCTGATGCATGAATTTTTCCACACGGAGCGCCAGGGCATGGTGCGGTTCAGCTTTTCTCATGGAAACACAGAGGAGGAGGTACGCCGGGCGGCGGCGGCCTTAAGAGAGATGACAGAGCAGTAGGTCTTTTTTGCCTGCTGCTTTTCTGTTTCCATCTTTTTGTTGACAAAAATTCTCAATAAGTCTATCATAGCTCTAGTATGTAAAAGGAGGGCAATTTTTTATGACTCTCGATACTGGAAAGATCAATGAGACCTACACCATTGAAAAGATCGATCTTCCGCTGAAGTTGGAAAAACGGCTGGAGGCCCTGGGGATGACGGAGGGAACTTCCATCCTGGTTCTCAATGCCAAGAGCCGGGGAACGCTGATCGTCAACGTCAGGGGAACCAGGTTCGCCCTGGGAAGAGGGATCACAAAACAGATTACGGTGAGGTAAAAGAGCATGAGAGAAGACTTGAGAATTGGATTTATCGGAAATCCGAACTGTGGAAAGACAACACTTTTTAATGCTTTCACCGGCGCGAAACTGAAAGTGGCCAACTGGCCGGGTGTGACGGTGGAAAAGGTGGAAGGAGCCATGAAGTACCATGGCCATGAATTTAAACTGGTGGACCTTCCGGGCACCTACAGCCTGACTTCCTATACGATGGAGGAACAGGTGTCCAGACAGTATATTCTGAGCGATGAGGTGGATGTGATCATCGATGTGGTGGACGCTTCGGCGCTGGAGCGAAATCTTTATCTGACGCTGCAGCTTCTGGAGCTGGGCAAGCCGGTGATCATGGCGCTGAATATGATGGATATTGTGGAAAAAAGAGGCATGGAGATCGACCTTCATCGTTTTCCGGAGATGCTCGGAATCCCTGTGATTCCTGTTTCTGCGAGAAAAAGGGCAGGCCTTGACATTCTGATCCATGCGGCGGAGCATCATAAGGATTCTTCGCATCCGGAGGGGCTGGAGCACAACCATTCCGGCGTGACTCACCACAAACATAATCACCACAAGGACTACGCCATGGTGTATTCCGACGAGATCGAGGACAAGATCGATCAGATCAAGGATGTGCTGAAGGCAAACTATCCGGAAATTACAAACCACCGCTGGGTGGCGTTGAAACTTCTGGAGCAAGACCCGGAGATCACGGCAAAATATCCGGTGAATCTTCCAGAGGTACTGGACCGGAGCTATGAGACGGATATCATCAACCAGAAATATGATTTTATCCAGGAGATCGTGGAGGAGGTCGTGGTAAACAAGGCCCAGAAAGCGGAGCTGACCGATCATGTGGACCGTTTTCTGACCCACCGGATTCTGGGCATTCCCATTTTCCTCTGTATCATGGCACTGGTGTTTCTTCTGACCTTTACTGTGGGAGACTGGCTGAAGGGCTATGTGGAGCTTTTGATGGAGCTGATTTCCGGGGCCGCGGGAGATGGGCTTACGGCCCTTCATGTCCGGCCGGAGATCATTTCTCTGGTGACGGATGGCATCATTGCCGGAGTGGGCGGCATGCTGACCTTCCTTCCGAATATTTTCATCCTGTTTCTGGCCCTGGCTTTTCTGGAGGACAGCGGCTATATGGCGAGAGTGGCCTATGTCATGGACGGCATCATGGGAAGGCTGGGACTTTCCGGCCGGGCTTTTATCCCCATGATTCTGGGCTTTGGCTGCAGCGTTCCGGCGCTGATGGCCTCAAGGGTGCTGGAAAATCAGAAAGACCGTTACCGGGTCATGCTGGTGACACCGTTTATGTCCTGTAGCGCGAGACTTCCGATTTATATTCTGTTTTCGGAGATGTTTTTTGGAAAAAAAGCCATGATTGCGGCTTATTCCATGTATGTCATCGGCCTTTTCGTAGCCATCGGCATTGCGGCGATCCTTCATCTGGCGGATAAAGGGGAAAATCCAAACATTCTTCTGATTGAGCTTCCGGAATACAAAGCGCCCAGCGCCAGGACTGTGGCCATTTATGTCTGGGAAAAAGTCAAGGATTTCGTCACCAAAGCGGGCACTACGATTTTTCTGGCGTCCGTTATCATGTGGTTCATTCTGAATTTCGGCCCCGGCGGCTACACCACGGAAATGGAAGCAAGCTTCGGAGCGGTTCTTGGAAAAGTGATCGTGCCCTTTTTCCAGCCTCTGGGCCTGGGCTACTGGCAGATCGCCATGGCGCTCATCGCGGGAATCTCCGCCAAAGAGGTGGTTGTCACCAGCTGTGCCGTGCTGTTCGGAATCTCCAACATCAATTCCCTGGCGGGTATGGAGCTCCTTCAGGGACAGCTTGCTGCCATGGGCTTTGGCGGACTGAACGCCTACTGCCTGATGATTTTCTGTCTGCTTTACATCCCCTGCGCGGCAACCCTTGTTACGATTAAAAAAGAGATGGGCGGTTGGAAATGGGCGCTGAAAGCAGCGCTGTTTCAGCTGGGGACCGCCTGGGTTGTGACGCTGCTGGTGTATCAGATTGGAAGACTCTTTGTGGGCTGAGAAAGGATAAAGATATGATAGCAGGAATTGTGATTGTTCTTTTGATTGTTTTGTATGCGTTTTTCGTGATCCGGAAGAAACATAAGGATATCAAGAACGGCGGCTGTGGCTGCGGTTGCAGCGGTTGTTCCGGGAAGAGCGGCTGCGGAAGCAGACTTAAGGAAAAATGATCGCTGTTCCCCTTCGGCACTGCATGTTTTTGAGAGGCAATGAAACAGATAGCCAGGTTTACAGAATTGCAGTGGAAAAGGGGGGCAAGTTGTGGTACAATGGCACTATACGAAAAATCACAGCCGGATTCATCCGGCATAAGAGGAGGAAGATACCATGAACAAAGTAATTTCCACTGATAAAGCACCCGGAGCAATCGGACCCTATTCCCAGGCCATCGTTGCCAACGACACCCTGTACACTTCCGGACAGATCCCCATCATCCCGGAGACCGGAGAGCTGGTAGACGGCGACATTAAAGCACAGGCCGAGCAGGTCTGCAAGAACCTGGGCGCGATCCTGAAAGAGGCTCACGCAAGCTTCGACAGTGTCATCAAGACCACCTGCTTCCTGGCAGATATGAACGATTTCGCAGCTTTCAACGAAGTTTACGCAAAATATTTCGTGTCAAAACCGGCGCGGTCCTGTGTGGCAGTTAAGACTTTGCCGAAGAACGTGCTGTGCGAGGTGGAGCTCATCGCAACTGTTGGGTTAATCCGCTGAAATATTGCAGGGGGAAACCATCGGAGTTGCGAAGTCCTGGTTTCCCCCTGCACTCCCTTCCTGGGCACGCTAGAAAATAAGGGGCTTACGTCATACTGGTAGTGGGTGAAATGACGGGTGGTTGGTGATTCATATTTATAGGAAGAATTTCTATTTGGTTCTGGGAGCAACAATCATACAAATCTCACAAAAAATCCCCATATAAATCCCCTGGGATTCCCCAACATAAGAATCCTCCATCAGTATACCAATACCATAAATTTATGAAAGATTATTATTTCTTTTTTGATAAAAATAGAAATGGTTCCTTCGGAGTTAATTAAAAATATAATAGGTTTGTAAGTTCAGTATTTTCCCGGATGCAGTTGTGATTTCTTCATAACCGCCTTTTTTATAATGGAATTTCTCGACTAAGTGAATGCTGGGGGTGTTTCTTACATCTACTTCATAAATATAATATTGGTATTTACCTGTTGAATTTAAGTAATCAACTAATTCATTTAAAGCTTCATAGCCGTAGCCTTTTCCATGGGCAGAACTTTTCAGCCAGAGTCCAAGCTCGGGTGTCTTTTCAGTGATGGCAAAAGCTTCCAGGCTTCCGATAAACTCACCATCATGGGTGAGAATAACCAGCTCGAGCATTTCTCCCTGCGTCATATCATGGACAAATTTTGAAAGAATTTTATCAGCGGAAGCTATACTGGGAAAACTGTCGGGATATTGATACTGTGTAATTTTATCTGTAAATTCTTTGTAGTATGTCTTTAAAAAGATATTGCTGAACGGTTGTATGGTGAGTCGTTCGGTTGTTATAGTAAAGTTCATGTTGATTTTTTCCGCTTAAACAAAATTTTTTGAGGGGATTTTTATTCTCCTCTGCTCATCCGATAGAAAAGCCCTTCCCCAAGAGACGTCTTCTGCAAAATCGGTTCCCCTGTGATGCAAAATCCAGCCTTTTCGTAGCAGCGGACAGCGCGGGTGTTCCAGGTCCGGACTTCCAGATACAGAGGCTTTCCGGGAAACAGCGTCTGCGACAGTTCACAGGCGATGCGGGTCATCTGCTGGCCATAGCCGTGGTTACAACAGTCCGGATTTACGCCGATTCCAAAGAAAACTTCGTTTTCCTCCTCAGAAAGATTGACAAAGCCGACCAGAGAGGTACCGTCATAAAAAGAATAGAAATTGTTTTGGGGATTGGCAAAGCCAAAGCCTCTTTTTTTCTGCTCCTCATAGGGAGGATTGTTGTAGATGGCGTAATCACCGGTGTAGTTCCAGGCGTTGATCCGGTATTTTTCTTCTTCGGTGGTTGGGTGACAGGCGAGAAACGTCTGCGACAACCACTCGCCAGCCTCTTCGCGGGTCTTAAAAATAAGAGCTTTCTTATCGGAATATTTTTCTATAAGAGCAAGCAATTGAGAACGGCCGGTTTCGTGGAAAGCATGAACAAACTTCACAAGCTCAGGATTCAGATGCTGCTCTGTCCAGGGAATATCGGGGCGGTTTTGGCCTACTCTGCGGGTGATTCCGTCCATACAGACCTCTTCGCTGTAATCAAGAAAGATAATGGCGTCGCAGGCGCGGATTCGCTCTTCATAGGTCCGGCTGTAATTGCCATCAATGATCCAGAAATCATCATGCAGTATTTCATTAAGCTTCTGATCAAATTCCTCCCGCGTAATGTGCGTTTGGTCAGGCCGCCACCAGATATTGTCGAGGTGGATCAGAGGGAGACCGGTGCGTGCAGCAAGCTTTCTTGAGAAAGTGCTTTTGCCGCTGCCGGAGCAGCCGAGGACGATGATTTTATTGCCGGTAAATTTTTCCATAGAAAATCTTCCTTTCTAATTTTTCTTAAAATATGCAGGGGGAAACCATCGGAGTTGCGTCCTGGTTTCCCCCTGCACCCCCTTCCAGGGCACGCTAGAAAATAGTGGTGCTTACGTCATACAGATGGTGCGTGAAATGACGGGTAGTCGTGGATTCATATAGCATATAATATAATGAAACTTTTTTTATTTGAGTGAGTAGCAAGTCAGGTGGCTGGCCGTATATTTTCCGAAAAACATCCATAAATCATGCTTGCGCTACTTACCATACCACACATCTTTCCTGTTGTCACGCCACAACCGATGTACAATGTCTACCTGTTGACGTAAGCCCCATATTTTTTGAACTTGAAGGGCCACAAGGGGGAGGCTGAGGGGGAGGGCGGCCCTGGAGCCGTCCCCCTCGCATTTACGTTCCCTGCCGGCTTCCAAAGCCGCCCTCAACAAAAGCTTCCTCATGGTTTCCCGAAGCCACTCTTTCACAAAAGCTTCCTCCTGGCTTCCCGAAGCCGCCTATTCTGCAGTGGCCCTGCAAAAAGCCAGAAACACCCTCCCCCAAATTCTTGAAAAATCCTCCCCCATATGTTATTCTATAAAGAAGCGATTTCACCCGCCTGCCTCAAAACAGGCATGATATGGAGGAATATATATGAAGCTTGAACAGTTATTGGAACGTTTGGAATATACCTGCGTGCAGGGAAGTCTGGACAGGGAGATCTCAGGTATCGCCAATGATTCCAGACAGGTAGTTCCTGGGACGCTTTTTTTCAGCATCCGGGGAGCTGTGACGGATGGACACACATATGCCGCTGAAGTGGCAGAGAAAGGCGCTGTCGCTCTTCTGGTGGAGGAGCCGGTGGAGGTACCGGAGTCCGTTACCGTGATCCAGGTCAAAGATACCCGCTACGCGATGGCCCTGGTTTCCGCAGCCTGGTACGATTACCCGGCGGAGAAGCTGAAAGTCATCGGTATTACCGGAACCAAGGGAAAAACAACAACTACTTATATGATCAAATCCATTCTCGAATCCGCGGGCCACAAGGTAGGCCTCATCGGAACCATCGAGACCATCATCGGTGAGACTCATATCCCGTCCAGCAACACCACGCCGGAATCTGTGAAAATTCAGGAATATTTCCACCGGATGCTGGAGGACGGCTGCGATATGGCTGTCATGGAGGTTTCCTCCCAGGGTCTCATGCTGAACCGTACCGCAGGTATCCCTTTTGAGATCGGTATTTTTACCAACATCGAGCCGGATCACATCGGACCCGCGGAGCACAAGAGCTTTGAAGACTACATGCACTGCAAAGGTCTCCTGTTCCGCCAGTGCCGCATCGGTATCGTGAACGGCGATGACGAGCATCTTGATCAGGTGCTTGCGGGCCATACCTGCAAGGTGGAGACCTTCGGTCTCTCCGAGGAAAACGATCTCCGGGCAGAGAATCTCAAGATGGTTCACAAACCCGGCTACCTCGGCATTTCCTATCATGCCGCAGGAATGATAGACATGGATGTGGAGATTGATATTCCGGGAAAATTCAGCGTTTACAATTCTCTGGCAGCCATTGCAGTCTGCCTGCATTTCAAGGTGAGAGAGGCTGACATCAAGACCGCTCTCAAACAGGCGAAGGTCAAAGGAAGAGTGGAGCTTGTGAAAATTTCTGATGATTTTACTCTGATGATCGATTACGCTCACAATGCCATGAGCCTCGAAAGTCTTCTTACCACCTTGAGAGAGTATGAACCGGGCAGACTGGTCTGCCTCTTTGGCTGCGGCGGAAACCGCTCCAAAGCCCGCCGTTTCGAGATGGCGGAGGTCTCCGGAAGACTGGCTGATTTCACGATCATCACTTCCGATAATCCGCGTTTTGAGAAGCCGGAGGACATCCTGGATGACATTGAGAGCGGCATCAAGAAGACCGACGGAAAATATGTCAAGATCGCCGATCGAAAAGAAGCAATCCGTTACGCCATCCTTCACGGCCAGCCCGGAGATGTCATCGTCCTGGCAGGAAAAGGCCACGAGGACTATCAGGAGATCGAGGGCAAAAAGTATCACATGGATGAAAGAGAACTGATTCAGGAGATCCTGGAGGAAGAGAACTTACGTTGACTTATGCCAATATCATCGTGGATATTTCCCACGAAAAGCTGGATAAACCCTTTCAGTACCGGATTCCCGAAGAACTTGAGGGGAAACTCCTTCCTGGAATGGTGGTCGAGATTCCCTTTGGCCGGGGCGACCGCCTCATCAAGGGCTATGTGATTGGAACCACGGACCGGGCGGAGATCGCTCCGGAGCGTATCAAGTCCATTCATGCCGTCTCCACCGACGGCGTGGGCGTGGAGTCCCGGCTTATCGCTTTGGCGGCCTGGATACGGGATTACTACGGCGCCACGATGATCCAGGCTCTGAAAACCGTAATTCCGGTACGAAAAAAGGAAAAACCAAAAGAGAAAAAGCAGGTACTGCTGGCGGTATCTGAGGAAGAGGCCGGGGAGCGTCTTGCCTTTTTTGAAAAGAAACATCAGACCGCCCGCTACCGGCTCCTCAATGCCCTTCTGGAGGAGGGAAGCCTTCCCTGGGAGCTGGTGACGACGAAGCTCAATATTCCGCCCGCGGTGATCCGTAGCCTGGAAAACATGGAGCTTTTGAAGATTCAGGTGGACACGGTTTATCGAAATCCCGTCCATGTCAAGGCGTCGAGACAACAGGCCGTGACGCTCAACCCGGAGCAGCAGCATGTGGTGGAGGGAATCCGCGAGGAGTGGGAAAAAGAAACGTCCCGCCCCTGCCTGATCCACGGCGTCACGGGCTGCGGCAAGACGGAGATCTATATGGAGCTCATCGCCGGAGTCCTGAAAGAAGGAAAACAGGCCATCGTTCTGATTCCGGAGATCGCCCTGACCTATCAGACGGTCATGCGTTTTTACCGGCGTTTCGGGGAGCGGATTTCTGTTATGAATTCCCGGCTTTCCCCGGGAGAACGTTTCGATCAGTACGAGCGGGCGAGAAAAGGCCTCATTGACGTGATGATCGGCCCCAGGTCGGCTCTTTTTACTCCTTTTCCAAATTTGGGGATTATCATTCAGGATGAGGAGCACGAGACCTCTTACCAGAGTGAGACGGTGCCCCGCTATCTGACCCGGGAGACCGCGGTGAAGCGTGGCGAGCTGGAAGGGGCCCATGTGGTTTTCGGAACGGCCACGCCTTCCGTGGATGCCTATTATAAGGCGGAAAAAGGAGAGTACCGCCTCTTCACGATCCGGAAGCGGGTGAAAACGGCCGCCCTCCCCGAGGTTTCCATCGTTGATCTTCGTGAAGAGCTGAAAAAAGGGAACCGCTCCGTTCTGAGCAATACCCTGAAAGATGAGATGGCCCAGTGCCTGGCCGCCGGCCATCAGATGATGCTTTTCCTGAACCGGAGAGGCTATGCGGGCTTCCTGTCTTGCCGTTCCTGCGGCCAGGTTATCGAGTGCCCCCACTGCGATGTGTCCCTCTCCCTTCACCGGGGCGGGCGGCTCATCTGTCACTACTGCGGCTACGAGACGACGGTCCCGAAGACCTGTCCCTCCTGCGGAAGTCCTTTTCTGCGGGATTTCGGCATTGGGACCCAACAGGTGGAGACGGTGGTGGCAAGGGAATTTCCGGAGGCCAGGATTCTTCGGATGGATCTTGACACGACCCGGGAAAAGGATGGCCACGAGAAAATTCTTTCCGCCTTTGCAAACGGCGAGGCGGACATTCTCATCGGGACCCAGATGATTGTCAAAGGCCATGATTTTCCAAATGTGACCCTGGTGGGGATTCTGGCGGCGGACCTTTCCCTTCACGCCAGCGATTTCCGGGCGGCGGAGCGGACCTTCCAGCTTCTGACCCAGGCCGCGGGAAGAGCGGGCCGGGGCGATTTGCCCGGCAGAGTTGTGATCCAGACCTACGACCCGGAGCACTACAGCATCCAGGCCGCGTCAGAGCAGGATTACGAAGCCTTTTACCGCCAGGAGATCGCTTTTCGGGCGATCGGAGGCTATCCGCCGGCGGGAGGCATGCTGGCGATCCACGCTTCCTCAGAAGATGAGGCCTACCTTTCCATGGCGATGGAATATCTGAAGAAATTTCTGGATCTCCTGGAAAGCAAGACAGGAATCCAGGTTATCGGCCCCGGGGATGAGACCATCGCCCGGATTCAGGACGTCTACCGGAAGGTGCTCTACGTCCGTCATCCAAACGAAAACCGGCTGACTATGGTGAAAGAAAAAGTGGAACAATATATTGAAATGAATGAAGGCTATCAGAAGATTCACATACAATACGAAAGGGCTTAATAAGGAGGATTAAGAAAATGGCAATCAGAAATATAAGAATTATGGGTGATGAAGTGCTGGGTAAGATCTGCAAACCGGTGAAAAAGATGACCCCGCGGACCCGGCAGCTCATCGACGATATGTTTGATACGATGTACGACGGCTGCGGCGTAGGTCTGGCAGCAAACCAGGTGGGTATCCTGAAACGGATCGTGGTCATCGACACTACAGGGGAAGATCCCTATGTGCTCATCAATCCGGAAATCCTCGAGACCTCCGGTTCCCAGACCGGGCAGGAGGGCTGTTTAAGCCTCCCAGGAAAAGCCGGTATTGTGACCCGTCCGGATCATGTGAAGGTGAAAGCCCTGGATGAAAACATGGAAGAGTTCGTTCTGGAGGGTGACGGCCTTCTGGCAAGAGCAATCTGCCACGAGTGCGACCATCTGGACGGTCTGATGTACGTTTCCAAAGTGGAAGGAGAACTCATGGATGTGGAGCCCATCGAGGAAGAAGAGGAGGAACTGGAGTGAGAGTC
>OGDF01007037.1_pt1 | contig 10796 bp, 10 predicted proteins | sample 1570141 | NCBI WGS metagenome assembly OGDF01 (sample SAMEA4370581, study PRJEB24528) | human gut metagenome | reverse complement strand
CTCAAAAATAAAGGAATTTTATGAGTCGGATCAGAGTCAGACAATTACGCTTACGCAGGCTTTTTATCATGCAACAAAAGAAGCAGGAAGCGTCTTTGGAAAAGTCGGATCCTTTGAAAAGGGATATCAGTTTAATGCTCTGGTTATTGATACTATGGAAGATTCATGGGTACCGCTTACAGCAGAAGAGCGTCTGGAGCGATTCTGTTATATAGGGGATGACCGGAACATCCGAGCAAGATTTATAGACGGGAAAGAGATTCATTTTGAAAACTAATTAAAACTAAATAGGTAAAAAAACATGGAAAAACACAGCATTTAAAGTTGAGTGGTAAGGGATATCGGCTTAAATGCTGTGTTTTCTGCGGTTAGAGAAAAGTTTTGTAACATAAAATATTCCAATATGGTCAATTAAACTAAATAATACGAGATAATCACATAATTTAGATTCCAGTATGAAAGTAATTAATTATAATCTGTTTAAGTATAACATTAGAACGAAGAAAAGTCTATAGGAGTAAATAGCAAGTCGAGACTTTATAAGATATGCTAATTAAATTATAAGTAAAAACGACATAATAACATATGGAATAAAACTTGAAAATTTTAAAAATAAGGTGTAATATAAAAACAGGACAATATGGAACAGGAGGTAAAAGACATGCGGCTGGAATTGCAATTTGATTTAGATAAACCGGAAATAAATTTAGATTACCGGAGACTCATTTTATCCTGGCTGAAGGCTGGCTTAACCAGATGTAATCAGGGGAAATATTATGAACGGTATTTTGGCGGGACAGAGCAAAAGGACTATTCATTTACAGTACTTTTAGGACGTGCCAAATTTACCCGTGAGAAAATATATCTGCCGGAGCCAAAAATGAAAGTCATTTTCTCTGCAGATAACAGGCATAAAACAGGTTTGATTTTTTATTCATCTTTTCTTGGAATGAAGAATAATCATTATCCGCTTCCGGAGGGAAATGCAATGACACTTCGACGTGTCTCGCAGAAAAGGGAGCAGTTAATCAACGAGTCGACAATTTATTTTCAGACCTGCCTTGGAAATGGATTATGTATTCGTGAACATGACAGAGAAACCAATCGCGACAGATTCATTACATACAAGGATAGTGATTTTAGAGAAAAAGCAATAGAAATTCTCAAGTATCAGGCCAGTATGGCGGGATTTCCAGAGAGTATACTGGAAGACTTGTCTATAGAGCCGGTGCAATGTAAGAAAGTACTCGTATATTTTTATAAACGATATATAGATGTTTCTGTAGGAATCTTTAAGATGCATGGCAATCCAGATGTGCTGCAGTATTTCTATGAAGCAGGAATGTGCAGCAAAAAATCTGCGGGCTTCGGGCAGGTCAATATTTTAAGACAGGGGGAAGCAGGGGATGAATAATGATTGGAGGACCCTGGAACCGTATGACTGGCGTTATTCGGCAGCCATCACGGGGCTCATAAGGTACTTTAAGTACTTTGATGAAAAAAAGGATGACTGGAAGATTGAAAACGAATGTCTTATTTATAATCCGGCCAGTATTACACAACATGATTATTTAAAATTTGTAGAGGATAATTATCCAGAAGATATGGCACATCTTATCATAGAGAATATGATTCATCAAGACGATTTGAATGAGGAACAGATAAAAAAAGTGAATGAGAAGATGGTCGCCAACACAGTGCTGAAGAAGACTTTTAAATCTATCAAGTTTGATGGTTCAAATGCCCATCAGATACAGCAATTACTGGATGATAACCGGGAGGAAATTATAAGAGAAACATTTCGAAATAAATTGAATTTATATCGAAATTATTGCAATACCAATCAATTATTTCAAGAAGCAAAAGAATGCTGTCGCCTGCTTGGATATTATATAGATATGCCTAAGAAGGGGAAATCCTTGGCTTATAATTTTAATCTGAATAATTTTGCAGGAACAGATGATGAAGTGTTTGATTTCATCCCTTTTGCATTTCAGGGTGTGCGGGATTTTTTCTTTGTCAATGATAATGTGGAATTGGAGAATTTATATAAAACAAATTCAATTTTCTCATACAAACTGGCTGAGGAAAGAAAAAGAGCAGAAGAGAATGGCAAGAGTCTGGATTCACGGCAGATATTTTTTAAGCTGTTGCTGGAAACGGATAAGTTTATTCAAAGTGATATAGAAATTATTACGAAAAATATCGATGCTTCATATTATGAAACATTATATTTGAGAAAACAAAGCTTAAATGTTTTGCGGGGACTGAAAACAGGGAAGGATGGAAAAAATCCGTATCAGTGTTTTTGCTTTCGAATTAAAATAACGGATAAGTATTATATTGATGTATTTAAAGAAGTAACGGATGCAATTGTAAATTTAACATTGTTGGATAATTTGCTGGATTATATGTTAAAGAATAACCGAGAGAGTGGGTATACATACGTCATTTTCCAGTTAATTCGAGTCAATATTTTGATAAAGGAGGATAAAGAATTGGAACAGAAAACAAAGCAGGCATACAAGTGCGCAAAACAGATGGCATGGAAAATGACAGGAACAGTCTATAAATTGCCTGATAACAAGCTGAATGCATATCGACAGAAACTGACAAGTGCATTGACATTTGAAGATTTTGACAGGTTTAATATTGTTTTGCTGAACTTATCCAATTACGTGGATGAACCGGTAGACTTTGCTTATGATTTGTTTGAGGATTTCGAAAAAAATAAAGAGCTGGCTTATACATTTGTGAATGCGCTTCGCAGGGAACCGTACGACAAACAAAAAGAAATTTAGAATGTGAGGAAGAATATCATGAAAAAAGCGTTAACATTGACAATCGTGGCAAATATGACATCTAATTATTCAGAAGGTATCGGAAATATTGCAAGTGTGCAGAAAGTTTTTAAGAATAGAAAAGTTTATTCTATGAGGAGTCGTGAAAGTTTAAAAAATGCCATTATGGTCCAGAGTGGGATGTATGATGATTTGGAAACAAGCAAGGATGGCGCTGCTCAGAAAAAGGTAAATGAAGAACTGAATGCAGCAAACTGCAGGGCACTGGAAGGCGGATATATGAGTACCCAGGGAACGACTTGCATTAGAAAGAGTTCTTTCTATTTGACAGATGCCATTGCAACGGAACATTTTGTGAATGAAAACCGCTTTCATAATAATTTGTATCTGGCAACTAATTATGCGGCTTCACAGGGAATTTCTGTTCAGGAAAGCGGTGGTGAATCCGGTTTGATGCCATATCAGTATGAGTATGATAAGTCATTAAAAATATATAGCATGACAATTGATTTGGAGATGATAGGAAAGGACGAAAATTTCCAGATGGAAGCCAATGCAGAAGAAAAGGCAGCACGAGTATGTGTGCTGTTAAATGCAGTGGAAAATTTATCATTGGTGGTAAAGGGCAATCTGGATAATGCAGAACCTATTTTTGCAATCGGTGGATTATCCGATCGAAAGACGCATTACTTTGAAAATGTCATACAGGTAGAGGAATCCCAGCTGATTATTTCACAGGATTTGAAAGATAAACTGGCAAGAGGATTCTCATGTGCGTTATTAAGAGGAAATCTTCTGAAAAATGAAAATGAGATTATAAAGGAATTAAATCCGGTGTCAGTCTCAGATTTCTTTGAGAATTTACGTAAAGAAGTTATGAATTATTATGCTAATTAGGAATGAGGAGGATATGGATGAAAGCTTTAAGAATCAAGCTTCATCAGGCAAGTGCCAATTATCGGAAAGAGGAGACGGCGGAAAATAAAATGACGTATCCGCTGCCGCCGATTTCGACAATAACTGGTGCATTGCACAGTATATGCGGGTATCGGGAATACCATGAAATGAATGTCAGCATCCAGGGACGGTTTGCATCTATGCATAGAGAAGCCTATGTAGATCATTGTTTTCTCAACTCTACAATGGATGACCGTGGGATACTTGTGAAAATGAAAAGTGCTTCCATGCTGTCAAATGCATATACGAAAGTAGCTAGTGCAAAAAAATCTCAGGGCAACAGTTTTTTGAAGAACATTACGATTCAGGTGCATGATGAACAATTATTAAATGAATATCGTCAGCTGCGCCAGGAAGGAAATCGTATTGCAGAATGGAAAAAAACAGAATATAAAAATAAATTGGCTGAGTATAAACAGAAAAAGAGTATTTTAGCATTGGAAAAAAAGGAGCAGGAAAAGGGCTCGGAAAAATTCAAGCAGCTTGCAGAAGAAGAACGGAAATTAAAGGAGGAAGAAAAACAATATAAAATCAATGCTGAACGCTATGAAGAAGAACATTATAAGAAACCAATTGCAAAATATCGTACATTGACAAAGTCGTTAAAATATTATGAAATTTTGGATGATATTGAATTGGTCATACATGTTCAGGCTTCGGATGAAACGTTATGCGATATTTATAATCATATAGATGATTTAAAGGCACTTGGCAGAAGTGAAGATTTTGTTGATGTAGAAGATATACAGTTTGTTAACCTGGAACAGGACGAAGAATCCTACAGGAGTTGCTATTCTGCGTATTTGAAGTATGAGGATGTGATGAATGAAAGAATAAACACAGGCTGGCATGAAAACAGAGATATTTCGGGAACTAAGTATTATCTTGGAAAAAAATATGATGTCAGTACAGGAAAGCGAATCTTTACGGAAAAAGTGAAAGTCATTTATACATCGGATTTCACAATTGATGAAACCAGTGAAAATGTGTGGGTGGATAAAGAAGCCGAGACAGAAGACGGACAAGTTTATATTGTTAATTTTTTATAAGGGTTATAAAGCTATTCTTGTCGGTGACAGGAATAGCTTTTGCTTAAAGAGGGAAACAAATGAAAAAAACAGATGTTGACAAAATTGATTTAGATAAACCAATCAAAGCGTATATGGCCAAGCCGGATAAGACATTAGGCGAGCATTATGAGGATTTTCTAAGACAGGCAGAGATACTGTGGAATCTGGGATATATATCAAGTGAGCATATGTATGATCTGCTTAAAGAGTGCGGCTGCCATCATGATGATGGTAAGGTTAATTTACCTTTTCAAATGAGAGTGAATGATAAAAGCGGAAAAATAAAATTCGATGAAGAAAAAGAAGTGAGCCATAATGTTTTATCCGTGTTTTATCTGAACCCGAAGGATTATCCTAAAGAGGATTATTTGAAAATTGCCTGTGCTATTTTACATCATCATAATTACTGTGATATAGCTCAGGTATTGAAAGAAAAAATGGATCTTATACAGGAATTGTTGATAGATAGGTATACTTATAAAGTAAAACCCAGTGTGTGGAATAAGATATTAGGAAAAGTCTTATTAGACCCAGAAACAATCACGTTAAAAGGACTGCTGCATCGATGCGATTATAGTGCCAGTGGAAATTATCAGGTAGAATATCAAAATGATTTTCTGTTGGACTCATTGGAAGGGATGATGGCAGTATGGAAACAGAAGAATCCGGAAAGCAAATGGAATGAATTGCAGAAATTCTGTATGGAAAATCGGGAGGAAAATATCATTGCATTAGCACCGACAGGTATGGGAAAAACAGAGGCCGGGCTGCAGTGGATTGGTGACTGGAAAGGGTTTTTTATATTGCCGATTCGAACAGCAATCAATTCTATTTATGACCGTGTCAGAAAAGATATTTTGCATGATGAAAAGCTTAATGAGCGATTGGGACTTTTACATTCAGAATCACTGGAATATTATAAAAATAATACTCAGGAGACGGACCTGTTAGATTATTATGACAGAGGGAAAAAATTATCACTTCCGTTGAATATTTCCACAATAGATCAATTGTTTGACTTTGTATTTAAATATAAAGGTTATGAAATGAAATTGACCACACTGGCGTATTCCAAACTGGTTATTGATGAAATTCAGATGTATGGTCCAGATTTGCTGGCGTATCTGGTATGCGGTATTCGGTTGATTCACAAACAGGGAGGGAAAATAGCAATTATTACAGCAACATTGCCGCCTTTTGTAAGAGATTTTCTTGTTCATGATGCGGAGATACCGTTCAAAGAAAAGAGTTTTTCTTCAGATAAAATCCGGCATTCGGTTTTAGTAAAACACGCCTCCATCAATGCAGATGATATTTTGGGGAAATATTATCAGAATCAAAGTGAAGGAAAGGGAAACAAGATTCTTGTTGTATGCAATACCATTAGAAAAGCACAGGAATTATTTGATGCGCTGAAGGAAAAGGATGTGCATTTAAATTTGCATTTATTTCATAGCCGTTTTACAAATTCAGATAAAGCAAAACTGGAACAGGAAATTAAAGATTTTGGTGTTACCTACAGTAAAGACGCTGTAGGCCAGTTGGATATTCAGGATGGTATATGGATATCGACTTCTCTTGTTGAGGTCAGTCTGGATATTGATTTTGACTATTTATTTACAGAGCTGTTGGATTTGAATTCATTATTGCAGCGTATGGGTAGACTAAACCGTAAAGGCGAAAAAGAAATAGAAGGTTATAATTGTTTCGTTTATTATGATGGAGCAAATATAAAATGCGGAAGAAAGGGATTTATAGATAAAACATTGTATCAATGTTCAGTAGATGCTTTGGCCGAAGTCGATGGTTTACTGAGTGAAGCAGACAAAAAAAGATTGATAGATACATATTTTACAATGGATCGGGTCAAAGACAGTGAATTTGTCAGAGAGTATAAAAGAATTTTTGAAGTATTTAAAGATTTAGAGGTTGGGCATTTTGACGAGAATGATATGATTTCATTGCGTAACATAGCGACACAGAATATTATTCCTAAAAAAGTTTATGATGAGAACTATGATGAAATTGTAAGCAAAGAAAAGCAGCTGATTGAAGTTGGGAAAGAAATGAAACGTCTTTCAATAGCAGGTGAAAAGGGCAAAGAATATCAGGAACTGTACAGGAAACGGTTGGATATTCAGGAGTATTTGAAGGGTTTTATTATTTCTATACCGCTGTATGAATTCAGAATATATGATAAGAAATTTTGGGAAGACTTTGGAAATGTTAGTATCAGCAGAAATGAGAAGGTTCCGATTATGAAGTGTCATTATGATGAAAAAGGATTTTATCCAATTGACTATGAAAATATGGAGTTTAAAGATGAGATTATGAATGTTTAAAGCGGATGGGATAATGAAATTTTGAAATACGGTATATTGTGTGTGGGGGATTTCTATGGATGACAGGATTACAGGCGTTATGGTTTATTATTATTTTGTGTGCCGCAGAAAGCTTTGGTACTTTTGCCATGACATCAACATGGAGAATGAAAATGAGAATGTCATGATTGGAAGAATACTGGATGAGACAAGTTGTAAAAGGGATGATAAGCATGTCAATATTGACAATGTGATAAATATTGATTTCATTCGGGAACATAAAGAGATTCACGAAATCAAAAAGAGTAAAGCAATAGAAGAAGCGGGGATTTGGCAGACAAAGTATTATTTGTACTATTTGAAGCAGCGGGGCGTTACTCAATTGAAAGCAAAGATAGACTATCCATTGCTTAGAAAAAATATTGTGGTGGAATTGTCGGCGGAAGACGAAGAAAAAATGAGGGGCGTTTTGGATGATATTATACTGATAAAAAAACGTGAGACTGTACCGCAGTTGGAGAAAAAGAAAATATGTAAGAAATGTGCATATTATGATTTGTGTTTTATCTAATGGAGGAGATTGACGTGAAGCAAAGTTTGTACATATATAATAGCGGTGATTTGAAGAGAAAAGATAATACGCTGAGGTTTACGAATTATGAGGGTGAAAAGAGAGATGTGCCAATTGAAAGAATTTCGGACATTTATGTTATGTCAGAAATGTCATTTAATACAGCCTTTTTAAATTATATATCGAAGTACGGCATTTCAATTCATTTTTTTAATTACTACAATTACTATACGGGAAGCTATTATCCTAAAGATGCTTTGCTGGCCGGTGGATTATTGGTAAAGCAAGCGGAGTATTATTCGGATTATGAAAAGCGTCTTCAGTTGGCTAAAAAGTTTCTTCAGGCAGCGGCGGAAAACATATATAGAAATTTGAGATATTATAATGGCCGAGGAAAAGATGTTGAAAGTCAAATGAAGGAGATTGACAGACTGCGGAATACATTATCGAATGCTGAAACGATAGAAATGCTGATGGGGATAGAGGGAAATATTCGTCAGCATTATTATGCCGCATGGAATGCCATTGTGAACCAGGAGATTAATTTTAATAAGCGTGTGATGCATCCGCCGGATAATATGATTAATTCTCTGATTTCTTTTGTTAATTCGTTAATTTATGCAAAAACGTTAAGTGAAGTATATCATACTCAATTGAATCCGACAATTAGCTATTTACATGAGCCTGGAGCAAGACGTTTCTCATTGTGTCTGGATATTTCAGAAATTTTTAAACCGCTGATTGGTGACAGGTTGATTTTCTCTTTATTAAATAAAAGGCAGATTACAGAAGATAGTTTCACAAAAGAACTGAATTTTTTACATTTAAAACAAGATGCTTCTAAACTTATTGCAACAGAATTGGAAAAAAGACTGCGTACAACAATCATGCATAAAGGCCTGGGAAGAAAAGTGTCATATCAATATTTAATTCGCCTGGAAGCATATAAGTTGGTAAAACACTTATTAGGTGAAAAAGAATATGAAGGATTTACAATTTGGTGGTAATATGTATATAGTATTAGTATATGATATAAGTCAAAGCGAAGCAGGGCAGAAACGTTGGTCCCGTATCTTTAAAATTTGCAAGAAATATTTGTCACATATACAAAATTCAGTTTTTGAGGGTGAAATATCGAAACCTCAGCTGATGCAGTTGAAAAAGGAAATGCAGCCGTACATAAATGAAGAGCTTGATTCAATTATTGTTTTTAAAAGCAGGCAGGAAAAATGGCTGGATAAAGAATTTTGGGCAAAGGAGGATGATAAAACAAGTTTTATGTTATAATAGGTGGTGAAAAAGATGTCTGTATGGATTTTTTTTAATGGGCATCGGAGAGAGTGAGATGAAGGTTAAGGTTTTAAATTGTCCACCTGTAATAATGCAAAAAGTGCAGGGGGTCGACAGAGGCAAAAAATGCAGATAGAATCGGGCAACTGGAAATAATGAAGTTTAAGAGGTTAAGGCTTACAGATGTTTATTTCTGGGGTCGACAGAAATAAGTGTTGTAACCTGTGGTTTTAAAGGTGTCTTTGAACACGGGTATTAATAGAATCAGATTGGAATTTAAAGGATGAACATGATTCGTGAGGCTTCCGCAGAAGCTTCGTATTAATAGAATCAGATTGGAATTTAAAGGAACGAAACACTGGATATGATCCTGAAAGCTGCGGGTATTAATAGAATCAGATTGGAATTTAAAGTGTTTTTAACAAGCTGCAGATTATCATTCAGAATAAGTATTAATAGAATCAGATTGGAATTTAAAGGAGAATTGGAGGGAATAAAAATGGCACTTAAAAGAGTATTAATAGAATCAGATTGGAATTTAAAGAACCGTGTTCAATTTACGGACTTTTTGTAGATGCCGTATTAATAGAATCAGATTGGAATTTAAAGTTGTATTCTTCGGACAGTTGTCGATATCTTCGCCGAGTATTAATAGAATCAGATTGGAATTTAAAGGACGATTCGCTGATATTCTCTGACTCTGCTGATGTAGTATTAATAGAATCAGATTGGAATTTAAAGCAAAAATGATCAGATGTATAAATTGCTAGAAGGTGGGTATTAATAGAATCAGATTGGAATTTAAAGTTGATAAATTAGGCTTGTTAACTTAAATTCATAGATGTATTAATAGAATCAGATTGGAATTTAAAGTTAACGGTAAGAGCAGCAAGCAGAAAAAAGCCGAAAAAGTATTAATAGAATCAGATTGGAATTTAAAGTTAACAATCACCGCCTAAAAGACAAGCCCACATTTTAGTATTAATAGAATCAGATTGGAATTTAAAGGAACCAGAAAAGGTGATTTCCAGAGATGTATTGAGTATTAATAGAATCAGATTGGAATTTAAAGTTGTATGTATATTCAGCATAGATGCCATCTCCACTGGTATTAATAGAATCAGATTGGAATTTAAAGGGTGTCGAAAGATACCGGCATTCCACAATCTACCCTGTATTAATAGAATCAGATTGGAATTTAAATTATTCTTAGAAAGTGACGCATTGTGTAGTTGCTTCTCTTGACGGGTAGCACACCATTGAAGTGGTGGTTATGACTGCTTAAAAAATACAGAAAAAGGTTGCTAGATAGAAGAAATACAGTGTATTATAGGAGATATGCTATATCATTTTTAATTTAAAATTTGAGAATGAAGTAATAGTATTAAACAGGTTATTCCCTGTCGATTTTGACAGGGAAATTTGATTATGCCAGCGAAACTCAGGCAGTTAACATGGATGCTTTTGAAGAGGAAGACAGATCATTTATAGTATAAAAGATAGTATAGAAGAAAGGATTTTTTATGAACATACAAATTTTCGGCACTTCAAAGTGCTTTGATTCAAAGAAGGCCATGCGTTATTTCAAGGAGCGCGGCATTAAGTATCAGTGGATTGATATGAAGGAAAAGGGGCTCAGCAAAGGGGAGTATACAAAGGTGAAACAGGCGGTAGGCGGTCTGGATGCCATGCTGAATCCGAAGTGCAAAGATCAGGATACACTAGCGCTGATAAAATATATTGCTGATGAAGATAAGGATGAAAAGGTGCTGGAGAATCAGCAGGT